>MDSW01057193.1_pt1 | contig 13327 bp, 11 predicted proteins | sample 811171 | NCBI WGS metagenome assembly MDSW01 (sample SAMN05326641, study PRJNA326480) | marine metagenome | isolation source: seawater | place: Atlantic Ocean: North West | collected 2012 | reverse complement strand
ACTAGCCCATGCAATATTTTCAAAAGAGGGACCAAATCTTAATAACCCCGAGGTCACCAATAAACCCAAACTAATACCAAACAAATAAAGTGCGATTAATAAAAATAAAAGAGGTGCTCCCAATTTAAAAACTGAGACACCAAACAATGGAACGGCTAAGATCACAGCTGGGATAAGACCAATTAGAGTTCTTAATATAGCAGTTAATGTCAACGAAGTTATAATTTCACTTATTTTGATTGGTGCGATAAATAAATTTGTAAAATTTCTGCTCCATATCTCTTCTAAGAACATCATATTAAAACTTATACTAGCTCTGAATAAAAAATCGTATAAAATTGCTGCAGTAAGAATAATTCCCACCGTGTTACTATAATAATCTGAGTTTAAAGTAAAAAATTTTGATATAAAACCCCACAAAAATATTTGAACAGTAGGCCAATAAATTAAGTCTAAAATTCTAGGAAATGAATTACTGATAAGGTATAAGTGTCTCAAACCAAGAGCATAAATTTTTTTAAAGTTCATCTTTACCTCTCGCTAATTTTAAAAAGGTTTGCTCAAGATCGTTTCTACCATGTTTTTTAATAATTTGTTCACATGTTCCTTTGTCAATTATTTTCCCTTTTTTCATCATGATTATACTGTCACAAAGCCTTTCAACTTCACTCATATTATGAGAAGCAAGTAAAATCGTGACATGATTTTTTGATTGATAGTCTTGAATATAACTTCTAATAAAATCTCCTATGTCGGGATCTAAACTAGCCGTAGGTTCATCAAGAAGCAAAATTTCAGGTTTATTTATTAATGACTTAGCCAAAGAAACCCTATTTTTTTGACCAGATGATAATTCTCCCGTTTTTTTTTTAAAAAAGTTTTTTATATCTAAATCCTCAGATATTTCCTCAATTCTTTCCTCTAAATTTTTAATTCCATAAAGCCTACCATAAACCTCCAAATTTTGTTGAACAGTGAGTTTTTTTGGTAATTCAATATAAGGAGATGCAAAGTTAATCCTAACTAAAATTTCATCTCTGCTATACTCATTTAAATTTTTACTATCTATTATAATTTCACCTTCACTAGGCTTTATCAAACCTAACAGCATACCTATAGTAGTAGTTTTTCCACAACCATTAGGCCCCAAAAGACCCAATGTTTTATTTTTTTCAATATTTAAATTTATATTATTAACTGCAATAGTATCATTAAATTTTTTAGAAAGATTTTTTACTTGTATAAACATTAGTTTGCAGCTCTTTTTAATCTGTCATTTATTGCTAACCCAATTTTTGATTTTGGAATCTTAACAACATAAATTTTTTTATACTTCAATTTTTTTATTTTTCTTAAAGTTGAATATAAATTCTTTGCTGCTTCATTAAGATCTGAATTTAAACTTAAGTTAAACGAGTTTTTTGTCACAGGATATTTCTTTCCAAGGGTTATGAATGCATATTTTTTTGGAGCTTTTCTTACATTTAATTTTAAAGGGATTCCTGGAGAATAGTGTTTTTTTAATAATCCAGGAGATAAAATTTTTTTTGATTTTTTATTTAAAATTACTTTTTTTCTTAAAACTTTTTCAATTTCTTTCGCAGTTATTAGTCCAGGTCTTAATATTCTTAATTTCCCAGCTAGATCTACAACGGTTGACTCTAAACCTATTTTACATTTTCCACCATTGATGATGATCTTAATTTTTTTTTTAAAATCGTCGTAAACATCGAGAGCACTAACAGGGCTAGTGTGTGAAGATTTATTTGCACTAGGAATAGCTAAAGGAAAATCAATACTTTTTAAAACAGTTCTTATTACAGAATTTTTAGGAAATCTTATAGCAACCGTTTCTAAATTTGACGTTGCTAAGTCAGATAATTTATTTTTCTTTTTCTTTCTAAGTATATAGGTTAACGGCCCAGGGCTAAAATTTTTATATAATTTTAAAAAATTTTGATTAATTTTAACATCTTTCTTTGCATCATTAATACTGTAATAATGAATTATAAGTGGATTAATTTTAGGTCTCTTTTTTAATTTATAAATTTTTTTTATAGCCGAATTGGAATATGCATTTCCCGCCAATCCATAAACAGTTTCAGTTGGTAAAGCTACTAAAGTATCTTTCTTCAATAATTTTACTATTTTTAATAAACAATGTTTATTGAAACTTAATATATTTGAATAGATATTTTTCATAATGTTACTATTATATGCTAAATGAAATTTGAAAATATTCCAGCTGATATTAAAAGTAAATCTCTAAAAGAAGCAAGAGAAGAAATTGACAATATTATTAGTAAATTAGAAAAGAATCAAAATAATCTTGAAGAGTTTAAAAAAAACTACGAAAGATTAATGAAACTCAATAACTATGTTAATGTTCTTTACCAAAGAAAAATGAAAGATTTGACAAAAAATAATAAGACAAAAAATTGAATGTACCAAAAAAAATTATTTATAAATGCTAAAAAAATTGATTTATTTTTAAAAAAAAAATTAGATAATCAAAAAAAAACATCTCTTAATTTACCAATGAGGTATGGATTATTATCTGGGGGAAAAAAAATTAGATCATCAATAATAATAAATTCCGGAAAATTATATAATTTAAAACTTAATAAACTTATTAATATTTGCGCTGCAGTTGAATGCATTCACTCATACTCTTTAATTCACGATGATCTGCCCTGCATGGATAATGATAGGTTTAGGAGGGGAAAATTATCAACGCATGCAAAATATGGTGAGGCTACTGCTGTGTTAGCTGGTAACTCTCTTTTAACTTTTGCTTTTGAAATGATTACAGATCCTAAATTTAAAATAGGACATAATTCTAAATTAGAATTAATAAATAAATTAGCTTACTACTCGGGTCATGAGGGCATTGCTGGTGGTCAAGATTTAGACTTAAAGTTTGAAAACAAAAAAAAAACATTACAAGAAATAATATCAATGCAAAAAAAGAAAACTGGCAAATTATTTAATTTTTGTTGTTTTGCGGCAGCCTGCATAGCTAATAAAAATATTAAAGAGAAAAATAAAATGGGATTAATCGGAGAAGAAATTGGATTATTATTTCAAATTGCAGATGATATGCTAGATTTAAAGGGTTCAAAAAAAACATTAGGAAAGTCTGCAAAAAAAGACAAATCAAAAGGTAAATCAACTTTAGTGGATCATATAGGATACAAAAAGACCTTAAATTATGCAAAAAATTTACAAATAAAAATATTGAGAAATTTGAAAAAACATGGAAAAAAAGCTAATGATTTAATTGAAACAGTAGAATTTATTTTACAAAGAAATTATTAATGAAAAAATTATTAAATGAAATTAACTATCCATCAGATCTAAGAAAATTAGATTTAAATCAACTCCCCCAAGTATCTAAAGAACTTAGAGAAGAACTAATAGATGTTGTTTCTGAGACAGGAGGACATCTCGGTGCAGGGCTTGGAGTCATAGAGTTGACCGTTGCTCTTCATTACGTATTTAATACTCCAAAGGATAAACTAATTTGGGATGTAAGTCATCAAAGCTACCCTCATAAAATAATAACTGGACGAAAAAATAAAATGAGAAGTTTGAGAAAAGGAGGTGGAATATCTGGATTTACAAAAAGATCAGAGAGTGAATATGACACTTTTGGAGCAGCACACAGCTCCACCTCAATATCATCAGCTTTGGGAATTTCAGTGGCTAAAAAACTATCAAACGAAAATAATAATATTATAGCTGTGATAGGCGATGGTGCTATGAGTGCCGGTATGGCATATGAAGCTATGAATAATGCTGGAGCGTTAAAGTCTAAACTTGTCGTCGTTTTAAATGATAATGATATGTCAATTGCTAAACCGGTTGGAGCTATGAGTAAATATTTTGCTAAATTATTATCAGGAAAACTTTATTTTAGTTTAAGAGAAACATTAAAGTTAATTACATCGGCATTTTCAAAAAGATTCACTCAAAAAGCTGGAAAAGCGGAGGACATCCTTAGAGGCATTGTAAGTGGTGGGACTTTGTTCAGTGAATTAGGTTTTTATTACATAGGACCAATAGACGGACACGATGTACAAAATTTAGTTCAAATTTTTGAAAATGTAAAAAAATCTAATTATAATGGCCCAATACTTGTTCACGCCATAACACAAAAAGGTAAGGGGTATGAACCTGCTGAGAAATCAGGAGATAAATATCATGGCGTATCAAAATTTAATATTTCCACAGGTGAACAAAAAAAAACAAACTCAAATATACCCTCCTATACAAAGGTATTTGCTGACACTTTAATTAAACATGCAGAAAGAGATACAAAAATAATTGGAATTACTGGCGCAATGCCGTCAGGAACTGGTCTTAATTTGTTTGAAAAAAGATTTCCAGACAGAATGTTTGACGTTGGTATTGCTGAACAACACGCAGTTACATTTGCTGCCGGATTAACTACAGAAGGTTATAAGCCTTATGCAGCAATATACTCAACATTTTTACAAAGAGCTTATGATCAAGTAGTACACGATGTATCTTTGCAATCGCTACCGGTAAGATTTGCAATTGATAGAGCGGGGCTCGTTGGAGCTGACGGCCCAACACACGCAGGGTCATTTGATATTACATATTTAAGCACTTTACCAAATTTTATAGTAATGGCAGCTAGCGATGAGTCTGAACTTGTAAAAATGATTAATACCTCTGTATCAATCAATGATAAACCTTCAGCTTTTAGATATCCAAGGGGAAACGGAACAGGAGTAAAACTTCCAACTTTGGAAGAAAAATTGGAAATTGGAAAAGGAAGAATTTTATTTGAGGGAAAAAAAATTGCAATTTTGAACTTTGGATCAAGATTAGAAGAATGTAAAATAGCTAGAGAAATTTTATTAAAAAAGGGAATAAATTTAACAATTGCAGACGCAAGATTCGCAAAACCTTTAGATGAAAAACTTATAATTGATCTGGCAACTAACAATGAGTTAATAGTAACAATAGAAGAGGGCTCTATCGGAGGATTTGGATCACACGTAATGCATCTTCTATCTGAAAGAGGAATTTTTGACAAAGGATTAAAATTTAGATCAATGATACTACCAGACATATTTATTGATCAGGATACACCTGAATTAATGTATAAAGTAGCTGGCTTGGATGCAAAAAGCATAGTTGAGAAAATTGAAAACGCACTTAAATCAAATGTAGTTATAGCAAAAAATAATTTTAAATCTTAACCACATTGACCGCGATTCATCAAAATCTGATCCAACAAAACACTTGCAAGCATAGCCTCTCCTATTGGAACAGCTCGAATTCCAACACAAGGATCATGTCTACCTTTAACTGAGATATTGGTATTTTTTCCTTTTTTGTCAATTGTCTCTCTTGAGTTTAAGATAGAGGAGGTGGGTTTGACAGAGAAAGACGCAACTATCTGTTGTCCAGTAGAAATTCCACCAAGAATTCCACCAGCCTTGTTAGATTTGAAAAAAGTTTTTCCAGACTTTGATCTTATTTCGTCGGAGTTCTCCTCACCACTTAAAAATGCTGCTCCCATACCAGCACCGACGTTTACACCTTTAACTGCATTTATACTCATCAAAGCTGCTGCTATTTCAGTATCTAATTTGGAATAAATTGGAGATCCAATTCCAACTGGAATTCCTGAAGCTCTTATTTCAATAACTGCTCCACAAGATGATCCGGATTTTCTAACTGCCAATAAATATTTTTCCCATAATTTTACAGATTTTTTATCTGGACAAAAAAATGGATTTTTTCTTATTTGATCATCATTCCAATTAGACTTGTCACAGCTCATTAAACCCAATTGCGTTACAGCTCCGATTATTTTAAATTTTGAACCTAAAAGTTTTTTGAGGACTATTTTTGCAACCGCTCCCGCTGCAACTCGGCAAGCTGTCTCTCTAGCAGATTGTCTTCCGCCTCCACGGAAATCTCTTATTCCGTATTTCTTAAAATAAGTGAAATCAGCGTGCCCTGGTCTAAATTTATCTTTGATTGTCTCATAGTCTCTTGATCTTTTATCCTCATTGTAAATAATGATTGAGATTGGAGTTCCAGTTGTTTTACCTTGAAAAACACCAGAGAGTATTACTATTTTATCTGACTCTTTTCTTTGAGTGGTAAATTTTGACTGACCAGGCTTACGTCTATCCATATCATACTGTATGTCTCTCTCGGAAATAGCTATATTTGGCGGACATCCGTCAATAACGCAGCCTATGGCTGGTCCATGGGACTCTCCCCAAGTTGTAAATCTAAAAATTTTACCAAAAGTATTAAAAGACATAATTATTTAATGTATAAATTATTTTAAAGAATATATGAATCAAAAAAATGGCAAAAATTCACTTGGAATAGATAAATGCTTTGAAGAGCTAGATAATCCAATAGAATTATTCAAAAAATGGTTTGCTAAAGCTCAAGAAAATGAAATAAATGATCCCAATGCCCTCGCTCTGGCTACCTCAAACAAACAAAATCAACCAAGCGTAAGGATGGTTTTGTTGAAAGGAATAAGTGAAAAAGGATTTGTTTTTTATACAAATTTGAATAGTAAAAAGAGTACTGATTTAAAAATTAATAAAAAAGCTTCAATGTGTTTTCATTGGAAAAGTATTAGGAGGCAAGTAAGAGTAAGTGGGATTGTGGAAAAAGTTTCCGATACAGAAGCAGATGAATATTATGAGTCCAGACCTTACAAAAATAAGATTGGTGCTTGGGCCTCATCTCAGTCAGAGATATTAGAAAAGAGAGAAAACTTTCTTAAAAATGTTAAAGATTTTGAAAACAAGTACCCTTCACAAGGAAAAGTGCCCAGACCAGATTATTGGTCAGGTTGGAGATTAATCCCTAATCAAATTGAATTTTGGTTAGATGGTGAGGGAAGAATTCATGAAAGATTAAATTATGTTAAGAAAGATAATTCTTGGAATAAAAATCTTTTATATCCTTAATAATTTCTATTTAAACTAAAATTAGATAAGCTTTGAAGGATTTCTTTTTCTTTACTGTTATTAAATATCCCCAAAGCATCTCTTGATACGTTAACAAAATATTCTGCTCTCTTTAAACTCTCCTCAACTGCTTTATATTTGTTTATTAAATTTAAAACCTCGTTAAAATTTTTTTCTGATCTTTTTTCTAATCTAAATATATCTTTAAGAAAATCTCTTTCAGTTTTACTCGCACGTTGAAAAATTATTATTATTGGTAAAGTTGTTTTTCCCTCATAAAAATCTTTTCCTATTTCTTTTCCAAAAAGTTTTTCTTTTGCAAAATAATCTAAAGAGTCATCAGCTATCTGAAAAGCTAAACCTAAATTCTTTCCATAAGAAGCAAGTGCTTCCTTCTTCTTACCATCTAATTTTCCCAAACATGCGCCAGTCTTCGTAGCAGCGGAAAAAAGAGCTGCAGTTTTTAAGTTTATTATTTTAATATAAGTCTCTTCAAGAAGATCAGCTTCACCTTTATGTTGCAATTGTAAAACTTCACCTTGAGCAATTTTAGAAGATGTTGAGGATAATAGTTTTAAAATTTCTAGATCACCGTCCTCTACCATGATTTCAAAACATCTGCTTAATAAATAATCTCCAGTTAAAATAGAAGATTGATTTCCCCAAATTGAATTTGCTGTTTTGCTTCCTCTCCTTAGGACGCTTTCATCAATTACATCATCATGTAAAAGAGTGGCTGCATGAATTAATTCTACGCAACTTGCTAGGTTAGTGTCTCTGTCACCAATTTCATACCCAGATAGTTTGGACGAACCCAAAGTAAGCATTGCTCTCAGTCTTTTTCCACCTGAGCTCAAGTGATGTTTGGTCATTTTTTGTATCAGCTCAACTTTACTCTCAAGTTTGCTTTCAATTATAGTTTCTACTTTAATAAGCTTAGTTTTTACTAAGTTTCTTAAGTCCCAATAAGATGAACTCACAGAGTTTTTTAGCGGTATTACTAATCCCATAATATTATTTTATATAACCTAGCTTATTATAAAAATTTTATTCAAAATTAGTTGACGCACCTTTAATTCAACTAGAAGTAGCGTAATAATTTAGTAAGATTTTTAGATTGTATTGATATAATTAGATATTATTACTCTACAATATGTTTTCTTTTTTTAAAAAAAAATTAGTTATCCCTCATGTTCGGATGTCCGGGGTTATTGGATCGGTAGGTAAATTCAAACAAGGTTTGGATTTATCAAGCCAACAAGGTTTACTTAAAAAGGCTTTTAGTTACAAGAAACCCAAAACAGTTGCAATTTCAATAAATTCTCCAGGCGGGTCACCAGTTCAATCACATCTAATTTATAGTTATATACGACAATTAGCAAAAAAAAATAATACAAAAGTAATAATATTTGCTGAAGATGTAGCAGCCTCAGGCGGATATTTTATTGCATGTGCGGGTGATGAAATTTATGCAAATTCAAGTTCAATTATTGGATCAATTGGTGTCATTTCTGCATCATTTGGCTTTAAAGACTTAATCAAAAAAATAGGAATCGAGAGAAGAATTTATACTGCAGGAAAAAACAAAAGTACTTTAGATCCATTTATTGAAGAAAAAGAAGAGGATGTTCAAAGACTAAAAAAAATTCAATTAGATCTTCACTCTAATTTTATTGAAGTAGTAAAAGAAAGCAGAGGAAAAAAAATCAAAGAACCTGAAAAAAATAATATTTTTACTGGCGAATTTTGGTCAGGCTCAGCAGCTCTTGAGCTGGGTTTAATCGATGGAATTGGAAATTTAGATCAAATTCTTAGGAAAAAATTTGGAGAAAATATAATAATTAAAAATTTTGAAAAACAAAAAAGCTTTTTAGCTAAAAAATTATCATCCTCACTTTCTTTAGATAATCAAGTTGAGAGAGTGATTGATAGTCTGGAAGAAAAAAATTTGTGGCAAAAATTCGGTTTATAAAATGTCTGACAAAAAAAATAAAAATTTAAGTAGTCAGTCTTTTCAAGACATTATAATGAATCTTCAAAAATTTTGGGGAAAGTATGGATGTGTTATACTTCAACCGTATGATTTAGAAGTTGGTGCCGGAACCTTTCACCCCGCAACTACTCTTAGATCCTTAGGCCCAAAACCTTGGAAGGCTGCGTATGTACAACCATCGCGTAGACCAACGGATGGACGTTATGGGGAGAATCCAAATCGGCTTCAACATTATTACCAGTATCAGGTTATAATTAAACCTTCCCCTAAAAATATAAAAAATATTTATCTTAAAAGTCTTTCGGCAATTGGAATAAATGTCAAAAGACATGATATTAGATTTGTCGAAGATGATTGGGAAAGCCCTACACTTGGTGCGTCTGGATTGGGATGGGAAGTCTGGTGCGATGGTATGGAGATAACTCAATTTACATATTTCCAACAAATGACAGGCTTAGAGTGTAAACCGATACCTGTAGAACTTACATATGGCCTTGAAAGATTATGTATGTTTGTTCAAGGGAAAAATAATATTTTTGATATCGATTGGAATGATGAGGGAATAAAATACAAAGATATTTTTTATCAATCCGAAAAAGAATTTTCTGCCTACAATTTTGAACATGCTGATACCAAAAAGTTATTTTCTAATTTTGAAGCCGCTGAAGAAGAATGTAAAGCTCTACTAGAAAAAAAGCTTGCTTTACCCGCATATGATCAATGTCTAAAAGCAAGCCATATTTTTAACCTCTTAGATTCAAGAGGCGTAATTGGTGTAGCAGAGAGAGCAAACTATATCGATAGAATAAGAGACCTAGCCAAGAACTCAGGATCTACTTGGTTAGACAGCCAATAAATTTATGTCTGAATTTTTATTAGAGTTATATAGCGAGGAAGTACCACCAAATTTACAAATTAATGCTAGAAAAGAAATTGAGGAAAAAATTAAAAAATCACTTAAAGATGAAAGTGTAAAGTATAGCGATATAAAATCTTTTTCATCTCCAACAAGACTAATAATTTTTATCAAAGGACTAAAAGAAAGCGTCAGTATACCATCAAAAGAAATCAGAGGACCAAAAGTTGGAGTTTTGGACGACATTAAAAATAATTTTTTAAAGGCTCATGAATTATCTATAAAAGATATTTATGAAAAACAAACTGAAAAAGGAAAATTCTTCTTTGCAAAAACAAAGGCCAGAAAAATTCTTGTTAGTGAAATATTAATAAAGGTTATTTTAAACTGTATTGCCAGTTTAAATTGGAAAAAATCAATGAAATGGGGTAGCCATGATTTGTTATGGGGAAGACCCCTAAGATCAATTCTTTCTTTATTTGGGGGAAAAGTCTTGCACTTTAATTTTGCGCATCTTAAAGCCAATGACTTCACGATAATAGAAAAAGACCTGAAAACAAAAACTCGTAAAATTAGAGATTTTAGGGACTATCAAAAATTTTTGAGGAAAAATGATATTATTTTTGATCAATCTCAGCGAGAAAATAAAATAATTACTAAATTTAATGTATTTTGCTCCTCAAGAAACTTTAAAAACCATTTTGAAAAAAAATTAATAACTGAGGTAACTAATATTGTGGAGGATCCACATGTAATCCTAGTTGAATTTAGCAAGAAGTATCTTGAACTGCCTCCAGAAATAATAATATCAACCTTGCAAAATCAACAAAGATATTTTCCAATCTTTGATAAAAAAATGGATAAATTAACAAATTATTTTTTCGTTGTATCAAATAAAAAGGATAAAGGAGGACTTATTAAAGATGGAAATAAAAGGGTAGTAGAAGCTAGATTGGCTGATGCAAAGTTTTTTTGGGACAAAGATAAGTCAAAAAACCTTATTAAACAAATCGCAAAACTTAAAAATATTGTTTTTTACGAATCTTTAGGAACAATTTTTGACAAAACCCAAAGAATTAGAAAGCTCAGCGCCCTTTTGGCAGATAACTTAAATTTAAATAAAGAAAAAGTGGAAGTTGCCGCTTCAATTTCTAAATCTGATCTATGTTCTGATTTAGTAGGCGAATACCCTGACCTGCAAGGACTGATGGGAAAGCATTTTGCAATAAGTCAGGGCTTTGAGGATGAAGTTTCAACTGCAGTAAGTGATCATTATTTACCATTAGGAATAAACTCAAAAGTTCCAAAAAAACCTATAAGTTATACTGTTTCAATTGCAGATAAAATAGACACTTTAGTGTGTTTTTTTTCAATTAACGAGAAACCCACTAGTTCCAAAGATCCTTTCGCTTTAAGAAGATCAGCTATTGGATTGCTTAGAACAATAATTGAAAATAAACTTAATATTAAAATTCAAGATTTGATAAGCTATAATATTCATTTATTAAAAGACCAAAATGTAATAATTAAAAATGATAAAGCTGAAAGTGATCTTCTCACTTTTTTGAAAGATAGGATGAAAAACATTCTTAAAGACAAAAATATTAAATCAGATATTATCGAGGCATCATTAAGTTCTCACAGAGGAGATAATTACTTAGATCTATATAAAAAAAATATTTTAATGAATAAGTATATAGACAAAGAGATTGGAATAAATGCTATTAGCTCTTACAAAAGAGCTTTTAATATAATTGATAAAGACGGTAAAGAGGCTGAAGGTCGACCAGACGCTGTTTTATTTAGAAAAGATGAGGAAAAAAATCTTTTTGAAAAGATCAATGAAATAAGAAAAGCCTTGACCGTAAAAGAGGATAACAAAAATTATGAAAATCTTCTTAAAAATTTGTCAGAAACCAAGTCAGTAACAGACAGTTTTTTTGATAATGTAGTTGTAAATGATGAGAATAAGGATATTAAAAATAATAGAATAGAACTATTAAAAATGTTCTGTAATACTTTTAACAATTTTATCAATTTCTCTAAATTAGAGGGTTTATGATAAAAAAATATATTTTTAGTTTTGAAGACCCAAAAATAAGTAAAATTAAAAACAAAAAAAACATCCTAGGTGGTAAAGGAGCTAATCTTGCTGAGATGGGTAAGTTAGGCTTACCGGTTCCTCCAGGTTTTACTATTTCTACTGAAGTATGTGATATCTTTTATAAAAATAAAAAAAAACTACCAGGTAAAATTGTAAGTTCAATTTCTTCAGAGTTAAAAAAAATAGAAAAAAAAACAAAAAAAAAATTTGGCGGTCTAGAAAATCCTCTTTTAGTATCAGTAAGATCTGGAGCAAGAGTCTCAATGCCAGGTATGATGGATACGATCCTCAATTTAGGATTAAATGATAAAACTGTTGAGGCATTAAAAAATAAAACATCTAATGGAAGATTTGCAAAAGATAGTTATAGAAGATTCATACAAATGTATAGTAATGTAGTACTGGGTATTCACGGCCATTTATTTGAGGAATTAATTGACAATTATAAGTTAACTAAAGGCGTGTTATTAGATACAGATTTAGATGAAAGTGATTGGGACGGCCTTATAAATAATTTCAAGGATCTAATTAAAAAAGAAAAAAAAATAAATTTTCCACAAGATGTAAAAGAACAGCTATTTGGCGCTATCAGTGCAGTTTTTTTGTCGTGGGAAAGTCAAAGAGCTAAGACATATAGAAAATTAAACCAAATACCCGACCACTGGGGCACAGCAGTTAATGTTCAAGCGATGGTATTTGGAAACATGGGCAATGATTGTTCAACTGGAGTGGCATTCACAAGAAATCCATCGACTGGAGAAAATTCTTTTTTTGGAGAGTTTTTAATAAACGCTCAAGGTGAAGATGTTGTTGCTGGAACACGCACACCTCAACATATTACAAAAAAATCTAGAAAAAATTCTAATTCAAAAGATCTTTCGATGGAGGAAGCAATGCCAAAAATTTATCAAGAGTTAACAAAAGTATTTAAAAAATTAGAGAAAAATTATAGGGATATGCAAGATATAGAATTCACAGTCGAAAATAACAAACTTTGGATGCTTCAAACCAGATCAGGTAAACGTACTGCAAAAGCCGCAATCAAAATTGCAGTTGATATGGTTAAAGAAAAATTAATTTCTAAAAAAGAAGCAATTTTAAGAGTTGACCCAAACACTTTAGATACCTTGCTGCATCCGACATTAGATGAAAAATTTAAAAAAGAAGTCATAGCCACAGGTCTACCAGCTTCACCCGGAGCGGCTAGTGGAAAAGTAGTTTTTTCTGCAGATGATGCTGAAAAATTAAATTCAATGATGCAAGATACAATCTTAGTTAGACTAGAAACATCGCCCGAAGATATTCATGGAATGCACGCTGCCAAAGGGATATTGACAGCTCGCGGTGGTATGACAAGCCATGCTGCGGTTGTTGCAAGGGGTATGGGCAGACCTTGT
>MDSW01130846.1_pt1 | contig 13328 bp, 8 predicted proteins | sample 811171 | NCBI WGS metagenome assembly MDSW01 (sample SAMN05326641, study PRJNA326480) | marine metagenome | isolation source: seawater | place: Atlantic Ocean: North West | collected 2012 | reverse complement strand
TTATTCCATATAAGTACTACAGACAATCGACACTGCCAGAAGTGTATAATTGTCGATTATGCGATTGCCCCTGTTGTTATGCTTCGTTCTCACTTGCTGCCATCACTCTCTGAGTGCTCAAGACAATGCTGCGCAGTTGGAGTTTTTCGAAAAGCGAATTCGGCCCGTTCTCATCACCAAATGTTACGAATGCCACAGTTCAATCTCGTCGCAGATCAAAGGAGACCTCCTACTTGACTCTCGCGATGCGATCCGAAAGGGTGGAGCAAGCGGTCCGGCAGTCGTCCCTGGAAAGCCTGACGAAAGCCTTCTCTACTCAGCACTAATACATGAATCGTTTGAGATGCCTCCAGACACCAGGCTCTCCGAAAATGTGGTAGCTGATTTTAAACAATGGATTCTCGCCGGTGCGTTTGACCCACGTGACAAACCAGCCAATAGCCAAGAGCTATCTGCGCAAATCTGGGAAGATGCCTTCCAAACACGAAAGTCTCATTGGAGTTTCCAACCTCTCCAGACTCCGACACCACCGGTCAATCGACGAAATCGCTGGTCAGATCACCCCATCGACCAATTCATATTAAAATCACTACGCAATGCAGGACTCAATCCAGCCAAACCGGCTGACCCGAGCACACTAATACGCCGCCTGAGCTTCACTCTCACCGGCTTGCCACCGACACAGTCTCAGCGGGAACAATACACAAAAGAGCTTACAGAACAATCCTGGGAAACTGCCGTCCAGTCCTACCTCGATTCTCCTCATTTTGGCGAACGCTTCGCCCGACATTGGATGGATGTCGTTCGTTATACGGATACGTACGGATACGAATGGGATGTCCCAGCTAAAGGCGCATGGCGCTATCGCGATTACTTAATCCGAGCTTTCAACTCAGATGTTCCGTATGACCAGCTAGTTCGTGAACAGATAGCCGGAGATTTACTACCTGAACCCAGAATTGATCAAGATTTACAACTCATCGAATCACACATCGGCCCGATGTTTTACCAACTTGGTGAACATCGACACGGCGACAGTCAAGAATTCGAAGGGATCCATCAGGAGATGCTCGACAATAAAATCGACGCCTTTTCGAAAGCGTTCCAGGGACTCACGATCGCTTGTGCTCGCTGCCACGACCATAAACTCGACCCGATTTCACAGGCTGAATATTATGCTCTGGCCGGCACCTTCATGAGCTCCCGTTGGATCAGCCGCACCGTTGATCTCCCAGAAAGAAACGCTGCTATCATGTCGCAGCTGGAACTGGCCAAGCAGAAGCTCAAACAGGCCATGGCAGCCGTGTGGATCGAAGACGTAAGGGCAAAGATCAACATCCAAAATCTGGATGGGATCCAGCCCCCTCAAAAGTTGCCTATTGGTGACATCAACCACCCCTGGAATGAGATCTACAAACTCGAAGGGACAGCCCTAAAAGACCATTGGTTGAAACTTCTGAATTCTCATATTTCAGAAGACAAGAAAGCGGAAGAATTCAACAGTGCTAATTACACACTGCTTGCCGACTTCCGCAATGGCCCCGTGGACGGTTGGTTTACTGACGGGCAAGGAATCAAGTACATCAAGACTGCCGGAGAATTCACCCTGCAACCAGGTGACCATTTCATCAAAGCGTTAATGCTACCAGGCATTGCTACTTCTTCATTATCCACCAAACTCAACGGGGTATTACGGAGCCCTCTGACTCGCGACATACCAGGGAACTTTCTACACGTTTCCCTATCTGGTGGTGAGCAGGCAGCTTACAGGACGGTTATCGACAATGCCTTTCTATGTGAAAAGCAAACATTCCTTGCCACCGACAGGTATCAATGGAAAGCACTTAATCTGTTCAAGGATCAACCACAACGTAAGACATTCCTTGAATTCACCACTAAGACTAGCAATCCCAACTTCCCGCCTCGGTGGGGCCTGGGGACCAAACTTACCGAGGCCATGGAAACTTCGCCACATAGCTGGTTTTCGATCAATAAAATCTACTCTGCAGCCGGACCAGGAATTCCACACAAACGACTATCCCCGTTTATCACTCTTTTACAATCCGGCGAACCCAAATCGAAGGAGGAAGCAGCAACTTTATACCAAAACTGGTTAATCACAATAATCAAGGCTTGGGCTGTAGGAACGGCTACTGACGAACAGGTACAGGTGCTAAACAACCTGTTGCAAACACCTTGGATCACTAAATCCCGAAACCATGCGACACTCAAGCCACTAATTGAAAAATGTGATCAGTTACAACAGGAACTAAAGACTCCACGCACGGTAAATTCTTTGGCCGACCACGACGGGGGCAGCGATTACAAACTTAACATTCGCGGGAGTTACTACGAACTTGGTGAAGCCATTCCACGCGGATACCTACGACTGCTGGCCGAGAACAATCAAAAGACTATTCCGTTCTCATCTGAAGGTAGCGGACGACTGGAATTAGCAAACCTCGTCGCCTCAGCCGATAACCCTCTCACTGCACGCGTCTACGTTAATCGCATTTGGCAATGGTTATTTGGAACAGGACTAGTAGACACACCTAGTAACTTTGGATTACTCGGAGGCCGCCCATCTCATCCAGAACTTCTTGATTGGCTCACCCAACAATTCATTGAACACGACTGGTCAACGAAGACACTCGTTAGGGAAATATTGTCGACTCAAACCTGGCGGCAGTCAGGAATGACAAGTTTGAGTGCATCCGAGCACGATCCTACCAATCGGTTACTACATCACTTCCCTACCCGCCGTCTGGAGGCGGAGGCTATCGGAGATTCCATGTTAGCCACATCGGGGATCCTGGAGCGACAACTCTATGGTAAGCCGCACAACCCCTTCCGCACGGCCGAAGATGAAATGAAACGGCTGTTCAGTGGCCCGATCGACGGCAACCGCCGCAGGATGATCTACACCAAGGTGACAATAATGGAGCCTTCCAAATTCCTTGCAACTTTCAATACTCCCGACCCCAAGATACCGACCGGGGCTCGCGATATCACCAATACACCTTCTCAGGCGTTGACATTACTTAACCACCCATTTGTACTGGAAGTGGCATCCCAATGGGGTCAGCGAGTCGTCATGACGCAGGAAGAAGATCCCCGCCGCAGACTCGAAAACATGCTAGAGCAAGCCTACAGCCGCGAGATTGATCCTGCAGAGTTGAACCTCTGGCATTCGACGCTTTTAAAGCTTTCCGATTTACGTGGAGCAACGCCAGACACCATAATGAAGGATCAACAGTTATGGACTGACATAGCACATACGATTTTCAATTCCAAAGAATTCATTTACGTACGATAACTTTTACCATGACACCCTTTAGCCGCCGGCATTTACTCCAACACACCTCGCTTGGCTTCGGCATGATGGCTTTTTCATCGCTGGCCTCGCGAGTCTCCTTTGGAAAGCCATTGGCACATCATGCAGCCAAGGCCAAGCACGTCATCCTCTGCTTTATGGACGGCGGCCCCAGTCACGTTGACACGTTTGATCCCAAGCCCGCCTTAGCTGAACATGAGGGGAAAGCCATTGGCAAAGAGCATGTCTCTATACTCTCCCAAAGCAATGCGGCACGTGTTTGGCTAGGAGCCCGCTGGAAATTCCGACAACGCGGGCAAAGCGGTTTGCCCGTGAGTGATCTATTGCCACACATTGCATCAATCGCAGACGATCTCTGTGTTGTTCGCTCTCTGGTGGGCAAACAACCACTTCACGGCCAGCAAGCGTTGCTCATGCATACAGGAAGAGAAACCGGTCGAGCGCCAAGCTGGGGCAGTTGGGTATCTTATGGACTCGGCTCAGACAATGAAAACCTTCCTAACTACGTGCTACTCAATAACGACTGGATCCCGAACGGAGGTTTTGAAAACTTCGGAAGTTCTTTTCTACCGGCTAACAACGCGGCCATGATGCTCCGTGCCAAAGGAACTCCTGTCGACAACATCGTCCCCAGCGACACACTGAACATCCAAAAAGAAAAACTTGCATTGCTCGCACAGCAAGACGTCCAGTTTGGTGAGACTACAAGCCAGAATGACGCAATCGACGCAGCCGTTCGGAATTATGAAAAAGCTTTCTTGATGCAATCATCCATTCCGGGGATTGCAGACCTTAGCGATGAACCCGAGTACATCCACCGTCTCTATGGAACCGACAGTAAAAACGATTTCCAGAAATATTATGCAATGCAATGCCTGCGCGCTCGCAGGCTCGTGGAACAAGGGGTCCGCTTCATCGAAATCACGTGTCCACTGACGCACGTCAACAACTCCCCTTGGGACCAACACGGGCAATTAGTTAAACACCATAATGAAAATGCATTAATCACAGATCAATCGGTCGCCGCCCTGATCAAGGACCTGAAGCAGCGCGGACTGCTGGACGAAACGATTGTGATCTGGGCGGGCGAAATGGGGAGAACTCCTCACACCCCACGCATCCATGAAGCAGCCGGCCGCGACCATCATGTAAATGGTTATTCAATTTTCCTCGCAGGCGGTGGCTTCAAAGGTGGCTCTGCATACGGAACCACTGACGAGTTTGGTAACCGAGTTGCCGAAAACCCATTGTTGATCCAAGATATCCACGCCACTGTCTTCCATCAGCTAGGCTTGGATCATGAACGATTGACCTATCGATTTGGCGGTCGGGATGTGAGTCTTACCGACGTTCACGGGCATGTTGTCCAGGACTTACTAACCTAATCATTGGTGCCATCAAAAGAGTGCAAGTTTGGGAAGGGAAACACCAATTTCACCATTAACCAAACTTCACTTCATCATCCAGAGGAAAGATTGGCCGACTCAGCGATTTCCAAGGTAATCTCTCCACTCCCGACATCGTCATTCCGTTAGAATCCGCGCGTATGATCGTGGGAGATAAATGACGGTAGTATTGAAAATTACTAGCCGTTTTTAGCACTGCCAGTTTGACGCCATTGACATCGACCCCAAACTGTTCGTAACAAACCGGATGATTGCCACCAACCCCTTCGGTCTCTGTCACGGCTAGTAGAATGTGACGCCATCGTAACAACACCGCCTGGCCTGCATCGTAGGAGTCGTTTCCAATTACCTCTACTTCAATTCTCCCGCCACCCAGTTGGACGACTTCACACTCAATGGCAACTGGCTGACTAAACACACAATCCTGCTTGCCCCCAATCTCAACCGCAACCAGAGCTCCCTCACCTGCTACGTATGCCTGCTGTACGACTTCGGGATCTACCATTGGAATGAGGCAATCCTGCTCACAGGTAATATCCATCAATGCTTTCAGCAGTACGGTACTGTCACCGGGGGCACCTCCGAATACTGAATCTCCTGTATCAGACAGGATCACAAACCCGTCCGTATGAAGTGCCTTCTCCACTGCCAATTCCGGCGGGACACTCGTCTGCTTCATAAATCGGCTTCGGTTTTCCCAGGCAAACCAGGCCATTTCTTCGGCAATCTCTTGCGCCAACGACTTATCACCATCAGTGACAACCACTACACCCCAACCGGCCTCCGAAGTATCAAGCCATGGTTGCATTGGGCAGGGACTAATCGCCAACACTCCGTCCACTCTCTCTCGATCTCTGGCCAGCTGAAACCATTCCTGCATTGGGCCAGCCGGCGAGGTGAGAAATTGTTCCTGATGGGTCAGCATGGGAATTTTCTCCAATGCCATTATCGGATTTACCTGGCCCTGCAAAATATCTACTAGCATTTTCCCAGCCTGGTATCCCGTATCAAATGGATCGTGGGGTTGGGTACGATGAGCGACGATTGCACTCGCCGATCCCACCATCTTCTCCGTTAAATTGGCATGATGGTCCAGTGCGACGACGATTGGAATTTCTTTACCTAGAACGTCGCGACACTGCGCTATCAATTCTCCTTCACAATCGTCCAAATGCACCGCCTGAGCTGCACCATGAAGATCTAAGAATAATGCATCCGGAATGGAATCCGTGACATTCATTTGATTGGCTAGCTGCGTGACGATATTATTTACGAACCAATCATGCGTCTCTTCGGTAATCTTGCCACTGGCCCCTGCCCATCCACGTACCAAGGGTATGGGCTCCCAACTGAAGGCCTGATCCTGACAAGCAGCGAACAATCCGGCAATGGGCCCAGCGTTGACACCGTGCTGAAGAAAGTCGGAACCTTGGTACAGACCAAACTTCCGAAAAGTATCGAGTGTCGTCAGGGTGGAACTAAACGAGTTTGTTTCCTGCCCGTATTTGGCGATCGCGATCCGCACTTCAGTCACCTATTCCATCACCCGACTCAGGTCAACTCGGGGATTGCCGCTCCCTGCGGAAGTATGGGGATCGGGCGCCCAGATTGATCGGGAACTGCAATGCGCGCGGCGTCTATTCCTAGATGGTTATAAAGCGTCGCGAGAAAGTCGCCGGGCGACACGCGACGGTCCACGGGGTCTTCTCCCCGTGAATCAGTTGCTCCGATGATCTGACCTGTCTGCAAACCACCTCCGGCAAATAACATCGTATTGGCCCTTGGCCAGTGATCTCGACCAGGCTGCACGGTTCCTTTCGCTCCACTGGCAACTCCGCCGCCACTGCTGGCCACATGAGAAATCCGTGGTGTTCTGCCAAACTCACCGGCAACAACGACCAGAACTCGTCGATTAAGTCCCCTTGCGTAAACATCTTCAATGAGTGCAGACACAGCTTGATCGAACGTGGGCATGCGATGTTCCAGGGCATTAAATACGTGGTGGTTAACCGCATGATCATCCCAATTGGCCACTCGACCACACAAGGGCCCGTCTAATTCCGTCGTCACAATTTCAACACCAGCTTCCACCAAACGGCGAGCCATTAACAGTTGTTGCCCCCACTGGTGCATACCGTATCGCTCGCGGACAGCCGGTTTCTCTTGCGAAAGATCAAACGCTGCTTGAGCCTTAGGGCTAGTGAGTAGATTCAGTGCCTGACGGTCGAAGTCATCCACCGCTTCCATGATTCCCGTTTGGTCAATATCAGCCTTAACTCGATCCAGCCCACGTTTGAGCTCCAGACGTTTACGAAAACGCTGAGCCACTGCTGGATCCCCAAGCCCAATATTCGGAACCTTAAATTCTGGTCTGCTAGGGTCACCAAGAACCTTAAATGGATCGTAAGATGGTCCAAGATAGGTAGAACCGGCAATCGTAAAGGCATCATACCGGTCGACAGGGTTTACGGTTACATAGTTTGGAATTTCACGCTTGGGATTATGACGCAGGTAATTTGCAATCGACATCCAATCAGGAAGGACTGGCAGGGTTTTATCCTTGGCGTCGGTATCACCAGCCAGCACTTGCAACGATCCGGCAGGATGCCCGCCGCCGGTGTGAGCGATACTTCGCAATAACGTGAATTTATCGGCACACTTAGACAGATTTGGAAGTAATTCGGTGAGACGAATTCCCGGAACATTCGTATCAATCGTGCTATAGGGTCCACGAAATTCCGTTGGTGCGTCGGGTTTGGGGTCCCACGTGTCCAGATGACTACATCCCCCACGTTGCCACACAAGAATAACCGCGGTGCGTTCACCATGGCGGTTTTTGGAAGTACGACGACCGGCCCCAGGTTCGGCAACCACATCATCCGCCGCAGCCCGCGCCCGCAGCAACTGTGACAAGCTTACGCCACCAAAGCCATACATACCGAATTTAAGTAATTCACGTCGCCGCATCACATCTCTACCTCAGACCAATCTAATTCCAAGAATATTCTAACACATTAGTACATTAGGCTTCCGTTCTTTTACAATCACTCTTATATCATCGACTCAATCGCCAACCGGGAGATACGAAATTGTCGCAACCTCAGCAAACCAAAAGACGCGATGTTTTACGAGCAATGGCTAGTTTTGGAGCGGCTTCGCTGCTTCCCGGTGTCGTTCCCGGCCCTCAACCTGTATTTGCCGACTCCGGACGATTTAAGCGTCGGCATGCCCGATTAATTCAGCAGGAAAACAACCGTCCTGGGACCCGGGATTGGTTACTTACTAAAACAGAGGTGGACCCTGAAACTAAGTATCGCTGCCCCGGGGTTGAGGGTTACGCATCCAAGGCAAGTGTGAAAGCGGGAGAATCGCTAACACTCCACGTTTCCTGCAATCCCCCTTCGAAGTTCACCATCGACCTATACCGTTCCGGTTATTACAACGGCAAAGGCGGTAGACTAATTCGAAATCTTGGAACATTTGATGGCATCACGCAGGACGACCCTGAGATCGGAAAAAACCGTCTACGTGAATGCCAATGGGATTCCTGTTTGGAATTGTCCATTGAAGATGACTGGGTAAGCGGAGTTTATCTGTGCAAACTTACGTCTCTAGAAACCGGGATGCAAAGTTACATTACGTTCATCGTTAAAGATGATCGAAAAGTCGACTTCCTGTTTCAGTGCTCAGACAACACATGGCATGCCTACAACCGCTGGCCCAGCCAGTACTCCCTTTATGACAATGAGGAATCTGTCTGGTATTGGGGCGCAGGAGTCGATGTCAGTTACGACCGGCCTTATGGGAAGTACTGTCAAATATTCGATGCTCCTCTCACAACGGGATCGGGCGAATGGTTCTGCTGGGAATTGCCTATCGCCTACTGGATGGAATCTCTGGGCTACGACGTCAGCTACTGCAGCAATATCGATACCCATGCCTGTAGCGACGACCTAATGCGAGCCGGAACTTTGATTTCGGTAGGCCATGATGAGTATTATTCGATGGAGATGTTCAACAATCTTCGGGCCGCAATTCGCGGCGGGCTCAATGTCGCCTTTCTTTCGGGCAATACCTGCTGTGGATTACTGGAAATCAAACCTTCGTCCGACGGCCGTCCGAACCGGATCATCTCCCGCGTCGACCGCTTTGGCCCCCGAGACATGATTGGTGACAACCTGTTCCATTCCATGGAAACCCTTCCAAGAACAGCGCCTAACGAAGCGGACCTCATTGGAGCCCGCAGTACAGGACCAGTCGTTGGAGGTGCAGATTACATCTGCTCAGCACCAGATCACTGGCTGTTTGCAAATACCGGCATGAAACAAGGCGACGGCATTCCTGGCCTCGTTGGCTGGGAGTGGCACGGTGACCCGGCGGAAATCCCCGGCTTGGAAATCGTAGCCCAAGGCACAACTAATAGCGGAGCTGGAAATGGAACCTATACTTCCACCCTTTACCCCGGTCCCAAGGGAAATCTTGTTTTCAATGCTTCAACCTGTTGGTGGGGTGACGGGTTGAGCGAACCTCCTGGGTATGTACGTCCGGCAGCACACGGTGCCTCCCCTCAAGGCCCAGATAAAAGAGTGCAGATCATCACCAAGAACCTACTGGATCATCTGAAGCGGCTACCGACCTGATGCCGGCTTATAATTCCGACCAGACTGAGCCATAGGCCTGAATGGCATCAAAATAGCTAAGCAATTCCGTATAGAACGGATTATTCCCGAGTGTTGCGCTGTCGCCAATCACTATCAGTTTTCGTTTGGCTCGAGTTAGGGCGACATTCATGCGACGTGTATCTGCCAAAAACCCGATTTCGCCCTGACGGTTACTTCGTACACAGGAAATGATAATCACTTCCTTTTCCCGTCCTTGGAATCCATCGACCGTATCAATTTCAACACCAGCCGTTTCACACAATGATCGGATTAACCGGGCCTGTCCTGCATAGGGAGTAATGACGCCAATCGTGTCAGGAGATACCTTGGCAGCCAACAAGGCATCTATTTTCTTCAACACAAGTTCGGCTTCGGCCTGATTGCAGCGACTCTCACTTCCCTTCTCTGCTTGTTCGTCCCAGTCGGCGCCCGCAGTATCGATAAAATCAACTGGTGTTGATGTCATAGGGGTCTTATCCACCTGGGACAAATCACTTAGCAAATGCTCTGCGACCGTCTCATGGGCCTCCAATCTGTTTTCGTAGAATTGTTGAGAAGAGAATTCCATGATTTGCTGATGCATCCGATATTGCTCTCGCAATGTGGAAGTAATTATGTCTCCAAATTTATCCACCAAACGTTCTAAGAGACTCACATCAAACCCTTCATTCGCGGCATTTTGGGAAATCACTGTTGGCGGAAGTTGACGATGGTCCCCCGCTAGCACCAATTTATCTGCGAACTGAATTGGTACCCAACAGGAAGGCTCGGTACATTGGCATGCTTCATCAATAACAGCCATATCAAACCTGCGATCGCCTAACTGGTTCACGTTTAAGGAATTGGTGGCACAAACGACTTCGGCGCGGTCCAGCACCCAATCCACTACCGTTTTTTCCAATAACCTTGCATCATCTCTCAGTCGTTTCCCATCCTCATACATGCCTTTCTTGGCGCCCCGCGGAGGTTGACTACGAGTGTAGCGTCCGGCTTTACGAAAACATTGCTCCGACTCACGACGCATATCTTTAACGATTTCCATGGTTTCATCTCGTGACACCTGAGCGTCGAGCGTATGGCGAATCAGTTGACGATCTACTCGAGCAGGGTGCCCTAGACGAACAACCTTTAATCCAGCAGCGGCGAGTTTGTCCAGCAAGTTATCTACTGCGGTATTACTTGGAGCTGTCGCCAATACCTTTTCGCCTCGTTCAACGACCGCTTTGATCAAAGCTACCACGGTCGTTGTCTTCCCTGTCCCCGGTGGACCATGAATCACGGCCACATCCTGGGCTCCTAGGCATTGACGCACGGCTTCATTTTGGGCTGAATTGAGCGCCTCATTTTCAAATGGAGCCAAATGAAACTCTGGTGCACGGTCACCCAACAGAACATCCCGCAATCTACCTTGAGGACCACGTACAGTCTCAAGCTCTTCCAGTACCTTTGTCTGCCGTTTCCGAGTTACCTCATCAGGCTGGACATCCACTCGAAGCCGTGTTCCTTCGGGAACAAAGGGAAGTGCAATTTGCACGGAAGATCTATCCCGAGCTGTCACCACCCCCCTGGCAATCTCCACTTCTGCTGCGTTATTGGTAACCGTAACAGGGATCCCTACTCTAAATCGATTACTTGGGAGTGCAAGATTGCGATTACGCTTGACCAGAGTCGTAATAACCGCTCCGGCCAGACCAGGCCGAGTGTCAGTCACAGCCATATCCAGCAGAGTTTCCCCCGTTCGTTCGACTCCGCCATCCCCAGCGCGGTCGCGACGTGCCTTAAGCTGTTCTGCCTGCGCCGCCGATTCGGCATCAATCCAGGCTAAAAGCTGACGTACGTATTCATTCATTTGAGAAAGACTCAGCAAGCTGTCTAATGTTCAATTGTGCTGATGGCCTGTTCGATAAAGGGCCACATTCGATAGTGGGCGGAAGATACGGATGCTTTGAGGCGAGCAACCACAGGCAACACTTTTCCATAGGGAAACTAAGTTGTTATTAAACCTGCATTGCCAAACCATCAGACACTTACGCGAGTGGCTCGTCGTTGCCTCTTCGCCCAGGCAAACGACACCAGACGATCTTCTGATTCGTCCCAGAGTTTCAACCGCAAGCATTTGTAAACATCCCATGGCATCAGGGAAGTAACACCAGGATCGTGCAATTCCTTGATTGCTGCCATGGCTTTCGGCAGTTTATAAAAAGGAATCTTATGATTGAGATGATGGACGTGATGATACCCAATGTTGGCGGTAAACCAGTGCAGAATCGGGTTCATTTTAATGAAGCTTGAAGATTTCAGAGCAGCGGTAACGTAATTCCAATCTTTACCCATCTTCAGGCTGACGCTGGGGTAGTTGTGTTGGGCATAGAAAAGATAGGCACCGGTACCGCCAGCGATAATCATTGGCACGCAGGTTACAAAGACAATTCCCAGCGGATCCGTGAACGCTAAAGCGACAATTGCCCCGGCATGCACCAACAGTGAACAAATCGCATCCCAATGTCGCTTCGGATTCAGGAACAGAGGTCGCACCGTCATTCCAAGAAAGAAAACGGTTAAGTAACCTGCACCGATCGTAATCGGATGCCTTGCAAACTTATATTTCACACGCTGCCAAAACGAGGCATTTGCATATGCCTCGGTCGTCATGACCGGATAAGATCCGATCGAGGCACCAAACAGCTTAGCGTTGTTTCGATGGTGATGATCATGAGAGCGACGCCAAACACTAGGAGGACTTAGCGTGACGCATCCAAACAGAAACATAAAGGCTCGAGCAATGCGGGACTTCGCCAGCAATGCACCATGTTGAAAATCATGGTAAATCACAAATAGCCGAACGTGTACCAATCCAAGCAGGCAGCTACATGGCAAACGCAACCACCATGCGTCAACCAGAATGGTCGCAGCGACACAACAACTCCAAACCAAAGAAGTCGACGCCAAACACCACCAACTGACCCAGGGGGTCTCGTTAGCGAATCGCTTGGATTCAATCAGTATCTCTTTTTCTGACCGCACGTCGTGGTTTTCCGAAGGTATGAGAGGAGCTTATAGCGATAGCAGGCTTAGGATACCGGCTATCGGAAAAACAGAATATCAGACTTTAACCCACCCGGCAACCGAACAACATCCTGCAAACAACCATCCTCATAGATAATGAAAGAATAAACAATAGCGCAGCCGCGAATTAAACCACTATCTAGTAAACTATATAGTGACATTTTCAAATCCTGCTAAATCTGAGGCTTCTCTGAAGCTCTGACCATACTATTGAACCTTAAAATAAATATCATGTTCTATCGTCTCTCCCTTGTCTTTTTCGCTCAAATCCTTGTAGTTTCATCATTAGTTTCCAATGCTTTCCCTGCTGAGAAGACTCCCTCCATGCTTCCTGTTATCCCAGAGCCGGTCACAAGTTTCGGCGCAACCTACCACAAAGGGAAAGTCTACTACTATGGCGGACACTTTGGACAAGCCCACCGATACTCCACCGCAGATCAGGCCAACACGCTTTGGGAATTGGATTTAAAATCCTACACGTGGGAAAAGATTGGAACCGGTCCTCGCTTGCAGGGACTTGCTCTGGTGGGTTACAGAAATTCACTTTACCGCATCGGTGGATTCACTGCACAAAATGAACCTGGTGAAGAACATGACCTATGGTCGCAAAAGTCCTTTGCTCGGTTCAACCTAAGGACAAAAAAATGGGAAGACCTGGCTGACCTTCCAGAAGGCCGATCATCGTTTGATGCGACCGTTTCCGAGTCCGGCATGCTTTATGTTGTCGGCGGCTGGCAAATGCGTGGCGACAGTGAATCCATTTGGCACCAAACCGCCTGGCGATTCGATTTGAAGAATCCTCACGGCACGTGGACAGCCATTGCGAACTTTCCGTATAAGCGACGCGCCATTTCCATCGCA
>MDSW01122405.1_pt1 | contig 13330 bp, 10 predicted proteins | sample 811171 | NCBI WGS metagenome assembly MDSW01 (sample SAMN05326641, study PRJNA326480) | marine metagenome | isolation source: seawater | place: Atlantic Ocean: North West | collected 2012 | reverse complement strand
TTCAATAACTTTCATGCCCTTTAGCGGGCCGCCACTACCAGACATTTTACCGTCCCTTAAATTTTGGATTTTTCTTTTTAAGAAATGCTTGATAACCAGTTTTAAAGTCTTCTGTATCAAAGCAGGCGTAAGCTTCTTCTATTTCTGCTTTTGTAAGTGGTGTTGAGTCAGCCATACGGTCAATAAATTTTCGATGCCATCGGTGGACTAGAGGTGCCCCATCGGCAATTCGTCTTGCTGTAGATTTAGCTTCAGTCTCGACATTTGAGTCTGGGACAACTCGACTTACAATACCTTTCTGGAGTGCTTCCTGAGCGTCAATAATACGCCCCTCAAGAAGAATTTCATAGGCAACTTGCGCCCCAACCAAATCCCTAAGTGCACCTAATTCTTGATATCCCATAACAAGCCCTAGTTTGCTTATAGGAGCACCAAATCGACTCGATTCCCCACAAATTCGGATATCACATAGTCCAGCAATTTCTAACCCTCCACCAACACAAATACCCTTAATTAAAGCTACTTTTGGAATTGGACATTTGCGAAATGCGTTAATAGTCTTATCCATTAACCTACCATAGGACTCAGCTTGTTTTGAATTTGATCGTTCCTGAGCAAATTCTGAAATGTCATTTCCAGGACAAAAAGCTCTATCTCCAGATCCACGCAAGATAATACATCGCAGGCTCGATTCCTGAGATAATTCATCCATAATTGAGCCTAACTCACGCCACATTATCTTAGTAAAGGCATTGAGTTTTTCTGGTCGGTTAAGTGTTACTGTTGCAATGTCACCATCGCAATCCTTAAGGATAACGTCTGTCATGTCTGTAATATTGCTATACCCGGACCAGTCGTCAAGACCGGAGGCATTAAATGTAAAAGTAAAAGTAAAAGTAAAATTTAGTTTAGTTTACTTATTTAAATTGAATTCATTTTTACATAATATAACTTAATAATATAATTCGTAGGAAAACATTGATATCTCCATTAATTTATTGATAATTAACATTAAATTTAAATAAATTTAAATAAAAAATAGAAAAATTTAATTATAAATAGTAAAATTTAATTTTTTGCATTCAAAAATTAATGATTATAACAGCACAAATTGGCTAGCTTGAGTTACATATGCTAAATTTAAATCAGTTTCACCCTGAAAAAAGCCCGTTAGTTAAATGCCTTAATCGCGAGATTGATGGTGATGTTCTTTTCGACAAATTAAGTCGTGGGTTGTATTCAACAGATGCATCGCATTATCAAATAGAGCCCATTGGGGTAGTTGTTCCAAAAAATAAAAATGACATAGCCCAAATAATACAAATTGCTGACCAGTTCAAAGCTTCAATACTACCTCGGGGTGGAGGGACATCGCAATGCGGCCAAACAGTTGGTAATTCAATTGTTATAGATACATCTAAATACCTAAATAAAATTATAGATTTTGATGCCGAAAAGGGCTCTGTCTGGGTTGAGCCGGGAATCGTTTTAGATGAACTAAATGCCTTTTTAAAACCATACGGATTATGGTTTCCTGTAGATGTTTCCACATCCAGCAGGGCTACTATTGGAGGTATGGCAGGTAATAATAGCTGCGGCGCACGTTCTATCCGCTACGGCCCCATGCGTGATAATGTTCAAACTATAGATGCAATCTTGATGAACGGACAAGCTATGCAGTTTGGCGAATTACCAGATAATAGAACCATTAATCAATTAACTGGTGACCAACAAAGCTTCATTGCAAAACTTCTTGATATTGGTCGTCGCGAGGAGAATGAAATACGAGACAAGTTTCCTGACCTAATGCGTCGAGTAGGCGGGTATAATATTGACGCACTTATGCCGAATGGGCCAAAAAAAGGAACTTGGTCACAAGCTACTTCTGCAAAGCCTCTTCAGCATCCTAACCTAGCTCATTTATTAATTGGCTCGGAAGGCACATTAGCTTTTTCCACTCGAATTCAACTAAACCTTCAACCTCTTCCACAAAATAAAGTGCTGGGAGTGTGCCATTTTCCAACCTTTCATAAAGCGATGGATTCAGCCCGCCATATTGTTAAATTGGGTCCAACAGCCGTAGAATTAGTTGATCGTACGATGATTGATTTAGCACGAGATATCCCTATTTTTAGGGCTACTGTAGAAAACTTTGTTGTTGGAAAACCAGACGCATTATTATTAGTGGAATTTTCCGGCAACGATCATAGTTTGCAGATACAAAGTTTAAATCAGCTCAACCAATTAATGGGAGACTTAGGCCTACCAAACTCCGTCGTCGAAGCTATTGATACTAAATTTCAAAAAGCCATTTGGGAGGTTCGCAAATCTGGTCTTAACATCATGATGTCAATGAAGGGTGATGGAAAACCAATCTCTTTCATTGAAGACTGCGCTGTCAAACTAGAGGATCTTGCGGATTATACTACAAGACTAACACAAGTCTTTAATAAGCACGGAACCACTGGTACCTGGTATGCACATGCTTCAGTAGGCTGTTTGCACGTACGGCCTATCATAAATTTAAAGTCTGAGGTTGGTGCAAAAAAAATGCGGGCGATAGCAGAAGAGGCTTTTGCTATGGTTCGTGATTACAAAGGCTCGCATTCTGGCGAACACGGTGACGGATTAGTTCGCTCTGAATTTCATGAGCCAATGTTCGGTAAACAAATCACAACAGCGTTTGAAAATATTAAGGATATCTTTGATCCAGACGGATTGTTTAACCCAGGAAAAATCGTTCGGGCATTTAAAATGGATGACCGCAGTCTATTCCGGTTTAAGCCAGGATATAAGACAATTTCCCTAGATACAGCTTTTGATTGGTCCGCATGGGGCGGGCTAAGTGGTGCCGTAGAAATGTGTAACAACAATGGAGCCTGTCGCAAACGCGATGCTGGCGTAATGTGCCCATCATACAGGGCAACGGGTGATGAAAAGCATCTAACTCGAGGACGAGCAAACTCACTCAGACTTGCTCTTTCAGGACAATTGGGGGCTGATGCTTTTACTTCCCAAGAGTTATTAGAAACTATGAAGCTTTGTGTTGGCTGTAAAGGTTGCAAGAGGGAGTGTCCAACAGGCGTTGATATGGCAAAGATGAAGTCAGAGTTTCTTTTTCACTTCAATAAATTCCACAGACTTCGTATTTTTGATTGGCTTGTTGCTTTTCTTCCCCGCTATGCGCCGATAGTTTCGAAAATAGGCATATTACTTAATCTACGTGACCGCATTCCAGGGCTAGCATTCTTAAGCGAAAAAATAATCGGCTTCAGCAGAAAACGAACTTTGCCTAAATGGCATGCAAATCCTTTTCAAGCCAATGAAACTTACCCCGTTAGAACAGATCCATCTAATAAAGAAGTCGTGCTTTGGGTAGATACCTTTAATACTTGGTTTGAGCCAGAAAATTCTCGAGCTGCCTTAAAGGTTCTTCAAGCAAGCGGTTATAGAGTCCATATTCCCGTTGACCCAAGAAAAAATAGGCCGTTATGTTGTGGTCGTACTTTTTTAGCTGCTGGTCTAATTGAAGAAGCCAAGTTTGAAGCAAAACGTATGATTGATGTATTAAAGCCATTTGTAGAGAGAAATATACCAATCATTGGACTAGAGCCATCATGCCTACTAAGCCTACGGGATGAATTTCAATCTATGATTCCAGGCCTAGAAACTGACAAACTAGCTAAATGCGCTCTATTATTTGAGGAATTTTTAGCTAAAGAGAAAGATGCGGGAAGACTTAAAATTAAATTAAAGCCTATTAAATTTTCACATGCCCTTATTCATGGTCACTGTCATCAAAAAGCATTCGATACTGTAGGCGATCTTGAAAAAACTTTAAAATTACTTCCAGAACTTAAATGTAAAACTATTTCCTCAGGGTGCTGTGGTATGGCTGGGGCTTTTGGGTATGACGCTGATAACTACGACATCTCTATGAAAATGGCTGAAGAAAGCTTACTTCCTTCTATTCGTGAAACAAAAACTATGAAAGATGAAGTCTTGCTTGTCGCTGGTGGAACAAGTTGCCGGCACCAAATTAAGGATGGAACAGGCCAAAAAGCTATCCATGTTGCACGCATAATTGAAAGTGCATTGGATCTTGATTAATCATGATTGATTCTAAAAATAATATGACATCACTTCATGATGGGGTTGTAGAGGCAGTGCGTAATATGATCTTTGACGGACAACTTATAGGCGGCCAAAGAATTCCTGAAAAATTGATTTGCCAAAAATTAACCATCTCACGCACACCGTTGCGTGAAGCTTTAAAAGTATTAGCTTCAGAGGGGCTTTTAACACTCTTGCCTAATCGTGGAGCAAGAGTGAATAGGTTAAAAACAAAAGATGTGGACGACATGTTTCTGATAATGGGCGCACTAGAATCATTGGCCGGCGAATTAGCCTGTAAAAAAATCAGCTCAGCTCAGATTGATGAAGTCCGTGCGCTTCACTATCAAATGGCAGCCAACCACAAAAAAGGAAAACTCATTAATTATTTTGATTTAAACCAACGTATTCACGCCACCATAATGGCAGCAACAAAAAATACTATACTTTGTGAAATATATGCATTGCTTGCAGGTCGTATTCGAATGGCGCGCTATCGGGCAAATTTTTCTCAAAAACGTTGGGATCAAGCTATGAAAGAACATGAAGAAATATTGGATGCTTTATCAGCTAGAGACTCTATACGTTTAACGCAAATTCTGAGTGCGCATTTAAAAAACACATGTGAAACTGTTAAATCTGTTATAAAGGCAGAAAAGAATAAAGTTTAAAAATACTTAGCATTTTACCAGCTAATCCTAGCTGGCCCTACTTTCGCAGCATACCACCAGTTGCTTTTTTTACATTCACTACAATCTTATCGGAGAGTATATCAATTTCCTCATCGGTAAGAGTTTTATCCCTTGGCTGAAATATAACATTGAACGCTAAGGATTTTTTACCATCACCTAATTCAGCGCCTCTAAAAACATCAAATAACGATACATCAACAATTAATTTTTTATCTGCACTACGTGCTGCTCCTATAGTCTGGGCAGCCGATATGTCTTCATCAACAACAAAAGCAAAATCCCGTTCTACTGCTTGAAACTGTGGAAGATCAAGATACGGACGTGCCTTGTTTTTTTTATTATTTTGCCCAGGAACTGCATCTAGAAAAATTTCAAAGCCGCATACTGGCCCTTTCACGTTAAATTCTTTGAGAATTTGTGGGTGAATTTCACCAAAATGAGCAAGTATTATTTTCGGTCCTAATCTCAGTACGCCGCTGTGCCCAGGGTGGTACCAGTCCGGGGCCTCAGATACAGCCTCAATTTTTTCTATTGAGAGACCTGTTGAGCTTAGAACAGAAAGTGCATCTGCTTTAACGTCAAATAAATCAACAACACGCATTGTGGTACTCCAATGCCGCTCCCCCAAATAACCTGAGCGGACCCCAGCAGCGACTATATCTTGATCTTCTGGCCTATTTCCAGAAAATCGAGGACCTATTTCAAAAAGAGGAGCTGCATTATTACCACGATCAACATTGCGACCGACAGCTGCAATTAGGTTGGGCAAAAGAGATGGGCGCATAAAATCAAGATCAGAACTAATAGGATTGATTAATTGCATAGATTGATTTTCAGTTTCGCTCCCAAATAGTGCACCGTGAAACCTACTCAAAAAAGAATAGGTCACAACTTCCATCAACCCACGACCAGCAAGAAGTCGTCGAGACATAGATCGGCGACGTTGCGCAATATTTAAGGAAGCCGATGGTAAGTTGCTAGGTAGTATCATTGAAATGGCAGGAATTCTATTATAACCATAAATTCGAATTACTTCTTCAACCAAGCAAGCTTCACTAACTATATCTGAGCGCCACGAGGGTATAGACACTTTAAGTGATTGTTCGCCATTTTCTAAAAATTCGGCAGTCTTAAATCCAAGTGAATCTAAAATTTCTTTTACCTTGGAGGGAGCAAGCTTCATACCACCAAATTCGTCAATTCTTCTTATTCTCAACACCAAGTCTCGTCGCCATTCTGGTTCAACGCCAGCAATTATCAGCTCTGACGGTGTTCCACCACATATATCAATAATTAATCGACTGGCAATTTCCATTCCGTCAATTAGAAAAGCCGGATCAACACCACGCTCAAATCTATACCTTGCATCTGATATTATATTGAGCTTACGCCCAGTTTTAGCCGTACGAATAGGATCAAAATATGCTGATTCTATAAAGACGTCTTTAGTATCTATTTTACACCCTGAAATATCCCCTCCAATAATACCGCCTAAAGCCAATGGATGAATATCATCTGCAATTACTGTCATTTCGGAATCTAACTCATACTCTTTTCCGTCCAGCGCTAGTATCTTTTCACCGATTTTTGATTGTCTAACATGAATATCACCATTCAATTTAGCTACATCAAAAACATGCAAAGGCCTTCCAAGGTCCATAGTTATGAGGTTAGTGATATCAACTAGTGCCGATATGGGCCGTAGCCCAACAGACAAAAGCTTATCTTTTAACCATTTTGGACTTTCAACATTTTTCACACCTCGAATATGGCGCCCAATAAAATAAGGACAAGCATTTTGGGTTGCCTTATTTAAATCCATATCAACTTTGATTGGGCTTTTGAAAACTCCTTTAACAGGAGTTGCATTCAGTGGTTTTAATACCCCAACGCTAGCAGCAGCTAAATCACGAGCAACTCCCCGTACACCAAGACAATCCCCTCGATTTGGGGTTATTTCTATCTCAATAATTGGGTCGGAAAGGCCCATACCCTCAGCTGCACTTGTTCCTAGTTCTAAGTCATTCGTAAGTTCTATAATTCCATCATGGTCATCACTAAGATTAACTTCACGTTCAGATAAAAGCATTCCGTTTGACAAAACACCGCGAATCTCAGTTGGCCTTAAAGTAATGTCTGTTCCCGGAATGTAAGAACCAGGAGGGGCAAATACACCAAATAGTCCTTTTCGGGCATTTTTTGCACCACATACAACATCGAAAACTTCCGAACCAATATCAACTTTGCACAACTGAAGCTTATCAGCATTAGGATGTTTTTCTGCAGATAGAACTTTGCCAACAACAAAACCTTTCAAATCTTTTGCCCTATCATGCACCTTGTCAACTTCAAGACCAATCATGGTTAAGTGTTCGGCAACCTCAGATAAAGATGCCTTTGTATCGAGATGCTCCTTTAGCCATTGAAAAGAAAATTTCATGACCTAAAGTCCCTTAACTAAGGATGGAATATCAAAAGCACTAAATCCATAATGATTTAGCCATCGAATATCAGAATCATAAAACGTTCGCAAATCGGGAATGCCGTATTTAAGCATTGCCATGCGCTCTATACCCATACCAAAGGCAAATCCTTGATATTTATCTGGGTCAATTTTACAATTTTTTAAAACATTCTCATTGACCATGCCACAACCAAGGATCTCAAGCCAATCATCACCATGGCCAATTCGAAATTCCCCTCCCTCACGAGTACAGCCAATATCAACCTCGGCAGAGGGTTCAGTGAACGGAAAATAACTTGGCCGAAAACGAACTGGTAAATCATCAACACCAAAAAAAGTACGACAAAAATCTATAATACAGCCCTTTAAATGACCCATATGAGTGTTTTCATCAATGACAAGGCCTTCAACTTGATGAAACATTGGAGAATGGGTCGCATCATAGTCACAACGATAGGTTCGACCAGGAACTATGATTCGAATTGGCGGCTTTGATTTCATCATAGTACGTATTTGTACTGGTGAGGTATGAGTGCGTAGAACAAAACGATCGGTATCGCTTTGGCCTGGCAAGTAGAAAGTATCGTGTTCCTGACGAGCCGGATGATCAGGAGGTATATTCAAAGCCGTAAAATTATGCCAATCATCTTCAATGTCTGGACCTTCGGCAACACTAAGTCCAAATTCCCCTAGAATTGCTACAACCTCATCGATTGTCTGGCTGATAGGGTGTATTAATCCCTTACACTCAGGACGTATCGGAAGAGAAATATCCACCTTTTCCGTTGCTAACTTTGAATTAAGCTCAGCTACTACAAATGCTTTTTTCTTAACATCGATAATATTTGATATTTCACCTTTGAGGATATTCAAGGTTTGTCCTGCAACTTTGCGTGCATCTTCTTCGAGAGTGCCCAGACCTTTCATTAATTCTGTTATCTTGCCCTTCTTACCTAGAGCTAATATTCGAATTTTTTCAAGACCATCTATATTAACAGCACCCTCAATTGAGGCAATTAATTCGGAACGAAGTGTATCCAATTCACTCATTTTGGTTGTTCTGCCCTTAAAATAAAAAAGGGAGCCGCATTTATATTTAAGTTCGGCTCCCAATTATAGATCTTAAAATCCTTTTGAGACTTAAGTGTCTTCGGAGAGAGCCGCTTGAGCTTGTTTCACCAGTGCTTTAAAGGACTCTGGCTCACGAATAGCAATATCAGAAAGCATTTTTCGATCAATTTCAACGCCGGCTTTACCTAGTCCGTTAATAAATTGAGAGTAAGTCATCCCATGTTCCCGGGTGCCCGCATTAATACGCTGAATCCAAAGAGCTCGAAAAGATCGTTTGCGAACACGGCGGTCACGATAGGCATATTGAAGACCTTTCTCTACTCGCTCAATAGCAACGCGAAAACTTGTACTATTACGACCACGATATCCCTTTGCACGATCTATAATTTTTTTGTGGCGTGCGTGTGTTGTTACACCTCTTTTAACACGTGACATATATCATATCCTCTCTCAACCGTAAGGGAGGTATGATTTAACGATACGTGCATCTGCATCGGAAAGTATCATAGATCCACGGGACTGACGTTTCATTTTTTGGGAGCGCTTGGACAAACCGTGACGTTTAAAAGCTGGGTTAGCTCGCACTTTTCCACTTCCAGTCAGACTAAATCGCTTTTTTGCGCTAGACTTTGTCTTTAATTTAGGCATTTAGTTTTCCTTTTTAATTTTTAAATAATTCAAACTTAAAGAGCGATTAGGCATGCCATTGGCCTGAACTCACTCGCGCGGGTTTATAGCCTTGTCTTCCAATGAAAGCAAGGAGGGACCAAAAAGAAATCTAACAGAAAATTAAGATTATTTAGGAGCAATTACCATGGTCATCAGTCGGCCCTCGCTTTTTGGGAATTGTTCGACCTTAGCTACTTCAACCATATCATCACAAACTCGATCAAGAACCTTTTTACCCAGCTCCTGGTGGGCCATTTCTCGCCCCCTGAAACGGATGGTCATCTTGACCTTATCTCCATCACCTAAAAATCTTTGGACGCTGCGCAATTTAACCTGGTAATCATGCTCATCAATACCTGGTCGCATTTTGATCTCTTTTACTTCAATAACCTTTTGCTTTTTACGCGCCTCGTTAGCCTTTTTCTGTGCTTCATACTTATATTTTCCATAGTCAAGAACTTTACATACAGGCGGATCCGCGTTGGGCGAAATCTCGACAAGGTCAAGACCTGCATCAACAGCTATATCCAGTCCTTCTTCTTTGGAAACTACACCAACCATATTACCATTTTCATCTACTACACGAATAGGGTCGGCTTCTATAAATTCATTGACGCGTGGTCCCGTTCGGGTCGGCGTCTGATTAAAGGGTCGTCGGGCTATTTAAAAATCTCCTCTTTTTAATTTTACACATTAAACTTGATTCTGAAAGAGCGGGCCAGCCGCCTCTTTACTTAGTCTAGCGGCTGCCTCTTTAAGCGCAAGATTTTCTTGATCTTTTCCACCAAGGCGACGAATAGCCACAAAACCTGAAGCAGCTTCTTTAGCCCCAATAACCATTATTATTGGTACCTTAGCGTGGCTATGTTCTCTAATTTTATAATTTATCTTTTCATTACGAGTATCTAGTTTACAGCTCAGACCAACTGCTTCTAACTCTTCCATAACTATAGAAGCATAATCATCTTCGGCATTAGTTATAGTTGCAATAACAATTTGTACTGGCGCTAACCATAATGGAAATCGTCCAGCATAATTTTCAATTAAAATACCGATAAAACGCTCAAAAGACCCAAGAATAGCCCGATGTAGCATTACAGGGCGGTGTTTATTGCCATCTTCGCCAATGTACGTTGCATCAAGTCTCTCAGGTAAAACAAAGTCAACTTGCAAGGTACCACATTGCCAGTCCCTACCAATAGCGTCGCGAAGAACAAATTCTAACTTTGGTCCATAGAAAGCACCTTCACCAGGATTCATTATCAGTTCTACACCAGCAGCTTTTGTGGCATCTAGCAAAGCCTTCTCAGCACGATCCCATACCTCATTAGAACCAGCTCGAACTTCAGGACGATCAGAGAATTTAATAATAAAATCATTAAAACCAAAATCTTTATAGATTAAAGAAAGGAGCTCAATAAACACCTTTGTTTCCAACTCAATTTGTGCATCTGTACAGAAGATATGTGCATCATCTTGAGTGAATGCTCTTACCCGCATAATTCCGTGTAATGAACCCGATGGTTCATATCGATGACAGGAACCAAATTCAGCCATACGAATTGGCAAATCGCGGTAGCTAGTAATACCTTGTTTGAAAATCTGAACGTGACAAGGACAATTCATAGGCTTCAACGCTAGAGATTTATTTGCTAAATTATCGCTTACACTATTTATATCCTCTGGGTTTGCGCGTATTTCACCTCCACCTCGGGTTTCATCCACTTCTGTAATAAACATATTTTCACGAAATTTTTCCCAATGACCGGATTCTTCCCACAAAGCTCGGTCAACAAGTTGCGGAGTATTAACTTCAACATATCCGCCACCTTTTTGTCTATAGCGCATGTAATTTTGTACTTTTTGGTAGAGCGACCAACCATTAGGATGCCAAAAAACAGAACCTACCGCTACATCTTGCAGATGGAATAAATCCATTTCACGACCTAGCCGGCGATGATCTCGCTTCTCTGCTTCCTCAAGCATATGTAAATGTTGCTTAAGCTGTTTTTTATCGGCCCAAGCTGTGCCGTATATTCTTTGTAACATTGTATTGTTTGAGTCGCCTCGCCAGTAAGCACCTGCTAACTTCATTAATTTAAATGCCTTACCTACTCTGCCTGTAGACGGAAGATGAGGCCCCCTACACATATCAAACCACTCTCCCTGACTATAGATACTAATTTCTTCATCCTCTGGGATTGATTTGATTAATTCAGCCTTATAATCTTCGCCTTTCTCTTTAAAGATTGAGATAGCCTTATTTTTACTTAAAGTCTTGCGTACAAAAGGTTCGTCACGATCAATAATCTCAGCCATTTTAGCTTCAATCTTTTTTAGATCGTCGGGGTTAAAAGGCTCATCTCGGGCAAAATCGTAATAAAAACCATTTTCAATGGCTGGGCCTATGGTTACTTGTGTGCCCGGATATAACTCTTGTACAGCCTCAGCCATTATGTGGGCTGCATCGTGCCTGATTAACTCCAAAGCACATTCATCATGAGATGTGACAATAGCCACCTCAGAATCAACGTCAATATCTACACTAAGGTCTTTAATTTTTCCATTAACGTAGATCGCAAGAGCCGCTTTTGCCAGGCCAGGTCCAATATCGGCAGCAAGTTCGGCACCTGTTACGGGCCCATTATAATTACGTTTGCTTTTGTCAGGTAAGGTAATTGCAACCATTTAAGTCATGAGCTCAAAACATTAATAGCGATGCTAAAATTTAGGCCGATTATAAACTCTGTCAAGTTAACAGTCCTTAGTCATTTTTATTATTTAGAAAGCATGCTTTCAACAACATTGGTAACTTCAGAAACACTAATATCCATCAAATCTTCACGCCTTAGTATAGCAACCGACCCACCACGTTGGCCACATAAGGCAGGATCTGAGTCGCTAGAATACAAAACTACCGACGAACAACCTGTTGATGCAGTAATATGCATTGGTCCAGTATCATTTCCAATGGCTACCTTTGCACTGAAGCTTAAAGTCACTAGATCCAGAATGCTAGTTTTACCAGCAAAATTAAGTGCCCCCGGGCAATCAGTTATAATATTTTTTATAGCTGTTCTTTCAGATTCTGTTCCTAAAAAAACTGGGGTTATATTTTCATCAAGCAAAAACCTTGCAAGCAAAGCAAATCTATTGGGCGGCCAACGCTTATTGGGCCTACTAGCTGCTCCTAAGGGGGCAAGAAGAGCATAATTTCCAGCTAACCCAAATCCTGATTGATCACCGTAATCTTTTAAATTTAAAGCTGATAAATTTATGGATGGCACATGAGTAATTCCAGCAGCACAAAGCTGTTCCGCTTGCCGCTCAACTGTATGTAATGTATCACGTTCAGGGTTTTTATGAGGATGAGAACAATTCCATGCTATGCCTGACCATTCCGGGAATGGCCCCGGCCAAAACAAGTGCCGGTAGAAAGAACTTCTCTGCGATGTCTGCAAATCATAAACCCTGCTAAACTTTCCGGAAACCAACCGGCGGCGAAGATCAAACCAATCACTAATCTTGGTCTTTATTGGTCGACCACCAGTCCATACCTCATCAAAAAAACCTAAAGTCTCAGCTAATTCTTTGTATGCTTTAGTAGTCAATAGAACAATGCGTGCTCCATTATGATGATTACGAATAGCTGAAAAAGGTCCAATTGCTTGTACAAAGTCTCCTAAGGCCCCAAGCTTTATAACAAGAAAATTCATTTAATTTCTATTTCTTTCAGCTAAAATTTCTAGATAAACATTAAGAGTCTTTTCACACATTGACTCCCTAGAAAAATTATTACTCACATGGGCTATTGCTTTTTTTGATAGCGAAAGCCGCTCTTCTTCGGAGAGACTTAAAGCTTTAGTTAATTTCTTGGCTAAAGCATCTATATCATTGGGCGGAAACATCCAGCCCGTTTCTCCCTCAAGAATTGTTTCTTGAGCGCCGCCATGATCCGACGCTATAACAGGGCGGCCCAATGCTTGAGCCTCAATCAATATACGACCAAATGCCTCCGGATCAGTAGATGCCGATACAACCACATCTGACATCATATAAGCTGCGGGCATATCATCACAGTGATCAACAATCCTGACAACTTCCTCCAAATTATAAAAGATAATTAAATTCTCTAATTCCCTACGATAAGCTATCCGGCCTTGATCTCCCCCAACCAGCAAGCAACGAAAGTCACGACGATTCAATTTTCCAATTGCTTTGATTAAAAGCTTTTGACCTTTCCACCTAGTCAAGCGACCTGGCAGCATTACAACCGGCAATCCTTCTTCCAAACGCCACTTGGAAGACAAAATACTCACCC
>MDSW01100929.1_pt1 | contig 13332 bp, 7 predicted proteins | sample 811171 | NCBI WGS metagenome assembly MDSW01 (sample SAMN05326641, study PRJNA326480) | marine metagenome | isolation source: seawater | place: Atlantic Ocean: North West | collected 2012 | reverse complement strand
TCTCCCCCCCCCGCCCCGCACACCCCTCCCCGCCGTCCTCGCTCCCTCCTCCGGCGCCTCCATGCCGCCTCCCCGCGCTCGCCTCGCGCCTCTCCTCGTCTCCTCCGCGCTCGCGGCGCTCGTCTCCCCCGCGCTCGGCGCGCTCGGCGACGACTGGCCCGGCGTGAGCGCGTTCCGCGCCGCGACCGCGCGCTTCTCCGGCGGCGTCGTGCGCGGCGCGCTGTGCGCGATAAGCGCGTGCGACGACCAGAGCACGCTCCCGACCCCCCCGGGGGGGCGCTACGCGCGGTGGGGCCCGCTCGAGACGCGCCTGGTGCACCTCGACGAGGCCGACACCGCGCCGTACGGGTTCCCGGGCGCGCTCGTCGCGTGCCCGGTGTTCCCAGCGCCCAACGCCGGGAGCCAGTCGGGAGCTGGTCCGGAGCCAGTCGGCCTTCAGGGGATCCTCGACCGAGCGTTGAACTGGCTCTCGAGCGAGCTCGGCTCGCTCGGCGACGGGGGCGGCGCCTCTGAGAGCTCATCAGACCCCCTCCTCCGCCCGCGCGTGGCGCCCGCGAAGATCCCGGGCATCGCGTGGAGTTACGGCGGCCAGGGGAGCTGCGACGGCTCGCGCGGTTTCGCCGACGCCGCCGACGGGTTCAGCCGCGAGATGGCGGGCGACGATAAGGGATACTGGCTCCCGGAGCTCCTCGAGCACGCCGCGTCGTGGGGCATCGCCGCCGCGTGTCCGACGCTTCCGGGGGGCGTGCCCATCGGCGACGGGCGGTCCACGGTCGGCGCCGCGCTGATGCTCGCGGACCTCCAGCCGTGTAGTAGTCTCGGCGACGGAGGCCTACGCCCCCCGTTGATCGTCGACCGCTCGAAACTGGGCGTCGCGGGGTACTCCCTCGGCGGCGGGCGCGCGGTCCGCGGCGCGGCCACGGGGGTGGGGCGCGCGAGCATTTCTGCCGTCGTCGCGCTGCACCCGTGGAACCCGGGGAACGGGCGTACGGCCGCGCCGACGCTCGTGTTGACGTCGACCGAGGATACCAACGCGCCGTTTCGCGACGCGAGGCGGGCGTTCCGCAACGCCGACGGGTCGAGGCTCCTGGCCGCGCTGGACGGAGGCGACCACTACACGAGCCCGAGGTTCTGGGCCGGAGCGACCGTGGCGTTCTTCCTGGCGCACCTGCAGGGGGATCGGAGCGCGAGGAGGGAGGTCTGGGGCGCGCGCGGGATCGCGGCGAGTCCGAGGATGACCCGGGTCGAGCGGAGGTGCGTCGAGAGCGACGGGTGCGAGTAGATACGAGACGAGTGCGTCGGGGAGAACGTCTTCTGAGGGGGCGAACCGCGCGAGATCGAACTCGGCGGTGGTCGCTGCGGTGTGTTTTGATATTCACATCGTATCACGGCGCGGATGACGCGGCGGCGGCGGCGTCTGCTCGTACGTCGCTTCGGGGCGTCGTCACCTCACCTGGAACGGGAAGTCCACGAACGCGAGCACGAAGAACTGGAAGGCGACGAACAGGAATATGCCGACACCCACCATCTCGCCCCCGAACGTGGGGCCGTCCACCTCGTTCGGGTTGGGGCCGCGGCCGTCGTTCTCCGCGAACGCGCGGACGTCGCGGGACGCGGCGGCGCGCGGGGACCGCGGGGAGGACGCCGGGGGGGTCGCCGCTCGGCGCGCGACGAAGGACGCGCGAGGGGGAGGCGCGCCGAGCGGGCGAGGGACGGACGGGCACCCCGGCGTCCCGTCGCGGACGGCGACCGCGGTGCGCCGCGCGGGCGCGCGTGAACGGACGCGAGCGGGCGCGAGAGCGCGCGCGGCGAGCGTCGTCGAGGTCGACATCGCGCGCGCGCGCGCGTGAGGTCGTGCGGGGAGAGCGCGCGCCGGGCGTGCGAGGAGAGTGCGGCCGGGTGACGCGCGATCCGACGTGGCGCCTCGAAACTGCGCAATCTCGATGAGGCCACACCTGGAGCGCGCGATTTCAGAGCGCGAGGTTGCGTGACGCGGAGCCCCTCTCCCGTCTCTCCCCCGCCTCTCCCACAGGACCGCGCGCGCGGCCGCCCGCGTCGTCGCGCCCGAGATGTCGGCGCCGACGCGCGCCTCGCCGGCGGGGCGCGCTCCTCCCTTCCTCGCGCGCCGCGCCGGGCGCCCCTCTCCCCGGGGCTCGTCCTCCTTCTCCCCCCTTCTCGCCACCGCCTCCTCAACCCCCCCCTCCTCCTCCTCCGACCCTCCGCGCCCCGTGTCCGTTCGTAAGCGTCGCCAGACGCTCCGCTTCGCGGACGCGCGCACGGGCGTGGACGTCGTCCTCGTCGGCACGATGCACTACAACCCCGCCTCGATCGAGCTCGCGTCCTCGACGGTCGCGACCCTGGGCGCCTCGGACGACCTCGCGGCGATCGTCCTCGAGACGTGCCCCTCGCGGTGGGCAAAAACGCTGCAGTTCCAGCCCCCCGGCTCGCTCGCGCGGCGCGTCCTGGACAACGAGTTCCAGGCCGCCGCGGAGGCGGCGCCCCCGGACGTGCCCCTGGTCCTCGGCGACCAGAGGATCGAGGACCTGAAGGAGAGAGCGAAGGAAACCTTCGCGCGCACGTGGGACGATTTCGCCGCGCCGACGAGCGGCGGATGGGTCCGCATCTGGCGCGACGCGCGGCAAGGGTACCGCCGCGAGGTCGCGGGCGGGGCGGTCGCCGGCCGCGGCCTGGCGTTCTCGGACTTAGCCAACGACCCCGAGCTCGCGTCCGGGATGCCGCTGTCGTTACTCCGGTACCCTCTCGCGTGGGGCGTCAAGAGCCCGAAGGTTTTTGTTCCGTTTTTCGCGTTTTGCTGCGGCATCGCCGCCATCCCGGGCCTCGTCCCCGCGGGCGCCGTGGATCCCGACACCGCCGAGTACGTCGCCTCGGGGGCCGAAAACGCCGTGTCGGTGTTGTTCCTGTGTTTAGACGTCCTGGAGGTCGTGTTCCTCACGAGGCTGTTCCTCGAGGCGCTGCTTCGAAGGCGCAACGACATCCTGGCGCGGTCGGTGCGGCGCGCGTGCGAGGAGGAGGCGGAGAAGCGCGCGGCGAGAGCGGGGGGCGCCGGAGACGGGGCGGGGGGGGGGAGGGCGCGCGCGGTCGTCGCCGTGCTCGGGGCGGCGCATCTCAACGGCGTCTTGGCGAGGCTCGCGGGCGAGGACGGGGACGAGGCGTGGGAGAACGCCGAGGCGTGAGACGCGAGGGACGCGAGACGTTCTAGAGTTCTAGCTACTGTAGAGTTCTAGAGTTCTTCCTCCGCCGTCTCGTCGTCCTTCCTCGCGGATCGTTTCTTCTTCCCCTTCGCCCCGCCCGCGCCCGCGCCTCGCTTATGCACGTTCCCCATCGCGTTCGCGAGGTTCCTGAGCTGGTCGATGGGCATGTTGTTCGCGCCGGCGAATTTGATGCCGTTCGCGTTGAGTTTCTTCATGAGCGCGTCGCGCTCGGGGTCGCCGCTGGGCTCGAACCCGCCGCTCATCCCAAGCTTCCTGAGCATCTCGTCCACCTCCTCCTTCGAGCGCCCCTCCCGAGGCGCGTCGACGTCGTCGCCCCTCGCGTCGGCGGGCTCTTCAGCCTTGGGGACGACCGGAAGGTGGTAGTTCTCCCTCGCCATCGCCACGTAGTCCGCCTTCTCCGCGCAGCCCTTGCACTCGAGGCCGCGATCGGAGAGCACGGCCACGAGCTCGCGCACCCGCATCGTCGCGAAGTTCGGGAGATCGGCGGCGTCCCCGGATCCCGCCGCGTCCCCGTCGCCGAGCGCGGGGGCGGCGGCGAGCGCGACGAGGACGAGGATGAGGAGGGGCGAGAAGCGACGCATCGCGAGCGGGGCGCGCGCGTCCGGAAGTGGCGCCCAGGCACGCGCGAACGAGGGAGCCACGCGAAGGGCGCGCGACACCCGTCCCTCGGAACCTTTTTCCCGTGGACGACGCGCCGCGCGATCAGCGGCGCGCGCGGCGACCGCTCCGCCCCGATCGTGCCCCGACGAGCAGACGGCGTCGTCGTGCCGTCGTCTCCGAGAGTGTAGTGGAAACCTCCGTTCGCGTGCCGGGGCGCGTGCCGGGTGCGGTTCCGACGCGCCCTCCTCCCGCCCACTTTCCCGCGCGCCTTCGCGCGACCGCCCGACGGGCTCGGCGCGCGCCGAGCCCTCGCGCGCGGCCGCTGGCGCGCTCGTCGCGGGAGGCGTCCGCGTCCGACGTCTCCCCGATCCCGAACATCCTTTCGGCACCTTCCTCGTCCCGGGCCGCGTCCCGATTCATCGCGGCGGCGGCGTCCACCATGAACACGAGCAACGCCACCGGCGCGCCGCCCGCGCTCCCGATCCTGAACCACACCCTGGGCGTCGGATGCCGCCCGTACTCCGCCTCGTCCTCGTCGCGCGCGTGCGCCATCGTCCTCCACGACCCCGCGTGCGATCCGGGCCACTCCGCGGACTACCTCCGCTTCTACTTTTGCTCGGACGATCCGATCTCCGAGGCGCTCTTCGGCGGCGAGGCATCGCCGATCGCGCCCCTCCTGAAACTCCCCCTCCTTCTGTTCTGGACCATGATTCTCTTCGCGTCGATCGGCGTCGTCGCGGACCACTTCTTGGCCCCCGCGGTGGCGCGCATCGCGCGGCGGATGAAACTTCCCGAGGACGTCGCCGGCGCGACGCTCCTGGCGCTCGGCGGCGCCGCGCCGGACATCTTCACGCAAACCGCCGCGCTCCTCGACGCGCCCGAGCCGGACCTCAAGCTCGCACTCAGCGAGTCCCTGGGCGCGGGCGTCTTCGTCGCCACGTTCGGGCAGGCCCTCGCCATCCTGGCGGGTGTAAAGCGGGCGGACGACGAGTCGACCGGCCGGGCGGAGAGTACGAGATATACTCACCGGGCGAACGACGCGAGCGCGAGAGGGGAGGCGGTGGGGGAAGGGGAGGAGGAGGAGGAGGAGGACGACGACGCGTCCGACGAGGCCTCGGAGCGTCGGCGATCGCGCGAATCGATGCGTCAAGCGCGCGCCGCGCGTCGAACCTACGTGCCCGTGGAGCCCTTCTCGTACGTCCGCGACGTGGTGACGTTAGCGACGCTGATTTTGCTCGCGTGGGCGTGCACGCGCGACGGGGAGGTCACCGCGGCGGAGGCGTCGGCGTTCGTCGTCGTCTACCTCGCCTACGTCGTCGTCGTGCTGAGAGGGAGGGAATGGGTCGAGGCCGGAAGGAGCGAAGGCGCGAGGGGGGTGGGTCGGCGTCGGCGGCGCGCCTCGAACGGCGGCGGCGGCGGCGGCTTCTCGATTTATACGGATGGGGAGCGCCGCCTCTCTTCTTCGTGCGCGAAGGCGAAGGCGGATGCGGGTCGCGCGGCGGGTCGCGGCGATTCCCTCGATTCCCTCGACGACGACGCGGGGGCCAAGGCGGTGGAGCTCGCGGACGCGTCGAGGTTCCGTGGTCGAGTCCCCGGGGCGAGACAAAAAACCGCGGAGATCGGGGTTCGACCCGAGACGGCCCTCGCCGTCGAGAGCCCCCGGGCGTTTTTTTCGTCGGAGGAGGAGGCGGAGCGGCGCGCGTCGTCGGACGACGAAGTGTCGAGCACGGAATCCGAGGAGGGTCTGCTCCTCGGGGGGTCCCTGTCCCTCGAGGAGCGCGAGGCGGAGGAAAGTGCCGACGACGAGGCGAGCGCGCTCGCGGAGGAGGGCTCCTTATCAGAGCCCTCCTCCTCCTCCCGTGGGGGATGTCGTTCGTCGATTCGCTCCGCCTGCTCGCCTCCTCCCCAACGGTGGCGCCGCCTCGTTCGGTGGGCGCGCGACCAGAGCGGCGTGAGCGACAACCCTGGTTCGCTCGCGACGCTCGCGCTCGCTCCCGTGACGCTCGCGATGTCCCTGACGATGTGCGCCGTCGATCGTCCCGCGCGCGTGTCTCGGACGCGCGTGTTCGTCGTCTCCGTCGGCGCCCCCGCGTTTTTCGCGGCGGCGGCGCTCGGCGGCTTCCGCGGCGGCGACCGCGCGGCGTGGTCGGCGGCGTTTCTCGTCATCTGGGCGTTCGCCGCGCACGCGCTGGCGTTTTCTTCGGGGCTCGTCCCGAGCGCGGGCGTGGACGCTCGGCGTTCGAGCGCGTTGCAGGCGCTCGCGTTCGTCAACGGCATCCTCTGGATGCACGCGTTGGCGGACGAGCTCGTCGGCGTTTTCCGCGCGTTCGGGCGCGTCGCGGGCGTGAGGGAGAGCCTCCTCGGCGCGACGGTGATGGCGTGGGGCGCGAGCGCGGGGGACCTCGCGGGCATCGTCGCCACGTCGCGCGCGGGGTACGCGCGCATGGCGGTCACCGCCAGCGTCGCGGGGCCCCTGTGCCAACTCTCGATGGGCACGGGCCTGAGCATGGTTCTCGTGAAACTCGCGCGGGGGAAGCGAATCGAGGCGAAATTGGCGGGGAACATGCGCTTCCTCATGGCGTTCGGGCTCGCGTCGTGCGTCGCGTACCTCGTCGCCGTGCCGCGGGCGTGTCGATGGAGGCTGGGCCGGACGTTCGCGCACGCCGTCGTCGCCGCGTACGCCGTCGCCGTCGCCGTCTTCGTCATCCTCGCCCTACGACAGACGGCGGAACCCTGACGTGAGGCGAGAGGGACGGAAGGGACCCCTTTGCGACTCTAAACGTATTTTAAAGACCTAGAGCTAGCGAGAGAGGTCGTTCGGGGGCCGAGACGCGTTTTAAAAACACGGCACCCTCTTCGTTCATATCGTATCATATCGTCGTCCTCGCGAAGTTGTGGTCGGGTAAGCCGAGCTCGACGAGCATCGCGCCCCGCCCTCTCTGGCCCGCGGTGCCCCTCGCCGCCTCGCGGAGGTTCAGCGCGTCGAGCGGCCCGATGTCGAAATCGTCCGCGCTCGAAAACTCCTCCCCGGCGCGACGCCCCGCCGCCGCCTCGCGAACCGACCGAAGCGCCTCGCGCTCGAGCGCCGCCCGCGTCCCGCTCGGCCTCGCGAGGTTCGAATCCCGTCGCTCGATCCATTCCGTCTTTTTCGCGCGCGCCCCCGTCTTTTTCGGCGCGCTCCCTCCTATAAACGACCCCCCTTTCTCCCCCTCGCCGCCGCCGCCGAGCGCCTCCGAGTCGACGCCCGCCTTCTTCCCGACGAACACCGACCGGAACCGAGGCGGGTCCGCGCGCGTCTCGCCCCCGAACATCCCGCGCGACCGAGCCGCCTCGAGCGCGGCGCGGCGCGCCGCCGCCCCGGGCCGACGCGAAGGCGTCGCCGTCGAAGCGGCGGCGGACCCCGTTGAGCCGCCGCTCCTCGTGTGAGTGGGCGTCGTCCCGGCGCTCGCGGCGAAGAAAACCCCACTCGAGTCCGCGGCGGGTCGAGCACGAGTATTCGTACCCGGCGGCGAATCGTACGCGACAGTATTTTCCGGGGGCCCGGGGAAGGCGCCTCCGCGAACGGGGGTCGCGTCGGCGCCTCCGCCTCGCGCGGCGGCTTTGCTCGCGGAGATGGCCCGGCGCATCGCCTCCGCCTCGTCGGCGGTGAGACTCGCGAGCGCCTCGACGAGCGCGGGCCGCGCGTCCGTCGCGAGACGATCCGGCCTGGACCCCTCGTCGTCGTCGCTTCGCGAGTCGTCCGAATCCTCCAGGAGGTCCGTCCCGAGGGCGGAGGGTACCGGCGCGCCTTCGCCCGCGCCGCCGCGGAAGTCTTCTTCGTCGTCGTTCGCCTCGCGGACCGCGCGCGCGATTTTGATGTCGCCGCTCGCGCGCATCGCCTCCCTCGCCTCCGCCTCGCGTTCCCTCGCGACGCGCCTCCTCGTCTCGGGCGCGGTCCCGCCGGACGCCTTGTTCGGGTCGAGCCCCAAGCGCGCCGCGAGCGCGGCCCTCGCGTCGGCGACGCGGCGGTCGAGGCGTACGCGCCGCGTCGCGTCGTCCTCCTCCCCGGGCCGCGTCGGCGCCGCCCGCGTCGCCATGGACACCACCGCGACGCCGTCCTCCCCGACGGCGCACGCCGTGCCGTCGGGGAGGAAGAACCCCGACGCGCCGGGAGGCGGCGAGACGCGCCCCGCGACGCCCGAGGCGTCGTCGGTACGTTTCGACGCCGTATACATCCGACTCGTTCCGTTGGTAGAAGAACGGACCGTCGTCCTCTTCGCGGGGAATCCCGCCTCGTCGAGCGTCGCCGCCCTCGCGCCGTCCTCGTACGCCATCGAGAACCTCCGCCGCTCCTTCCGCATCTTCGCGTGCACCGCCTCCAGCTCGAACTGCGCCGCGGACTTCTTCTCCCCGAGGTACTTCGCCTTGGCTCGCTCCTTCGCGGCTCTCCGCCTGAGCGCGTCGTCGCGCGCCTTGCGCGTCGCGGCGTCCGTCTCCGCGCGCGCCTCCGCCGCCTCCATCTCCCGCACGCGCGCGCCGTCCGCGTTGAGGGTGATGCGGTCGATCAGCCGGCGGCGGCGGTGCGCGACCGCGAGGAGCTCGAACGGAAGGCGGGGTTCGGATTCGGGATTCGTTCGGTCGCCGGACCCGGTCTCGTCGCCGCGGTCGTTGTCCTTCACGCTCGCCATCTCGCTCGCGAGGATCTCGACGAACTCCGGGAACTCGATCGCGCCGTTTCGCGACGTGCTCGCGTCATCGACGAGGCGGCGGCACCGCTCGAGGCTTCCGCGGGGGAGGCCGAGGACGCGGAACGCCTCGCGGAGCGCCTCCGCGCCGATCGCGCCCGCGTCCTCCTCGTCGAGCAGCGAGAAGCACGCGGCGAGGTCGCGCCGGTCGTCGCGCGAAATCTCCGCGCGGCGGCTCATGCCGCGCTTACGAAGCCACGTCGCGACGTCCGCGGGGTCGGTGGCGTCCTCGAGGGCGACGGCGCGGGGCGCCATGGCTCACGGGGCGGGGATCGCGAGCGACGAGCCCGCGAGCGAAGGAGGCGCCGGACGACGCGAGCGACGAACGAATTCTCGGAAGGGCACGACGCGCGGACGACGACGCACCCGCGCGACGAACCCGACGCGCGCGCGCGCGACGAGGGTGACCCCGGCGAGGGGGGCGAGCGCTCCCTGGCCCGACCGCCGCGCCGCGAGCGCCCGCCGCGCCGCTCCCCGCGCCGAGTGAGAGTGCGCGACGGCGACGCGCGTCCGGGGCGGCTAAATCCGTCCTCCGCGCGCGCCGGCTGGGAAAAAAACTGCGCCGCGCCGCGCGCCATTCCTTTCATCGGGAGGCGGAACTCGCCACGTGGCGAACAACGACTCCAATATTCCCTGCACCCCGCGCGGCCGAACTCGGCACTCCCCTTTTCGGGCGCCGTCGTCGCGCGTCCCAGCACACTCCGCCCGGCGCGCGCTCGCGCGTCGCCTCTCCTCGTTCGGCCTTCCGCGCTCGCGAACGGGCGCGCCCTCGCCCGCGTCGACTCTCGCTTATTCGTCCGCGCTCGTCACCCTCGCGATATGCCTCCGTCGCATTCCGTCGCGTTCTGCAACAACCGCGGCGGCGTCGGGAAGACCTTCATGGCGTTCCAGACCGCGTGCGAGGCGGCTCGCTCGCGACCGGACAAGAAGGTTCTCGTCGTCGACTTCTCCCTGTACAGCGACATCACCGCCCTGATGCTCGGCGGGAGCGCGCGCGAGGGTTTCGGCGCGCCCATGAAGGGCCTCCAGGTCACGGTCGAGCACACCACCGCGGACACCCGCGCGGAGGGCCTCATCCGCGACCTCGAGCACGCCGCCTCCCTCGAGCACGACGCCCCGCACGGCGCCGCCTCGCGAGGCTCCGTCTTCGGCGCGTTCTTCTCGAGGCCGCCGAAGGCGGCCAAGACGGAGGCCGCCGGCGCGGTCGTCGACCTGGAGAAGTACGCCCTGCGCCCCGCGGAACACAACCCGGCCATCCCGCCGAACCTGTTCCTCGTCCCGAGTGCCGGCGCGACGAGCTGGGCGGACACCCAGGAGGAGGAACCCATGGACTACGCCTCCTCGAGCGCCGCCGCCGCCGCCTCCCCCGGACCCGCCGCCTCCGCCGGGTCCGCCGCCCGCGACGAATCGAACCTCCCTCTTTGGGTTCGTAAGGGCGACGGGTGGTGGCCCGCGGCGCGAAAGTTGCGGGCGGCGGTGGACCGCTTACCCTCGGATTTCGACGCGGTGTTTTTCGACACGGACCACCTCGCGGCGTGCGTGTTGACGAAGCTCGCGCTGGCGACGTGCGAGAGCATGGTGGTGCCCCTGTCGTTCGACGACGGCGACTTCAACCGTCTGTTTCAGGACGTGACCGGGAACGCTCTGTTCACGGACGTCGCGCTTCCGATGCATCTCGCGGGGCGTCTGCGCGCGAAGGTTCGGAAGATGGTGTTCACCAAAGTCGCGAGCACGAAGAACGAGCCGTGCGTGACGAGCGGCGGGATCGACTCGCCGTTCAAGCCCTCGAACACGGTCATGGCGCAGATGGACGGGATGGCGAGGCAGGTGTGGGCGGCGTGCGACCACGACGAGCGGTACCGGGGTTTGTTCCGGGGGCTTCAGCAGTCCCCCGACCCCTCCGCCGGGGGGAACGTGATGCAGGCGTTCCGCGCGACGTATTTCACGGCGATGAAGGCGGCGCCGGATCTGGCGGCGAACGTCTCGAAGATGTGCGGCTTGCCGATCGCGACGATGACGACGGAGAAGTACGTCGCGCCGAGCGGGCTCGAGGGGCAGAGCTCGAAGGGCGTCCTCGACGGGCTCAAGGCCGAGATCCAAGCGCTCACGGTGAGCATCTTGGACGAACGGTACAATAAACCCATCCACCAGAGCTGATGAACTTTTTCGAGGGGAGGAACGCGCGAGAGCGCCGCGGAGGAGTACGCCGAACCTCCGTCGCGGAGGAGGGAGTGAGGGACGAGCGTGGAGACGGGTCGTGAACGGGTCGTGAACGGGTGACGTAGGGTTGAAGAAAGAAAAAAAATGTATGATACTTTGTGTTATACGTGCGATGAAAGACGCGGAGAGGCGTCTCTCGTCGCTCGCGTCGGGTCGCCGTCGTCTCTCACTCCGACGGGGGATTTTGAAATTCACCGCCACCCCCCTCCGCCTCCGCATCCGCATCCGCATCGTCGTCGCGTCCCCTCCCCGCGCTCTCCCCGCGCTCCTCGTCCCCTCCCTCCCCTCGCGTCCGCGCGTCCCACCGCGCGAACGCCCCGCCCCCCGACCCGTCTCGCGGCAGATTCGCGCCGGCGATCTCGTGGATCATCAGCACCGACTGCGCGAGGAACACGAGGCTCCCGACGCCGAACCCGACGAAGAGCGTCGGCCACCCGGGCGCCATCCCGCGCGCGCCCCCGCCCCACCCCCCGACGTCGAGGCTCCCGACGAGGTACCCGACGCTCCCGACCAAGCTGAGCCACGCGATCCACGTCGGGACGGTGTGCGGCCACGCCGGCGGCCGCCACGACCGGTTCGCCGCGCACCACAGCACGTACGACCCCGCGACGAAGAAGCACGACCCTACGAGGCACGGGTAGAAGAGCATCCACCGTTCTTTTCGCGCGTTCCACGGGATGGTCTTCTCGGAAAAGACGCACCGCGCGAGCATCGTGAACACCATCACCTTGTAGAGAATCACGCCGACGAGGATGAGCCCCGCGGAGACGAGTTCGAGGGCTCGCCTCCGCCGCGTCCAGCTGTCGTTCGCGAGCCAGAGCCGCCGCGCCTCCTCCATCGCGTCGGAGAGGGAGTGCATCTCCGACCGCTCCTCGTCGCGAAGCGGCTGCGTCACCGCCGTGTCCATCACCGTGCCCGCCTCCCCGACCGCCGCGCGGAGGGTCCAGTCGACCGAGGAGGCGCCCGAGGCGGCTTCGCCGTACCTCAAGCCCCTTCTCCTGCGCCCCCCCAAAAACCGTCGCTTCATCGCCACCTTCTTCCTGTCCGCCCTCCCGGGCTCCCCGTACCTCGCCTCCCAAGACGTGTACACCAGCGTACACGTGGCGATCAGAAAGTTGGTCCCCCCGAGCGCGTACGGAACCACCTCGAGCCACGCGTATCGCCGCGGCGCGTCGACAACCGATCGGAGGCAGGACGAGAAGCCGCCCGTCGCGAACCCGATCGAGCCGAGGAGGTAGCAGAACGCGACCCACCAGGACGGGTCGTGGAACCGCCAGCACCATCGGACTCGCGGAACGCGCAGGTACCACGGGCGGGCGAGGAACGCCTCGATCGCCTCTCGGCTCGGGGGAGGGGGCTCGATGAGCACGGGCACCTTGGTCCACGGGTCGAACGCGTACCGCGCGCGGTGGTGCGAGGAGGAGGGCATCACGAGGGGGGCATCGCGGAAGAGGCCCGAGGATGAGCGGTGGACGCGGACGCCGCGGGAGATCTCGCCAGGGGGGGCGTCCGACGCGGACCGGGGCTCCGCCGCGGCGTCGCGGCGGGGCGCGCCGACGCGCCAACCCCCGCGGGGGGGACGCTCGACGGCGTCCGCGAGGGGATCCGCGGGGGAGGGGTCCAGCGACGGGGGTTCGGCGACGGGGGGCGCGTCCGCGTCCGCGTCGTCGCCGGGGACGAGGAGGCGCGCGAGGAGCGGGGAGGGCGAGGAGGCGCTCCCGCCGGGACTCGCCGCGGAGCAGTCCGCGCTCCCGCGATTGCTGTACACGTCCCCGAACATCGCGGCGGCGGCCGGCGGCGCCGAGCGCGCGAAAGCGCGAACCCGAGCGCGCGAGGACGCGCGGAGGCGGAGACGGCGTCCGCGGGACCGCGCCCGCGGAGCCGCCGCCGCGGAGCGCGCGCGTTCGCGCGAGGGCAAAAAGTGTGATGGAGAGCGAAACCGCGAGGCGCGACGACCGCGCGACGACGATGAGACGACGACGCGCCTCGCAGTCACTTGCGTTTCGCCGCCGCCTGACTCGCGGCGTCGGACGCGCCGAGGCGGACACTCGCGCGCGCCCGCCCCGCGCGGTTGGTGCGCCATGCGCGTCAAGCGCGCGCGCAAGGTGCGCAAGTACCTGCGGTACTACCGCACGTGCCACGGGTTCCGCGCCCCGTACAAGGTGCGCGACGCTTCCGCGCGCGCGCGCGCCCCACCGCCCGCGGGACCGACTCGGCGCGCGCGTCCGCCTTCCCGCCGCCGGCCGCCGTCCGCGCCGTCCGTCTCTCCCCCGCGCTCCCCGCGGGCGTCGCCGACCTCGTCGACGCCGGTCACCCGACGACGCGCCGCTCCCGGGCTTCGACCCCCGTCGGTCCCGCGCCACCTCTCCCGCGCGTCCGCCCGCGCCCCCCCGCCTCCCCGCGAGGATCCCAGCAGACGCGCCCCCCGACCTTCGTTCGTTTCTCCCCCCCCTACGTCGGACGATCCGATCCGTCCATTCGCTCGAACGCCTCCCGATTCGACCCGTCCCTTCTCCTCACCCCCCCCCCCCCCCCCCCCCCCCCCCCCCCCCCCC
>MDSW01054738.1_pt1 | contig 13332 bp, 11 predicted proteins | sample 811171 | NCBI WGS metagenome assembly MDSW01 (sample SAMN05326641, study PRJNA326480) | marine metagenome | isolation source: seawater | place: Atlantic Ocean: North West | collected 2012 | reverse complement strand
TCTCTTTTTTCCTCACAAAAATCAATATCAAAATCTGGCATTGAAATTCTATCTGGATTTAAAAATCTTTCAAAAATTAAATTAAACTTTATTGGATCTATATCGGTGATTGATAAGCACCATGCAACAAGTGAACCTGCACCAGAACCTCTTCCTGGACCAACTGGTATATAGTTCTTTTTTGCCCATTTTATATAATCTGAAACTATAAGAAAATATCCAGCATAATTCATTTCTACTATTATTTTAATTTCATGATCCAATCTTTCTTTATAAAATAAATAATCTTTATTATTTTCTAAAGTTGAATCAGTAATTTTAAATATATTTTTAAATTTATCTGATAAACCAACATAAGATTCCTTTATAAGCAATTCATTATTATCAATTTCATTTGAAGATATATTTGGTAGCATAGGTTTGGAAGTTAAAGGTCTAAACGAACATCTGTATGGCAAATTAAAATTATTTTCTAAGGCTTCAGGTAAATCTTTAAATAAATCAATCATTTCATCAGATGATTTAAGATAATGTTGATTAGATAGTTTAATTCTATTGACATCATTGACATAAGTTTTTTGACCAATGCACATCAGTGCGTCATGAGCTTCGTGCATAGATGGTTCCAAATAGTAAACTTCGTTTGAAGCGATAATTGGTAAATTAAATTTTTTCGACAGATTTAAAATAAAATTTTCAAAGTCTTTTTCGTTTGAGTCTTGGTGTCTTTGTATTTCTAAGTATATATTATCTTTAAATTTTGTAGATAATTTTTTTAATATATCATCAATCTCTTGAAACAATCCTTTGCTGAAAAGGACACCTATTAAACATTTTATTGATCCAGTTAATGCTATTACTCCAGATGAATTATTCAACAAATAATCAAGGTTACAATGAGGGTCAGTAGTTTCTGAATTTTCTAAATAAGATTTTGAAGAAAGTTCAATAATATTTCTATATCCATCAATATTTTTTGCAATTAAGGGTATGAATCCTGTAAAATTTTTGTACTTAAATAATATTTGTGTTCCAATAATTGGTTGAGTTCCAACAGAAGATAAATTTTCAGAAAATTCTAACGCACCAGAAAGATTAAATGTATCTGACAAGCCTAATGATTGAATTTTATTAATTTTACAAAATTCTTTTAATTGTTCTATTGTTACGGCTCCTTCACAAATTGAATATTGAGTGTGTACTTTAAAATGATTAAAAATTTTATTAGCCGATTCTTTCATTGGTGATTTTCATTTTACCACCAATCATTTCAATTTTACAATCCGCCATGTTAGCAAAATATCTATTGTGGGTTGCAAATACTATTATTCTCGTTTTACTTCTAAGGTTAAATAAAATTTTAAATATTTGTTTTGCATTATTAAAGTCAAGACTTCCTGTAGGTTCGTCAGCAAGAATTATTTCAGGATTGTTTATTAAGGCTCTTGCTATAGCTATTCTTTGATTTTCTCCACCCGAAAGCTCAGATGGAAAATGATTTAGTCTGGATAATAAACCCATCTTTTTGATAATTTTTTTTGCTAAATAAAAAGATTTTTTTTTATCGTTTGAAACCAATAAGTTTGGCAGATAAATATTTTCAATAGCCGAAAAGTCGGACAAAAGATTTTTATCTTGATGTATAATACCAATATTTTTTGCTCTAATGTAATCATTTTCAACTTTATTTTTAAAATTTATTTTATTTTTATTAAATTCAATTGATCCAGAAGTTGGTACATCAACTAATGATAAAAGATTTAACAAAGTTGATTTACCTGATCCTGAGGGTCCGACAATAGAATAAACCATACCTGATTCAAAATTAAATGAGATATCGTTTAAAACATTTATAGTTTTATTTTTTAAATATTTTTTATTTATATTCTTAATTTTAATAAAATTATTCATATTTAAGTGTTTTAACCGTGTCTAGTGAAGCTGCTTTTGCCGCTGGATAAATTGATACTATTGAGGTTATGATTATCGAGCAAATAGCAATTAAAAATATTGAATTTGGATTTATTTCAGAAGGTAATGAGTTAAGAAAGTAAATTTCCTCCGGAAATAAAGTTATGTCAAATGTATTTGCAATAAATTCTCTTATATTTTCTATATAATAAGAGAATAAAGTTCCTATAAATATGCCAAAAATTGTTGCACTAGTTCCAATAATAAACCCAACTAAAAAGAAAATTTTCTTTATAGATTTATTAGATACTCCAATTGACTTTAAAATACCAATATCTCTAGTTTTATTCTTTACCAAAATTGTTAATCCAGAAATAATATTAAAAGCTGCAACAATAATTATTAAAGACAAAATAATAAACATTACATTTCTTTCAACTTTCAATGCTGAAAATAATGATTGATTCAGATCTGCCCACGTAAAAATATAATCCATTTCAAATAATTTGATTAATTCTGATTTATATATCTCAATGTCCTTAGGGTTTAAAAAATAAATTTCTAATTTTCTATTCTTTTTTTTCAAATCAAATAAACTTTCTAAAGTATTTAAATTAATAAATGCAATATTATTATCAAAATCAGCTAAGCCACTTTGGAAAATTGAAGTGATAGTAAAAGTTTGTTGTTTTGGCAAACTTCCAATAATCGTTTGAATTCCAGAAGGAGACATTACCGCAACTTTATCGCCAATATCAAGATTAAGATTATTGCTGAGTTCGTTCCCAATAGAAATTGATTTATCTGAAAGGTTTTTGCTTCCTAAGAAATCTTTATTGTTAATTATTGATAAATCTTTAAATTGATCTTTTAAATAACCTCTAAAAATTATTCCTTTTGTTTTATTTTTGTTATAATTTTTATCATTTGATTTCGTTAAGATAATTCCTTCACTATGATTTGAAGTTATAGTTTTTTTTATTTTTTTATTAATTTTGGAATTATCTAAAACTTTTATATCTTTTTTTTCACTGTTAAATTCTATCGTTGCATGAGGGTTAAAACCAACTATTTTATCAATCAATTCATTTCTAAAACCATTCATTACTGACATCACAATGATTAAAACAGCCACACCCAAAGATATTCCTATAAATGAAAAAATTGATATAATATTTAAAAAACCATCTTTTTTTCTGGTTTTAAGGAATCTAAATGTTACTTCTTTTTCTAATTGTGAAATCAATTTGATTTAGCTTTAATAATTTGTGATGCTATATCTTCAATTTTTAATTTTTGAGTTTCGCCACCAACTTCCGTAAACTCAAACAAATCTCCTTCAGTTTTATTTCCAATAATTAATTGATATGGAATCCCTATAAGGTTAAATTTCTTAATTTTTGCTGAAATATTTTCTTCTGTATCATCAATAATGGTATCTAAATTTTTTGTTTTTAAATACTGAAAAATTTTGATTGATTTTTCCAAATTTGATGAATCATTTTTATTTATCATTGGTATTATTGCGCAGTCATAAGGTGATACTGATATTGGCCACTTCATAATTTGATCTTTATCGTTATATTTTGCTTCAATTATGGCACCAACAAGTCTTGAAACTCCTATTCCATAAGAGCCCATTTTAACAAATTCTTTTTTTCCATTAAAATCTACAGCTGCATTCATCGGTTTTGAGTATTTATCTCCAAAGTAGAATATATGACCAACCTCAATACCTTTTGTATTTAGTCTAAACTCATTTGGTACAGATTTTTCAAAAATGTCTTTATTAAATTTTTCATCTGTAACAGAATAAAATTTTTCATATTGTTTTCTTAAATCGGTTAATGAAGATTTTTCAATAATGGTAGTTGAGCTATCAACTTCAAATATTCTTTTATCAGTATAAATCTTACTTTCACCCGTATCTGCCAAAATAATAAATTCATGTGAAAGATTTCCACCTATCGGACCAGTATCTGCAGCCATAGGGATTGCTGATAAGTTTAATCTTTTAAAAGTTTTTAAATAAGAAAGATAAAATTTATTATATGAAAAAAAAGCATCATCATCAGTAAGATCAAATGAATAAGCATCTTTCATATAAAATTCTCTGCACCTCATAATTCCAAATCTAGGTCTTAACTCGTCTCTAAACTTCCACTGAATATGGTATAATAATTGCGGTAAAGATTTGTATGATTTAATGCTTGATCTAAATATTTCTGTAACTAATTCTTCATTTGTTGGTCCATATAACATTTCTCTATTTTGCCTGTCTTTTATTCTAAGCATCTCTTCACCGTAATCTTCGTACCTACCGCTTTCCTTCCATATTTCGCTAGATTGAATTGTTGGCATCAATATTTCTTGTACACCCACTCTATCTTGTTCTTCTCTAACAATTTGTTCTATTTTTTTCATTACTTTAAATCCTAATGGTAACCAGGAATAAATTCCTGCTGATGATTGTTTAATCATTCCTACTCTTAACATTAATTGATGAGATTTAATTTTTGCTTCAGTTGGATTATTTTTTAATATTGGAATAAATGATTTAGAAAAGTACATTTTAATAATTATATTCTTATCAAGTTTATATTTGTTATTGGTTTTTTCCCAGTTTTTTCTTTTGTAAATTTTCTACAAGTAATTTTTAAAGCATCAATCATGTTATCTTCTTGTTTTTTATTATTAAGCGAAAATGATTTAAGAGTTTTTTCTATCATTTCTTCAAGTCCATAGGAAAATTCTTCCTTTTCATAAATAGGCAAACCTCTAAATGTTAATAATGGCTTATTATGAATATTTCCTTTAGCGGTTATTAATATTGTTGCTTCTAAAAAACCATTCGCTGAAATATTTCTTCTCTCTTTAATAGATTTAGCATCCTCCTCAACAGGAATATTTCCATCAACATAAATTCTACCATTAGGTGCTTTGTCAATAACTTCAGGCTTTTTACCAGGAAATATTCTAATTATATCACCGTTTTCAACCTTTACAGGATAAGGAACTTGCATTTCTTTAGCAAAACTTATGTGCTCTAACATATGTCGGTGTTCGCCATGAACGGGTATTACAGATTTTGGTTTAATCCAATTATACATATCTCTTAAATCTTCACGGTTCGGGTGTCCCGATACATGAATAAATTCAGAGTCTTCAGAAACAACTTCAACATCTTGCTTAACTAGTTCATTATGTAATTTATATAATTTTTTTTCATTACCAGGAATAATTTTAGAAGAAAAAATTACTGCATCATTTTTTTCTATAAAAACATCAGGGTGAGTGTTATTTGAAATTCTTTTCATAGCGCCCATGGGTTCACCTTGACTGCCAGTACATAAATAAATAATTTTATCCCTAGAAATATTTTTTGCATCTCGTGAATCTATAGGATCAATTACATTTTTAAGATAACCACATTGTTTTGCCGCTTTATAAATTCTATGCATTGATCTACCTACTAAAGATATTTCTCTTCCAGTTTTTTCGGCACAATAAAAAGCTGTTTCCATTCTAGCTACATTTGAAGCGAATGAAGTAATAATTATTCTTTTTTTTAATCTTTCAACAATTTTTAACATACTTTTTCTTACATCTAATTCTGATCCTGCTCTACCAGCACTAAATACATTTGTTGAATCACAAATCATAGTTAACACACCTTCATCTCCAATTTGTTTTAATCTTTTGGCATTAATATTTTCTCCAATTAAAGGGTCTGGATCGCATTTCCAGTCACCAGTATGTAAAATACTACCAACAGGAGTTTCAATTTTCAGTCCATTTGGTTCTAGGATTGAATGAGTTAATGTTACAAATTCAATTTTAAATGGACTCAAATTAACTGTGCTATTTAACTCAACAACTTTTAAAAAACTAGTTATATCAATTTTTTTTTCTTTAAATTTTTCTGAAATCAAAACTGAAGTAAACGGAGTTGCATATATTTTACATTTAAGTTTTGGCCAAATATGAGCAATTGCACCAATATGATCTTCATGAGCATGAGTTAAGATTATACCAAGCAAATCATCTTTTTTATCAATTATAAATCCTGGGTCAGGGTAAATTAAATCCACACCTGGTACCGTATCATCTGCAAATGTAACTCCTAAATCAACAATAATCCATTTTTGATTATCTGGTTTGCCGTAGGCAAACAGATTCATATTCATGCCTATTTCACCAGATCCTCCTAATGGACAAAAAATTAATTCTTCTTTCATTTAATTTAATCTAGATGCAACTTTTAAAATTCCATTTGTTGTCAAATTTTTATTAATTATTGTTTTTCCTTTAATTGAATTTTTAAATAAATGAGCCAAACCACCAGTTAAAATAATCTTATATGATTTGCCAGATTGTTTAATAATCAATTTTATAATGTTGTCAATTAACCCAATATATCCATGATAAAAACCTGATCTAATTGCTGCTTTAGTATTTTTGCCAATAACATTCTTAGTTTTGGCAATATCGATTTTGGGTATTAAAGATGCTTTTTCTATTAAATTTTTAAGAGACAGCTCTAAGCCTGGAGCTAGGATGCCACCTATATACTGATTCTTGATTACAACATCAAAATTTGTTGCTGTACCAAAATCAACTATTATAAAATTGTTTTTGTTATCAATAACAGATATTGCATTTGCAAGTCTATCCGATCCAATTTGTTTTTTATTTACTTTTATTTTAACTAAACTAGATAGATTACAATTTTTTAACTCATCACATTTAATACTGTAATTTTTTTTAAGATATTTTTTAATTTTTCTAAAAGCTGTTGGAACAACTGAGCTAAATAAATTTTTATCTAATTTATTTTTATATTTTTTTAAAAATGAAAAGTTTTTATTTAGATTTTTATTATTTAAAATATTACTGGAAAATTTGATTTTTTTAATCAATTTAAGATTTGAATTATATAAACAAATTTTAATATGAGTGTTTCCTATATCACCAATTAAATACATAGTTTTATTATATAAAGTTTTTTATATTTCTTTCATAATTAAGTTTTATTTCATTGAATAAACTAATTTTTAAAATTTTTTTTTTACTATAATAATTTAAAAATGTAGTTTTATAGTTAATAATTTTTGGGCTATTTTCTAAATTAATACCTATACCTACAATTAAAAATTTTTTTTTATTCTTAAATATAGTTTCTTGAAGAATTCCACAAACTTTTCTTTTATTTATCAATATATCGTTAGGTTTTTTTATTGTAATAGATGATTTAACTTTTTTTTTAATAATTGATTTAATGATTAAAATATTTAAATTAATAATTTTACTTAAACTTAATTTTTCACTTATAATAAAAAAAACTGTAGCAAATAAATTTCCTTTTTTTGAAATCCATTTATTATTTCTCTGGCCTCTTCCTTTAGATTGAGATTCTGCCAATATAATTCCATTTGTAATTCCTAAATTAATCAATCTTAAAGCTGTATCATTTGTACTTTTAACTTTTTTAAAAAAATATTTTTTTAATTTCATCAAATAATATTTATTTTTGAGACAATCTCAGTAATTCCACTAGGATAAATAAAATAAACTAAAATAAAAATTGTTGATAGAGCCAATGTTATTTTTAAACCAAAATGATGATTGGTTTCATATTTTTCTTTTTCCTTATCAAAGTATATTATTTTTATAATTCTTAAATAATAAAAAGCTGCTATCACAGTAGATAGGAGACCTATTACTGCCAAGAAGTACATTGATTGCTTTATTACTGACATGAAAATATAAAATTTTGCAAAAAAACCTGCAAGTGGAGGAATTCCAGCTAAAGAAAAAAGAATTATCAAAAATGAGAATGCTAATATAGGGTGTTTTTTTGAAAGACCAGATAAATCATCAATTTTTTCATAATATTCATTATTTCTTCTAAGCATGAATAAGCAGCTAAAAAAAGCTAAATTCATGACTAGATATATTGTCATATAAGTTATTGAGCTTTGAATTCCATCATTAGTACCTGTAGATAAGCCGGCTAAAGCATAGCCCATATGTCCAATTGAACTATATGCCACTAATCTTTTAAGATTTTTTTGACCAATGGCTGCTACCGCGCCAAAAATCATTGAAGCAATTGATATAAAAATTATTATCATTTGCCATTGATCTATCAAGTTAGCAAAAGGAACATATAAAAATCTAATAAAAACAGTTAGTGCTGCAATTTTAGGAAGAATAGCAAAAAATATGGTAACTGATGTTGGAGACCCTTCATAGACATCGGGTGCCCACATATGGAATGGTACAGCTGAAATTTTAAATGCTAATCCAACTAAGATAAATACAATTCCAAATGTTAATCCATAATTTTCAGTATTTGAGTTAATTAAAATGGCATCAAAATTTGTACTTTCAGAAAATCCATATACTAAAGAACATCCATAAAGTAATAATCCAGAGGATAGAGCGCTTAAAACAAAATATTTTAATCCTGACTCTGTAGATAACAAATTATCTCTATTAAATGATGCTAGAACATACAAAGCCAAAGATTGTAATTCTAGACCCATATAAAAAACAATAAGGTCATTAGAGCTTATCATTATCATCATTCCAAGAACAGAGCTTAAAATTAATACTGGATATTCAATTTTATTAATCTTAGTTAATTGTATATATTTAGATGAGGTAAGCATGACAAAAATTCCAGAGGCAAAAGTCAAAATTTTCATAAATGAAGATAATTTGTCGACTTTATAACTGTTACTAAATAATGAGGCATCCTCGATTGAATTTAAATTAAATATAAGAGCAAGCAGTATTGCCAAAGTTATAGTTGATAAATTATAAATTAAATTAGAACTGTTTTTTTTAAAAACACCAATAATTAAAAAAGTCATTATTGCAATGGATATAAATATTTCAGGAAATATTAATTGTAAATTTTCCATTAATTTTTATAAACAAGATTGTTTGTTAAACTTAAATTATACATATTCAAAACATTTTCTACTGAAACTTCAATTGAGCTCATTAGTGGTTCTGGATAAAAACCAAAAAAAATAATTGGAATAACTAAGCTAATTAATATAATTAATTCAAATTTTTTTAAATCAATCATAGACTTTAAATCATTATTAATTAGTTCACCAAAAATAATTCTTTTATATAACCATAACATGTAAGCTGCGCATAAAATAACTCCAAGACTAGCTATTGTTGCAACTAAAAAACTTTTCTTAAAAGCTCCCATCAAAACTAAAAATTCACCAATAAAACCACTGGTTCCAGGCAATCCAATTGCACCAAGAGTAAATACCATGAAAACAATCGCATACTTGGGCATTACAGTAACTAATCCACCATATTTACTAATTAATCTTGTATGATGTCTTTCATATACCACGCCAACACTCAAAAAAAGTGCGGCTGATACAAGGCCATGGCTAATCATTTGAAATATACTTCCCTCAATGCCTTGTTGCGTCATTGTAAAAATTCCTAAAGTTACAAATCCCATATGCGCTACAGATGAATATGCTATTAATTTTTTCATATCATCCTGCATTAAAGCAACCAAAGAAGTATAAACAATCGCAATTAAACTTAACATATAAATTAACGGCACAAAATATTCAGAGGCAATTGGAAATAAACCAAGTGAAAATCTAATAAAACCATAGCCAGCCATCTTTAGCAATATAGCTGCCAGTAAAACTGATCCAGCAGTAGGAGCTTCAACATGAGCATCTGGCAACCAAGTATGAGCCGGCCACATAGGTGTTTTAACAGCAAAAGAACTAAAAAAAGCTAACCAGAGTAAATTTTGATATTTAGCATCAATTCCTAATTCATAAAGTTTTTCAACATCTGTAGTACCTGCAATCCAATAAATGGCAATAATTGCCACCAACATTAGAACTGATCCTAGCAATGTATATAGAAAAAATTTGAATGCAGAATATACTCTTCTTTCACCGCCCCATATTCCTATTATCAAAAACATAGGGATTAACCCCGCTTCAAAAAATAAATAAAAAACAACTAGATCAAGTGAACAAAAAACTCCAATCATAAAAGTTTCCAATATTAATATTGCTATCAAAAAATCTTTAAGACGATTTTTTATTGTTGCATTTACTGAAATTATACAAATAGGAGTAATAAATGTTGTTAAAATAATAAACAATATTGATATACCATCAACTCCAACTTTATAATTGACTAAACCAACTAGCCATTCTCTATTTTCTAAAAATTGGAATTCTATCGATGATTTGTCAAATATATACCAAAGATACAAAGATAGTAAAAAATTTGCTAAGGAAATAAATAAAGCTACATATTTACTGCTTCGATTTTTTTCATTTGAGGACCTTGTAAATAAAATAAATAATGCACCTATAGTTGGTAATAATATTAAGGAAGATAAAATTGGAAAATTCATTAGTTAACAATTAATAAGGTTAATAATATTGAAAATCCAATTAACATTACAAACGCATATTGATAAATAAAGCCTGTTTGAAATTTAACTGCAATTGAAGAAAAATACTTTATTAATCCTGATATTCCATCGGGACCAAATCTATCAATTATAGAACCATCTATTTTTTTCCATAAAAATTTACCTAATTTTTTTGAGGTTTTAACAAAAATAAAATCGTAAAATTCATCAAAATACCACTTATTTTTTAAAAATTTATATATAGGCTTATTCATACTAACAAATTCATCTATTATTTTTTTATTATTTACAAATAAGAAAAAAGATAATGGAATAGCTAAAACGACAAGTGTTGGTGTTAAAAATAAAAACCACATTGGTGGATGATCAGTGCTTAGAGGTTCTAAGAATTTAATTGAAGCTCCCCAAAATTCGTAAGATGTTTCATGACCAATAAATAGATCTTTGAACAAAATACCTGCAAAAATTGCACCTATTGATAAAACTATTAACGGAACAATCATTACCAAAGGAGATTCATGCATTTTATCAATATTTATTTCTGAATTATTATAGTTTCCATGAAATGTTTTAAAAATAAGACGCCATGAATAAATTGATGTCAATAAAGCTGTTGATACACCTATTATTGCAGCATACATGCCAATGTTAGTACCTCTTAAATATGCAAATTCTATTATTGCATCTTTTGAATAAAAGCCTGACAAGAAAGGAAAGCCAGTTAAAGCAAGTGTACCAATAACCATTAATGAATAAGTATAAGGTAATTTTTTTATTACTCCTCCCATTTTATTAATATCTTGCTCATCATTAAATGAATGAATTACCGAACCAGAACCTAAAAAAAGTAATGCTTTAAAGAATGCATGAGTAAACAAATGAAACATTGCAACATTATATGCTCCCACACCAGCGGCAAAAAACATGTAACCTAATTGACTGCATGTTGAATAGGCAATTATTTTTTTTATATCAGTTTGAACTAATGCTACGGATGCTGCAAAAAAAGCAGTAATCATTCCCACTATTGTTATAATAGACAAAGCTAATTCTGAATATTCATATATTGGAGAACAACGTACTACTAAAAACACTCCTGCAGTTACCATTGTTGCGGCATGAATTAATGCTGAAACTGGAGTTGGCCCTTCCATTGCATCAGGTAACCAAGTATGTAATAAAAATTGAGCAGACTTACCCATAGCCCCAACAAATAGCAATAAACAAATTAGATCTACTGAATTAAATTGTATTCCCAAAAATATTAATTTTTTATCTAATATTTGAGGTATTTGAGAAAAGACTTCATCATAATTAACTGTACCAAAAATATAAAAAATTAAAAAAATACCTAACGCAAAACCAAAATCACCAACTCTATTAACTAAAAAAGCTTTAATTGCTGCAGCATTTGCGCTTTCTTTTTTATACCAGAATCCAATTAAAAAATATGAACACAAACCTACTCCTTCCCATCCAAAAAATAATTGAATAAAATTATCTGAAGTAACTAAGGTTAGCATAGCAAATGTAAACAATGACAAATATGCCATAAACCTAGGTTTGTGAGGATCGTGAGCCATATATCCTATTGAATAAATATGAACTAGAGCTGAAATAAAATTTACAACCACTAACATTACAGCTGAAAGAGCGTCAATTTTTATTGACCAGTTTACATTTAATGTTCCAGAATTTATCCAAGAAGAAATAATTAAATTGTTAGAATATCCATAATTCACTACTTTATAAAATACAAAAAAAGATAAAATTGCAGATATGGAGACAAATAAACTGGTTAAAATTACTGAAAATCTGTCACCAATAAATTTGCCAAAAAAACCTGAAACAATAGAAGCAATCAATGGTAAAAAAAGAATTAAATATTCCATTTTATCCTTTTAATTTATCAATTTCTTCAACTCTTATTGTTCCTGAGTTTCTAAAATAAACAACAATTATAGCCAAGCCGATGGCAGCTTCAGCGGCAGCAACTGTCAAAATAAATAAAGTAAATATTTGTCCACTTAGATCGTTTATAAAAATAGAAAATGAAACAAGGTTAATATTAACAGCAAGCAGTATTAGCTCTATACTCATTAGTATGACTATTACATTTTTTCTATTAAGAAATATTCCAACAACACCAATGGTAAATATTATTGCCGCTAAAGTTAAATAATGACCCAAACCAATACTAAACATCTATTTTAACCCCTTTTTTACTTTCAACATCTACTAAAGTAACGCTATCATTTCTTTCTCTTGAAATTTGATTAATATAACTTTGTCTTTTTAGTCCACTTCTTTGCCTAAAAGTTAATACAATTGCACCAATCATAGCTACTAGTAGTATCATGCCAGAAATCTGGAAAAGATGTATATAATCAGTGTAAATTACATTTCCTAAAGATTCTGTGTTAGTAAATTCAGACGAAATAGATAGGTTAATTGTGTCTACTACATCAGGTTTATACTTCCATCCACCAATAACTATTATTAACTCAAAAAAAATTATTAAACTAACCAATAAGCCTATGGGTATATGTGAAACACTTTCGGTAGAGCTAAACCATTCATTTTTTTGTTGAGCAACATTTAACATCATAACCACAAACAAAAATAAAACTGCCACAGCTCCTACATAAACTATTAGCATTATCATTCCTAAAAATTCAGCACCGATCATAATAAATAAACAAGAAATACTAATAAAATCTAAAATTAAAAAAAATACTGAATGAACAGTATTTTTTGAGACAGTAACCATTATAGCTGAGACAATTGCAATAAAAGAAAAGATATAAAAAAAAATTGCGTGAGTAATCATATTTATCTATGAGAACTATCAGCTTTTATATTTGCTGCTAAAATGTTTTCCCATCTATCTCCATTTTCTAATAATTTTTCTTTATTATAATAAAGCTCTTCTCTAGTTTCTGTAGCAAATTCAAAATTTGGACCTTGAACAATTG
>MDSW01034685.1_pt1 | contig 13333 bp, 10 predicted proteins | sample 811171 | NCBI WGS metagenome assembly MDSW01 (sample SAMN05326641, study PRJNA326480) | marine metagenome | isolation source: seawater | place: Atlantic Ocean: North West | collected 2012 | reverse complement strand
GAGGAAAACTAGAAAACATGGCACAGTCGTGTGGAATCGCCATGAATAATTTCCCATCAATAATTGAGAAATATAATCCAGATTATATTTTCGTTATAGGAGATAGGTTCGATGTTCTACCGATAGCATCAACAGCCATGCTCATGAATATTCCTTTAGCCCACTCAATGGGTGGTGAAAGATCAGGAACAGTTGATGAATCAATCAGGCATGCTATCTCAAAGATGGCAAACCTTCATTTTGTTGCAAATCAAGATGCAATGGATAGGCTTATAAAAATGGGCGAACTGCCTGAGACTATATTTAATGTGGGCTGCCCAAGAATAGACTACATTAGTGAAACAGTTAATGAATTTAAAAAAGGTAATATGCTACCTTCAAAAACTATTTTTGAAAGATATCAGGGTGTTGGTAATGAATTTGATGTGTTAAAAGAAGACTTCTTGCTAGTTTCGTTTCATCCAGTCACTACTGAATACAAAGACTTACGAGAATTAACTAGGAATTTATTACATGCGTTAAGCTTATTAAAAATGAAGGTTATTATGCTTTGGCCAAATGCAGACGCTGGCAATGAATTTATTTCAAAAGAAATAAGAGTATTCAGAGAAAAGCATACACCAAACTGGCTCTACTTATTTAAGAATCTTCCAGTTGAAGTTTATCTTCAGCTTTTATATTTATGCAAATGTCTTGTTGGAAACTCAAGCAGTGCTGTTCGAGAAGGTGAATTTATTGGAGTAAAAGCTGTAAATATTGGTAGTAGACAAAATGCGCGACTAAGAGGAAAAAATCTAATAGATTGTGGCTATTCCGAAGAATCTATTAAACAGGCAATTAGTCTGCAGGTTTCAAGTAAAGGCGATTTGAAATCTGAATATTTATACGGATCAGGAAATTCTGCTAATGAAGTAGCAGACATATTAGCAAATACAAATATAGAAAATACTCAAAAACTTAATTCATATTAAAAAAATGTTTTTTGAGAACAATCGAGCAACTAATGATTATTAAGGATTGGAAAAATTTTTTTATTTCCATGAAGTATTTTTTAAAACTAATTTTTTCTCGAAAAGAATATGATGTAGTCTTTGTTAGTTCTATAGTTTTTAACAGAGGGTCAGATAGTGAAAATATACTTTTTAGACCAATGATTGATTGCTGCAAAAAAAACAACCTAAAATATATTATTTTTGAAGATACTGATCTTAAAGGCATATATAGTAATTTCAATAGATCAAAAGAGGCAATTCCTTTTGACTTTGTATCGCTAATTCAGATTGTTTTAAGAAAACTTTTTAATCTTTTCTCTAAAGAACCAACTGAAATTAATGAAATTTATGCTAGAGAAAAGAAAATTTCAAAAATCTTAAGAATTATATTTTTTAATAGATTTTATTCAAAAGTATATATTACCCTTATCTGGAACAATGTTACCTTATGGAGAAGCATTAATAATGATGCGTGTATTATTGACTATCAACACGGTGTAATATTCAATGGTCATGAGGGGTATCTATTAGATGGTAACCCACCTAAAGTAAAATCACTAAACAAAATTGATACTATGGTATATGGGGATACTTTTAAAAAGATATTAATCGTCAATGATAAATCTAATTTTTATAATGAAAATAATCTCATAAAAGTTGGTTTCAATAAAACAAGTAGTTCTTATGATAAATCACCATCTTTAAATAAAAAAATACTATTTACACTGCAAATAACTCCTGATTCGATTTCAAAAGCAGTTAATGAGAACTATATAAAGATCGTAGAAAATCTTATATCTGTGAATGCAGATTTTTTAAAAACAAATAATTTTAAATTTATATTTAGACAACATCCTAGATTTAGCCCAGACCATTGTCCATCCGTTAATCTAGAATATGACTTTATAAGCTTTGACAACTTAACACCTATGCCTGATCTAATTGATGATGTTTGTATGCATATCACATTTAACTCAACTTCAGTTTTTGAAGCTTCTATGATTGGTCTCCCAACAATTTTTATTGATATGCATGATCAAGAATTTCCTAAAGAAATAAATTCTAATAAGGTTTTCTCAAATGATGTTTATTTAAAAGATTATAAATATCCTTATAAAGACCTATTTATAAAATCATACAAAGATTTAGAAAATATCTTAGTTAAACTAAATGATAAAACAATCTATGATGATTGGTGTAAAAATATATATGAATGGTCTAGAGACCTTTATAGTGATTTTGACATAATTGCATTCGAAGACTTCTTATTGCATAAGATTAATACAAAGAATAAAGACACTAGGAGTTAAATTTATCGAAAATAGAAAAACAAGTGTCGTTGTAACTACATATAATGATGGTAAATTTTTAAAAAGATCTTTACCGTCAATTATCAATCAAAGCCAAAAACCACTTGAGATAATTGTTATAGATGATGGTTCTGATAATAATTTAGCTGAAGAATTGGCTAATTCATTTTCAAGGAATTCTGATATTCCAATAATTTATGAAAAAAAAGATAATGGGGGACCATCAAGTGCTCGTAATTTAGGAATAAATATAGCCAGAGGGGAATATATTCTTTTTTTAGATTCAGATGATGAATTATTAGGCGAATCCTTGAATTGGCGTCAAAAAACATTAGATTCTCTTGGCAATGACTATGCATCTGTTTATTGCAGTTCAATAAATTGTTTCAAAAATAAACAAAAAGTTATTGATGAAGTAAATGAGATTGATGGTGATATAGATGGTTGTTTAGTTGGAAGAAAGAAAGGTATCCCTGGAGGTTCGCCTAACCATTTATTTCGAAAGAAAGTTTTATTGGAATTAAATGGATATCGTGAATCTCTTAAATTTAATGAAGATTTTGAATTAATTCTTAGGATTTCTAAGAAATGGATATTTTTTGGTATTAATAGACCAGGTTTCATTAGACATATTCGAGATAATTCATGGAGTAATATAGATCCTTATATTTCATATAATGGCTGTGAAAGCTTTTTAGATATTGCCATAAAGGACAAATTGCTACCTATGATTGAAATCAATAAGCGTAGAAAAGAAAACAGACTCTCATTGATAAAAAAACTTTTAATTCAAAGAAGAAAATTTGAGGAAGTTATCCCATATATAGATGAAGCATTCGATATAATGTATCCACAAAATATCAAAGAATTTATATTACATATATTGAATAGAATAATTAAAGTCATCTATGGTTTGAAATGAATAAGGATCATCTATGAGGATTTTACATATTATTTCAGGATTAAGAAGGGGAGGTGCTGAAAGTATTTTATATCGTTTGTGTCAGCATGATAAAGAAAATAGACATGTCATAATTTCTCTTACCGACTCTCAAGATGATGGAATGATTCATAATAAAAATAATGTTTCAGTTCATAAACTTAATTTCTCAAATAGAAAAATAAATTTATTTGAGTTATTTAAACTATACAAACATATTAAGAAAATAAAGCCAGACGTTGTTCAAACTTGGATGATTCATGCTGACATGATTGGAGGCATTGTAGCTAGATTGGCCGGAGTTAATAATATCTTTTGGAGTGTGCATTACACTAATTTAGTAAAAGGTAAATCAAAAAGATTAACAATTTTACTTACCAAAATTAATGCATTTTTATCATATTTCATTCCAAAAAAAATTATTTATTGCGCTGAAAAATCTAAAGAAGTTCAGGAATCACTTGGTTTTAAAAAAACAAAAGGTGTTGTCATACAAAATGGTTATGATGTTGAAAGTTTCGTTCAAAATACTTCTTTAGGTTTAAAATTTCGTAATGAGTTAGATATTCATCCAGAAGCTTTCGTCATTGGACATGTAGGAAGTTATCATCCTTTAAAAGATCAGGCTAATTTGGTTGAAGCATTGACTCTTTTAGATCAAAGAGGGTTCAATTTTTATGCGGCATTTGCTGGAGACAATCTTGATAATAATAACTCTTATTTAGTCTCTCTACTTAAGAATAAAGGATTGAGTAATCGAGTTCATTTGTTAGGAAGAAGAAACGACATCATATCAATAATGAATGGTATAGATTTATTTATACTTTCATCAGAATCTGAAGCATTCCCAAATGTTTTAAATGAAGCTATGGCATGCGGAACTCCATGCGTATCAACAGATGTTGGGGACGCTTCAATCATTTTGGGTGATACAGGATGGATTGTTCCTTCAAAAGACTCAGAATCGTTATATAGCTCAGTAATTAAAGCAGCTCAAGAAAAGGAATCAAATCATAGATCATGGTCACAAAGGAGCATTGCATGTCGTCAAAGAATTGTTCAAAAATTTAGTCTTGAAAAAATGGTAAAAAAATACAAAGAGGTATGGATGAGTTTAAAGGAAGATGCAGCTTAAAAATAATTTTAATTAATGTTAATGAAAAAATTAGCATTAATGTTTTTTGATATACTTCTCTAAAATAAAGTGAATAAAATTCTATAGATGTTTTTTTACGACATTCCAAATCTACTAGCAATATTAATTTTAATAGTTGCATCTTTTAGAATGGGTTTAATACCATTATGGCTATCATTTTTTTTGGGGGTATTTGCTTTAACTCCTTTTTTTCTTAATGATGTGCTTTTTCCTGCAACTTATATGCCTGATCAATTTGCTTATTATGACAGGGTTCATGACATTCGTTCTCAAGGACTTATTGCTGGACTGTTAAATATAGATTTTACTAATAACACAAAGATGTTGGTTTCTAATTGGATGTTGGCTGTTATTCCTTTGCCTTATGTAGAAACAATTAAAAGCTTAGGTTTTTTTAATAGATTGATTGCCACAGCTTTAACAATTTGGCTTTACTCCTCAAAAAAATTACGTGGTTGGCCTCTTTTATTTGTTTTATTTTATCCAAGTTTTCTTCTATACAGCTCTTTAGCTCTTAGAGACACATTAGTTCTAGTATTTATGATAGTCCCAATAATACTTTTTTTAGAGAATCGCAGACTTCTTGCATTAATTGTGTCTTCGCCTTTATTTTTTATCAAGTTTCAAAATTTTTTCTTAATACTGATTTTCTTTGTAGTTCATCTTTATTATTCAAGAGGCTCTATTTTTTACAGATATAGATATGTTTTTTTAATTATTGTTGTAGGCGGATTGACTCCATTTATAATGGAAATCATTCAGTTATTAGATTTCTACAGGTGGGCATTATTTTATGAAGATGGAGGATTATTGAGAGAATATGTTCCGATAAAAACTTTTAGTGAATTCATGGTTATAGCTCTCCAATCCGCTCCTTATTTTTTAATGAAGCCATTTCCATGGGAGTCAAGTAATTTTTTACAGCTAATCCAAAGTGTAGAAAATATATTTATATTTGCAGTTCTAGTTTTTATGTTCTCAAAAGCATCATTGATTGATAAAAAAATTGCTCTTAAATGGCTCGTATATATTATTGCAGCATTTAGTATTTATGGCTTAGTCGTTTTCAACTTTGGAACAGCTGTTCGTTATAAATTTCCTTTTATTCTTATTGTCATTATAGGCATGGCATACGAACTATATTTAAAACATGGTAAATTAATTTTAAACAGGAAAGTAAAAATTAAAGACTAGAGCTTGATTTGATTTATTAAAAGGAAAATATAAATGTGTGGAATAGCTGGTTATCTGGGAAGTACTCCAAATCCTAATATTTGTTTAAATAAAATGGCTGAGGCAATCAATCACCGTGGACCAGATAACTTAGGGAACTGGGTTGATGAAAGTGAAGGAATTGGTTTCGCTCACGCCAGATTATCTATTCTTGATTTAAGTTCAGCAGGCCATCAACCTATGCATTCAGTTTCAAAGAATTTTGTCATGATATTTAATGGTGAAATATATAATCATTTGGTTCTTAGATCAGAATTAGATTCAATCAATCAAAGAAATTGGTATGGACACTCTGACACAGAAACTCTTTTGGCTGCAATTGAAGAATGGGGTTTGAGTAGAACACTAAAAAAAGCTAAAGGGATGTTCGCAATTGCTTTATGGGATAAGAGTAATAAAAATTTGTCTTTAGCATGTGATCGGGTTGGTGAGAAACCAATTTATTATGGATGGGTAAACAATCAATTTGTTTTTGCGTCAGAGTTAAAGGCTATCAAAAAATTTCCTGAATTTAAAAATTCAATAGATCGAAGTTCGCTGGCTTTATTCTTAAGACTAAATTCTATACCTGCACCATATTCAATTTATAAAGATATATATAAGGTAGAGCCTGGCCAAATTATTAGTCTTGAAGCAGGTTCAAAGAAATTTAAAAAGCACAACTTTTGGTCAATTGAAAAAGTTTATAACAAAGGTAATATGAATCAGTTTTCTTTTTCGTCTTCAGAGGCAGTAAATAAACTTGAAAATGTTTTATCAAATGCAGTTTCTTCACAAATGCTATCTGATGTTCCTCTTGGCGCTTTTTTATCAGGAGGAATAGATTCCAGTACAGTTGTTGCTTTAATGCAATCTTTTTCTGATGAAAAAGTAAATACATTTACCATAGGCTTTAATGCAAAAGAGTTTGATGAAGCTAAACATGCTGGTATGGTAGCTAAACATCTAGGTACCAATCATTTTGAAAAATATGTTACTGAAGATGATGCACTAGATGTAATCCCTAAGATACCTTACATTTATGATGAGCCTTTTGCCGACTCTTCGCAGATACCAACATATTTGGTTTCAAAGTTTGCTAAACAAAAAGTTACTGTTGCTCTTTCTGGAGATGCAGGTGATGAACTCTTTGGCGGATATAATCGCTATATTTATGGTGAAAAAATGTTTAACAAGGTTGCAAAAGCACCTGTTTTTATAAAGAAATTAATGTCTCAAACTATTCTTAGTATGACTGAAGAAAAGTGGGATAGCATATTAAGAGGGCTTACAAATAATCGTTTCACTAATGTGGGCCATAAACTACATAAAGTTAGCAATGTTCTTTCTTCTAAATCAATCCGTGATTTACATTTTAAATTAGTTTCTCAAATCTATAACCCATCAGATTGGCTGATAAATGCAAAAGAGTATGAAACATTATTAAATGATGATACAGAACGTTTTGAAGAATTAAATTCTGTGGAGCAGATGATGGCCTATGATTTAATAACTTATTTACCAACTGATATATTAACCAAAGTTGATAGGGCGGCCATGTCAGTTTCTCTTGAAACTAGGATCCCATTTTTAGATCCAGAAGTTATTGAATTTTCTGCATCATTACCACTGGAATTTAAAATTCGTAATGGTGTTACTAAATGGGCACTTCGAGAGGTCCTTTATAAACATGTGCCAAAGGATTTAATTGAAAGGCCAAAAATGGGATTTGCTGTTCCATTGGCAGAATGGTTGCGAGGGCCATTAAAAGATTGGGCTGAATCGCTATTAGATGAAAAACGTTTACATCAAGAAGGCTTTTTTAATGTAGAATTTGTGCGTGATAAATGGTTAGAACACATTAGTGGTAAGCAAAATTGGAGTCATCAACTATGGAATGTTTTGATGTTTCAGGCATGGCTTGAAAATAACTGAAGTACTTATGGGGAGATTGTATGCAAAATAGCAAAACAGCAATAGGAGTAGTAGGGTTAGGATATGTTGGTTTGCCACTAGCTGTTGAGTTTGGTCGAAAGAGACCCGTCATTGGCTTTGATACAAATGACGTGAGGATAGAAGAACTGAGTAAAGGTATTGATAGAACTCTTGAGACAACTGATAAAGAATTAAGTGAAGCTGTTTATTTGAGCTATACAAATAATATCGAAGATTTAAAAGATTGTAATATTTATATTGTCACCGTACCTACACCAATCGATCATGATAAAAAACCTGACCTTGCCCCTTTAGTAAAAGCAAGCAAGGCAATAGGATCTATTTTAAAAACTGGAGACATTGTTATTTATGAATCAACAGTATATCCGGGCGCTACAGAAGAGATTTGTGTTCCAATCTTAGAAGAACAATCCGGCCTTTCATTTAATAATGATTTTTTCTGTGGATATTCTCCTGAAAGAATAAATCCGGGTGATAAAGAACATCGAATAACAACTATTAGAAAAGTTACTTCAGGATCAACTCCTGAAATCGCTAAAAAAATTGATAAACTTTATCAAGAAATTATCACTGAAGGGACTTATTTGGCCAAAAGTATAAAAGTTGCTGAAGCAGCAAAAGTAATTGAAAACACGCAAAGAGATGTGAACATAGCTCTAATTAATGAATTGTCTCTAATTTTTAATGAATTAGATATTGATACAGAATCAGTTCTTGATGCAGCTGGTACCAAGTGGAATTTTCTACCATTTCGTCCTGGTCTTGTTGGAGGGCATTGTATTGGAGTTGATCCTTATTACCTTACTTTTAAGGCATTAGAGGTTGGTTATAATCCAGAGATAATCCTAGCAGGTAGAAAAATAAACGATAATATGAGTGTTTTTATCGCTGATCAAATCTCAAAGTTGATGACTAAGAAAGATATTAGTATAAATGGAGCAAACATACTGATGATGGGCTTAGCTTTTAAAGAAAACTGTCCAGATATTCGAAATACAAAGGTGGTGGATTTAATTGAAGCATTAAATAACTATAGTTGCAGCGTAGATGTTTATGATCCTTGGGTTGATAAGCTTGAGGCAATGAATCATTTCAATATTGAGCTTATTAATACCCCATCAAAAGGAAAATATGATGCTATAGTCCTAGCTGTTGCTCATGATAGATTTAAAGATTATTCTCCTAATGAAATAAAAGACTTTGGCAAAGAAAATCACGTAATTTATGATATTAAGTATCTCTTAAGTGCTGATGATGTTGATGGAAGACTTTAAATGACAAAATATGAGGAATTACAAGAATATTTAAAAAACAATCAAACTACTTGGTTAATAACTGGTGTTGCTGGTTTTATTGGATCAAATTTACTTGAAAAATTACTTGTGTTAAATCAAAAGGTAATAGGTTTAGATAGCTTTGAAACGGGTTATCAAAAAAATATTGATGAGGCAATTCTTGATGCTAATGAAATTGCTGGCAAAGATGTAAGCAAGAATTTTAAATTTATAAAAGGTGATATTAAGTCCTTCAACGACTGTACACAAGCTTGCCATGGTGTTGATTATGTTCTTCATCAGGCTGCACTTGGATCTGTACCTAGATCAATTGAAGATCCTATTAGTACCAATGAAGCAAACATCGATGGATTTATTAATATGTTGGTAGCAAGCAAAGATTCAAAAGTTAAGAGATTTGTATATGCAGCATCAAGTTCCTCATATGGTGATAATGTTGATCTTCCAAAAGTGGAGAATATGATTGGGAATCCTTTAAGTCCATACGCTGTTACGAAACTTGTAAATGAGCACTATGCAAGCGTTTTTGCAAAAAATTATGACTTTAAAACTATTGGTTTAAGATATTTTAATATCTTTGGCAAAAGACAAGATCCAAATGGTGCATACGCAGCAGTAATCCCTAAGTGGATATCATCTATTTTAAATAAAGAGAGTGTTTATATAAATGGAGATGGAGAAACAAGCAGAGATTTTTGTTACATAGACAATGCAGTACAAACTAATATATTAGCTGCTTTGACAAAAAAAAGTGAAGCTACAGATCAAGTTTATAATGTTGCTTTAAATGATAGAACTAGTCTTAATGAACTTTATAGAATGATTGAGGATAGCTTAATAAAAAATGTGAATGGATTAGAAAAAAAAGAACCAATTTACAGAGATTTTAGACCAGGAGATGTCAGACATTCACAAGCAAGTATAGATAAAGCAAAAGAACTTTTGAATTACGAACCACAATTTAGAATTGCTGAAGGACTTAATGAAGCAATTGGTTGGTATATTAATTCATTAAAATAAAATGGTAGTTATAATAGTTTCACTAAATTAAATTTACTTAAGGCGTATTCCAATTAACAAAAGTTCAAATGAATAATCAAGATAAAAATACTGTTGATGGGTTTGGTGATGAATGGTCAAGATTTGATCAATCTAATTTACCTGATGCTGAACAAAATCTCTTATTTGAAGAATATTTTTCTGTTTTTCCATGGAATGAAATTTCTCAAGAATCTATAGGATTTGATTTAGGTTGTGGTACTGGTAGGTGGGCGAAATCAGTAGCTCCAAAAGTAAAGAGTCTTATTTGTATTGATCCTAGTAATGCTCTAGATATCGCGAAAAAAAACTTATCAAATTTTGATAACTGTGAATTTTACAGCGCTACAGTAGACGAAATCCCAATGGAAGATAATAGTATGGATTTTGGATATTCGTTAGGAGTTCTTCATCATGTACCAGATACAGCTCTTGGAATTAAACAATGCGTTGATAAATTAAAACATGGAGCTCCATTTTTGCTTTACTTATATTATCGTTTTGATAATCGGCCAATCTGGTTCAGACTTATTTGGCATGCGACGGATTTATTAAGAAGAGTAATATCAAAAATGCCTTATGGATTAAGATATTTCTCAAGTCAAATCATTGCTTTTTTTGTTTATTTTCCTCTAGCAAGAATGGCATTTTTAGTCGAAAAACTAAATATTAATGTTAGTAATTTCCCATTAAGTTCATATAAAAATCTCAGTTTTTACACTATGAGAACAGATGCGCTCGACCGATTTGGTACAAGGCTGGAACAGCGTTTTACAAGGGATGAAATAAAACAAATGATGTGCAATGCTGGTCTTGAAAACATTAAATTCTCGGATTCAAAGCCATTTTGGGTTGTTGTAGGGTTTAAAAGTGGCAAAAACTCTAGTGCTTAAAATATTTTTTTATCTTTTACCAAATATTGTTAATTAAAGATTAAAAAAGTTAATATTAATTTACAAATATTTTAGGGTTCAAAAGATGAAAATATTAATTCTTGGTACTGTACCAAATGACTTATTAAATTTTAGATCTGAGCTTATAAAAGATATTCAAAAAAAAGGGAATGAAGTCATTGCTTCTTCTTCAGAATTAGATCCTAATTTAGCGAGTCACGTGAAAGAACTAGGTATAACGTATGAATCGATATTTCTAAATAGACATGGCTTAAGTTTAAGGGGAGATATCAAAACGCTATCCGATTTACTGAGATTATTTACAAAGCGAAAACCTAGTTTGGTTCTAGCTCATGGCATAAAATTGGTTATATGGGGAGGAATTTCGGCAAGAATAAGAAGAATACCTTTTTACGCTTTAATCACAGGACTAGGCTTTGCATTTCAAGGAACTACATTTAGAAGAAAACTTTTGACAAAATTGGTTTCTTTTTTATATAGAATTGCATTAAAAAATTCAAAAGCTGTTATTTTTCAAAATGAAGATAACAGAAAAATTTTTATTGATAAAAACATCGTTAACCCTTCAAAAACATATATTGTTAATGGTTCCGGTGTTGATATTAATAAATTTCATTTCACAAAAATACCAGAATCAAATTTGAATTTTTTATTAGTTTCTCGTTTACTTGGCGAGAAAGGCTTAAGAGAATATGCCGAAGCAGCAAAGATTGTAAAAGAAAAATTTCCAGAAGTTGAATTTAAAATTGTTGGTACTCAAGATAAGTCTCTGGATGCAATTTCAATTGAAGAGGTGAATAGCTGGTCAGAATACGTTGATTATGAGGGACCAACTAATGACGTGAGACCTTACATCAATAAATGTCATGTATATGTTTTGCCATCTTATCATGAAGGATTGCCCCGAAGTACTCTTGAGGCGATGTCAATGGGGCGTCCTATTCTGTCTACAAATGCCTCAGGATGCAGAGAAACAGTCAATGAGAATATAAATGGATTCTTGGTACCAGTTGGATCTTCAAAAGAACTTGCAAACAGAATGATTTGGTTTATTAAGAATAGAAATGAAATTAAAAGTATGGGAGAACAAAGCAGAAAAATTGTAGAAAAAAGATTTGATGTACGAAAAGTTAACAAAGAAATGTTAAAGATAATGGAAATTAACTAAATCTCGCTATGAAAACAAATTTTCATAAAGTTTTTAATAAATTTGTTAAATATTGATGAGTACTTGATTGCGGTTTATCATATGGTCCTAACGAGATACAACCATAACAAATGAATATCCAAGAATACTGGCATGATATAGACTCACGACTAGAACAACTTCTAGAAAATGGGTTTGTAAAACTTCCATCTCTTAAAGAATTTGATCTCGATTTTGTTGCTTCAGATATTTCTGAAGAAATGGGAACCCTTACATTTAAAGAGTTTGGCTCCCACCATAAAAATTTTTTGCAAGATTTGTCTGTTGATAAATACCTAACTCCAAAATTACATAAAATTGCTAAAGATTTTTTCAATTATGAAGGTGATTTATCTAACCAATATCACATTGCAAGAAAAGTAGAACCTGGAAACTCAAAAGAGATGTTTCGCGCCCACTTTGATTCACATATTTTTACAATGGTCTTACCTCTAAAAATCCCTGAAGCTGCTCAAAATGGAACAGCAGGAGATCTTATATACTTTCCAAATGCTAGAAAAGCTCCAACTAATGAAATTTCTAACTTTATTGGAAAAGCCTACTATAAAAGATTCGCTTCTAAAGATGGAATGGCAAAATTTTCTTCGAATCATCAAAAAAGAATTGATAACTTCAAAGATTATCAACCATTACTTTTTGTTGGTAATACAACATTACATACTAATTTTCCAGTTTCCCTGGGCTGCTCCAGTTACCGATTAACTTTGTTGGCCCATTTTTTTGATCCATCCCCAAAGTATGGAGTAGGTGGTTTATTGCGTCTTATTAGAAATAGATAACTTAATGATTCAATTTGATAACTTAAGTCAAGAATTACCATATCAAGTTTTCAAAGAAAAATATGAAAACTCTTTAAATGCTAAACAAAAAAATATAGAAGCTATATGTATTTCATCATATTCTTCAAAAAACAATGAAGTAAACGCAAGATATGTAAATTTAAAATTTGTTTCAGGAAAACAATTCATATTTTTTTCAAACTATGAATCACCCAAGTCTCATGATTTTAAAATGCATAATCAAATTTCAGCCTGCTTTTATTGGAGTAGCACAGATACTCAAATAAGAATGAAAGCATATGTTGAAAGGACTTCTCAAGAATATAATCAAGCTTATTTTGCTAAAAGAGATAAGAAAAAGAATGCATTAGCAATAATGTCTAAACAATCTAGCTCAATAGATTCTTATGAAGCTCTCCAGAGTAACTATAAAATGATTCTTGAAAATAATGACTTAACAAAATGTCCAGATTATTGGGGAGGTTTTTCATTCATACCTTTTTATTTTGAATTTTGGGAGGGACATGAATCAAG
>MDSW01093052.1_pt1 | contig 13338 bp, 6 predicted proteins | sample 811171 | NCBI WGS metagenome assembly MDSW01 (sample SAMN05326641, study PRJNA326480) | marine metagenome | isolation source: seawater | place: Atlantic Ocean: North West | collected 2012 | reverse complement strand
TGCTGCTTTAGCTTTAGTAACAGCCTTAGCCTTAGGTGCTGCTTTAGCTTTAGTAACAGCCTTAGCCTTAGGTGCTGCTTTTGCTTTAGTAGTGGTTTCTTTATCTTTTTTCTTCTTCGCCATATATTTTCCTTAAAAAGGTTGTTTTATACCTAATAATTAGCTTGTTATCTTAATAAATATTAGTAATAGTTCAAAAGTATATTTTATTAAACAGAATTAAATATCTTTTAGGTGATATTTCTTCTGGCCTTTTTTCACCATAATCTTTAATTAATTTATAATCGCATATATTTTTTAAATTATTCTTTAATTTTTTTCTTCTTTGTTTAAATGCCTCTTTAATAAAAAGTGAAAAATTATCGATGTCAACATTTGTATTTATTCTATTAAATTTCAATATTCCAGAGTCAACTTTAGGTTTAGGATGAAAAACATTTTTAGATATATCACATACATACTCTACTTTACAAAAATTTTGAACCATAACACTAATTCTTCCATATTCCTTGGAACCTTCGGGACTAATAATTCTATTAGCTAGTTCTTTTTGCACCATTAAAATCATAGTGTCCCATTTTTTATTTAAGAATTTAAAAATTATTTGGCTTGATATATTATAGGGGATATTCCCAACAATTTTATTATACTTAACTTCATTATCTTCCCATTTAAGAATATCTTTATTGATTATATTAAGATTGCTATAGTTGGCTTTTAAACTTTTACATAGCATAGGATCAATCTCAATCGCATAAAGATTATTGCTTAAATCTAATAATTTTTTAGTTAATGCTCCATGTCCTGGTCCTATTTCTAAAATATTATCGTTATTGTTTGGTTTGATAATATTAATAATTTTATTTATAGTATTATCATCTATTAAAAAATTTTGTCCCCAACTTTTTTTAATAGGTATGTTGTTTTTAAATACCAAAAAAATCTTTTGCTGTTTTTGTTGTTTTATTAGCGACATCCTCTAAAGAAATATTTTTGATTTTAGCTATTTCAGATGCCACATATTTTACCATATAAGGTTCATTTCTTTTACCTCTGTGTGGCACTGGGGTTAGATATGGAGAATCTGTTTCAACCATTATTTTATCAAGCGGAATATTTTTGATTACATTTTTTAATTCATTTACGAATGTAATTAGTCCAGTAAAAGATAGATGGAAATTTAATTTAATAAGTTTTTTTGCAAGTTTAAGATCACTTGCAAAACAATGGATAACTCCATTGTTGTTTTTTGTTTTATTTATACTTTGCAGAAGCTCTTTATCAGATTCTCTATTATGTATAATACAGGGAATATTTAGAGATTTTGCTAGATATAACTGTTCTTCAAAAACAGATATTTGAGTTTTTTTATCACTATGTTTATAAAAAAAATCAAGTCCAATTTCTCCAAGTGCAACAACTTTTTTATGTGATAATAATTCTTCTAGTTCTTTTAAATAACTTACATCTGCATCTTTTGATTCATGAGGATGATAGCCAGCTGTTGCATAAATCATATCATATTTTTCTGCTAGGTTGAGTGACTTAAATGAACTTTCTATATCTACTCCTACACATATTATTTTTGATATATTATTTTCATGTGCCCTATCTAATACTTCATCTATATCATTATATTTATCATAGTAAATATGTGAATGTGTATCTATTAATTCCATTTATTCTTCTATTCTTGGGAAAATATTTTTTATAATTTTGATGCTTGTTTTTTCTTTTAGATTCCCAAAATCAGTATTATCTTGAGGTAAACATTCCATTGATTCTAAAATTAAACTTGATTTTTCTGGAATGATAGGGTAGAGCAAGACTGAACCAATTCTAAGTGCTTCAGCAGACAAGTAAATTGTTGTGCCTGCTTTGGCTTTATTTTCTTTAATTGTTTTCCAAGGAGCCTTTTCCTCTAAGAACTTATTAATTAATCTAATAATACTAATGCTATTTTCAATTCCATCATGAATTTTCAAATTAGTATAATCTTCTTTAGCTTTATCTCTTAGTTTTTCAACTTTTTTTATAAAATTATAATCGAATGAATCAAATATATCTTTATTTGGAATTTTATCATCAAAATTTTTAGAAATTAAAATAAAAATTCTATTAACAAGATTTCCAAAATCATTTGCAAGGTCAGCATTGTATCGTTTTTCAAATGAGTCTAATGTAAATGATGCATCTTGACCTAATACCATATTCCTCATTAAATAATATCGGAGTGCATCCGATCCATATTTGTCAGCTAAATCTAATGGCTTAATTACATTTCCTAATGATTTTGACATTTTAGTATCATCCATTAACCACCATCCATGAGCAAAAATAGTTTTAGGAAGTGGAATATTACAAGACATAAGCATTGTTGGCCAATATACACAATGAGTAGTTAGTATGTCTTTTGCCATTAAATGATAATCTGCTGGCCAATAATAATTAAATCTATCATTATCCTCATTATAACCTATAGCGCTAATATAATTTATCAATGCATCAAACCAGACATATGTAACATAATCTTTATCAAATGGTAGTTCAATTCCCCATGAGAGTCTAGTTTTTGGTCTAGAAATACATAAATCATTTAACTCATTATTTAAAAACCCAAGTATTTCATTTCGTCTTGATTGTGGTAAAATAAAAGATTCATTAGATTTAATATGATCTATTAATTTTGATTTATATTTTGACATTTTAAAGAAATAGTTTTTTTCTTTTATTTTTTTAACTTGTCTAAAATCGCCTTCTTCTTTTTCCTTTTCTGTTATAAATCTTTCTTCAGAAACTGAATATAAACCTTCATATTCATCAAAATAGATATCTCCACTTTTGTAAAGATTTGAAAGAATTCCTTTTACTTTATTTTTATGATTCTGGTCAGTTGTTCTTATAAAATAGTCATAATTTATATTTAATGTTTTCCATGTATTTTTGAAACGCTTTACATATTCATCAACATGATTTTTTGGAGAAACACCTCTTTTTTCAGCAGCTTCTTGTACCTTTTGACCATGTTCATCTGTTCCCGTTAAAAAATAAACATCATGTTTTTGTATTTTTTTAATTCTTGAAATTACATCGGCAAGAATAGTTGTATAGGCGTGCCCAATATGTGGTTCATCATTAACATAGTATAATGGTGTTGTTATATAAAACTTCGACATAAAATTAAAAATTAGTATTTAGTTGTTTATTTAAATCTATATATAGACCAGATGTCATTAAAGGTATATATCCATTTAAATTAATGTTATTAATTGTTTTATTTATTATTTGATTAAATTTTTCAATATTTAAAGATTGGCTTTTAGATAAAAGTGATAAATGTTTTTCTAAATTATTAAAGTAAATACTCTCTTCGTTATTTTTGTATTTATATGCATCAGTTAATAAGATATTAAGCAAAGTAATTATTTCAATAATATTATTCTTATCTTTGATGTTATTAAATTTTTTTTCCCATTTAGCTAAATTAGAATTAATTAATGATTCAATTAATTCCTCTAATATTTTAGTCGTTTCTTTAAAGTTATCAGATAATTTTAATGAGTAGTTTATATCTCCAAATGAAATTTTAGGAGTTATTTTCGCAATATTTTCATTTATATTATTTTGAATTAGAAAATCATAATGTTTTTGAAATTCTATATTATTAAAATTAATAATTGAGCTTCTAGATATAATTGTATCAAGAATTTTTGATATATCAGATGTAATTAAAATAAAAAAATTATTTTCAGGTGGTTCTTCCAGAATTTTTAATAAAGCATTGCCTGCTTCTTGCCTTGGATAGCATAATTTTTCTGATTCTAATATAAGATGAAGCTTGTATTTATTTTTAGGGATTGATAAGCTAATACTCTTTTTTATATCATTTATTGAATTAATTAATATTGTATTAGCATTCCTAAGTTTGATTTGATGATAAGGATTCTGACCTTTAGCTTGGAATTCTTTTGTTAATTCATCTAATTGTTTATTATCTAATGTTTTTAAAGCAGAATCATTTTTTGTTATAGATTTATTTTTAGGTAAAGGTAAAATTATATTTAACAACTCATGCTGCAATACTTTAGTTTTATTGCATGAAGAACAGCTGTCACAATCTGTATTTTTATTGTTACAGTTTAATGATGCGAAAAATTCTATTGCATGAGCTTCTTTCCCAATACCTTTTTGTCCATGAAAAATGTATGAATTTTGAACTTTCTTATTAGATGATATATTTAAAAGTTTTTCAAATATATCGTTATGAATCAATAGATTTTTATAAATCATTTCTCAATCCATTTCTCTGGATCTAGTTTTTCTTGATTTAGCCATACTTGAAAATTGAAAATATTTTTATTAATATAATTGGAATTTGTTCCGCGGGCTACTTCAGCTAGATGTGTATAAGTATCTACATATTGACCTTCATAAACTATTATATTTTTTAGATTTGAGTAAACTGTATAATATCCAGCTCCATGATCTAGTATAATGATATCTCCGTAATCACGAATAGTTGTTATTGTGAGAATTACTCCATCAAGAACAGAATATACCTTTTCATTTGTAGCTGTTTCAATATCAATTCCTAGATTTTCTGTATAGATATTTAATTCTTCGTTTTTATGTACACCAAATTTTCCAATAATTTTTCCATTTACAGGCCAAGTTAATTTTCCCTTCATTTTTGCAAAATTTCCTGAAGTGGATTTATTTTTATTTGCTCTTATCCTAGCTAATTCTTGTTCTCTTTTTTTAGTTTCTTTTTTATCTGTGTATAATTTTTTTATAATTTTTTCAATTTTTTCAATCATTTCTTTTTTAGAAATTAGATCTTGTTTAAGCTTATCTTTTTGATTTTTAATTTTTAATAAATAAGAAGATTTTAATTTTTTATCCTTTTCTAAGGAGTCAAATTTTTTGTTTTTTTCAATTATAAGATTTTTTTTATTTTTTTGTTCTTTTTCTAGTTGTTCCTTTTTAATCCTGAGGTCATTTAGATTGTTTTTTATCCTTACTTTAATTTGATTTTCATATTTATTTAAGATTTCTAAATATTTAGTTCTATATATTTTTTTGTTCCAATCATTAGTTTGAGTTATCTGTTTTAATAAATTACTTTTACCATATTTGTATAAATATCTTAATCTGTTTTTTAACTGATTCTTTAGAACAAATAGTTCTTGTTCTTGTTTTTCTATATTTTCTTTTGTTTTGTATATTTGTTTTGAAATGTAATTTTCTTCATCAGTAAGTCTTTTTATAAGTTTTTCTGTTAGCTCTATTTTTTTATTTATTTGAGTTACAACTTCGTTGTTTAATTTTTCTTCTTTTGATTTTTCATTTATTAGTACTTCATATCTATCAATTTCATTTTTAAGTGACTCTAGCTCATTATTTTTACTATTGATATCTTCCTGGATTTCGGTTGAGGTTTTGTCACCAAAGCTTATATTTATTATTAATAAAATACTTAATATCACATGTCTTATCTGAATCATTTTAGATAACTTTCATATACAGTCTTATTTTTATTATCAAACTTTATTAAAAATTCTATTTCTTTTTCCATGTTTAATAAATGTAATAAGTCTGTAATTTCAATGTGATATGCATTGATGAATTTAAGTGTATTTTTATCATATCCAAATTTATCATATATTGATTTAATATTATCCATAAATATTGTCATTTTACTTTTTATAGAATCAATTTTTATTTCTTTAGAATTTATTGTATCTAAGCAGTAATAGAAATTGTATCGCGCAATTCTTAATTCTTCATTATCTTTTATTTCTTTTATATTATCTTGAAAAATACTCCATGAGGAGGAATATCCTGAATCTATCGCTATATTGCAAATATCAAGACATTTTTGATAATAAGGTCCTCCTAGAAATAATTCATAACTATCTAATTCTCCAGCAATAAATAAATAGGCATAATAATCAAAAAATGAGCTTAGAGGGTCAAAGAATGTAGGATTATGATAGATTGTTTTTCCATCATAGTATGGGAAAACTACGTTTTTAGAAAAATAATATTGATCTGTTTGATTTGTTAAAAACAACTGACAAGATATTTTATTGAAATCATTTTCTCCATTAAAATAAATTTTTTCATATATGATATGGATTTTAATGGGAATATTTAAGTCATTATATTCGGAGCTGAAAGTAGAAATTTCAAAATAATTTTTTATAATTTGATTAAATTCTTCAAGAATATACGTTTTATTATCCTTAATCAATCTTTGATTGTATTCATAAGTAATATTTACTTCTCCAAATTGCGAGTAAATATTTGAAAATAATAATATTAATAATATTTTTTTTATCATGATGCTAGTATCTAAATCTAATTAAAATTAAATAAACTTTAAACTTATTTGACAAGTTAATATTTAGATGTTAAATTGAATGAGGATTATAAACTAGAATTGAAGGAATATATTATGTTTAGATATAAAGAAAATTTGTTGTTTTTATTGTTTGTTTTTAATACATGCATATTTGGCTCACAGATAACTTTTACCGATGCTCAAATTAACGCAGGTGATATTGCAAATATAGAAGTCAATTTAACCAATGAAGATTCAATTGGAGGATTCCAATTACAGGTTCTTGATTTTCCTAATCAAGGTTATTTTATTGATGTAGTAACAACTGATAGAACATCAGTATTTAATGTTAGCTTTAATGAGCAAGCTGATGGGTCTGTTATTATTGTTGCATTTGATTTAACAGGTGTTGGTTTATCTTCTGGTTCTGGTAGTATTCTAGAATTAAGTTATCAATCTACAGGAATTTATACATCAAATATTGAATTATCATTAAATCAAGATAGTTCTGTATTATCAGATTTGTTTGGTGGAGCAATTGAATATGATGTTATAAATGGAAACATAGAAGTTTCAGGAGATGATCCTCCTCCAATTTTACCCGTTGAAGATTTGTCAGCTGTGGGTTCTTTTGGTGAAATTAATCTTTCGTGGCAAGATATTAATGATAATTCTGTTGAAGTTACTGGCTATAGAATATATAGAGATGGTGATTTTATTGGAACTTCAACATCTATCAATTATGTTGATCAAGGGTTAGCTCAATCAACAGAGTATTGTTATAATGTTTCAGTATATGGAATTGCAGGAGAATCTGATTTATCAAATACTGTTTGTGCCACAACATTAGAAATATATTTAGAGGAACCACAAAATTTAACAGCTGTTGAGGATGGTTTAGAAGTATCTTTAGACTGGGAAACTCCTCCTAGCGCTATAGGTATTGGAGATGAGTGTATTACAGCATATGAACAAGTTGGCTTTATTGATTGTTCAGGAATTTGTTTTGAGGCAAGTTTAGCTGATGCATGGATTGGAGATGGATTTTGTGATGGTGTTAATGCACAATATGGTGTTAATTTTTCTTGTTCTTATTGGAATTGTGATGGATGTGATTGTGCAGGTGCAACTAACGGTGATCAAAGCGATGAATGCGTTGAAGAATGTGGTTCATTAAGTCTTAATAATGGTAGTCAAGCTACTCATTCAAAACAAATGGCTGAGGGAACATATTTAGTTGATTCAAGAGATTTATTAGGTTATGAAATATATAGAAATAATGATTTAATTGACTATGTAGAGGAAACAGAATATATAGATACTACAGATGGTTTATGGTATTTAGAAGATTTTTGTTACAATATAGTAGCAGATTATGATGAAGGTTCTTCGGGTTTTTCAAATACTGCATGCGTATCTCCTCAGCTAAATTCTCCGTCAAGTTTATCTGTTCAGGGAACTGGTAGTTTTATAACTTTAGAATGGGACTCTACTCCTGAAAATGATCAAACATCTTACAATATTTATAGAAATGATGAATTGTTAGTTGAAAACATTCTAGATCAGATATATGAAGATTATAATACTGAAATTGGATTAGAGTATTGTTATTATGTTAAAGCTTATTATGATGGAATTGGAGAATCTCCAGCTTCAAACACATCGTGTTCAACTTGGAATGTTTATCCTCCTTCTCAAATTGAAGCAATTCCTGGAGATCAATTTGTTAATTTATCTTGGGAAGAACCAATTGGTGGAGAAGAATATTCTTTGCAGTATGATGATGGAATGCTTGCAAATGCATTTTATTTTTCAGGTAGTTATGAAACTGGATTAGCTCATGGAATGAAATTTGATGTAGGAGTAGATTTTGATGTTATCGCTGCATCAATAAAAGTATTAAGTGAGGGAGATGCATATTGGCCATGGCCAGATGGATCTCATGGACCTATTAGAGTTTTAGTCTTTGATGATAATAATGGTGTTCCTGGAAATTTATTACATGATGAAGAAGCCATAGCTGAGGATGGATGGGCTACAGTTTATCCTGGATTAACTGGTCTTTCAGGTTCTTTCTATGTTATAGCAACTCATAACGATGGATGGACAGATTATGAAGGTTTTGGAGTAGATGCATCTGTAGACTATCCAGATAATATGTATACGTATTACTACGGTATTTGGAATACTGGAGATTATTTAGGTTATGGTGGTGACTATATGGTAGCATCTCAAATATTTGCTTATGGTAATATTGAAACTTTATCATCATCAAATCATGTGCCTTCATCATTTGAAGGCAATAGATCGGATATATCGGTTTCTGCTCATAATGGGTTAGAAAATTTTGATTTATCAAACGAATCTCACCCTATTTATGAAACTAGAGATTTGCAAACATTTGATTTATATAGAGATGATGAATTGATTGCAAATCTTGATTCAAGTACTTTCTCCTACACTGATGAACCATTGTCTAATATGATAGAGTATTGCTATACCTTAGGTTCAACATACGATGAAGGTGTCTCTGAATTATCAGATCCCATTTGTGTAACTCCTTATCCAGGACCACCAGCAACAAATCTTGTTGTTGAAGATATGGGTGGAACAATGTCTCTTACATGGGATCCAGCTATTATTGATCCTCTATTTGGTGATAATTTAATTGATTATCAAATTTATAAAGATGGAGTAAATATAGGGAATACATTTTTAGCTTCTTATATTGATGAAACAGAAATTATTGCTGGTGTTAGTTATTGTTATGAGATAAAGGCAAATTATCCATCAGGAGAAACTTTTTCATCTAATACAGCTTGTGAGCTTTTTTATCTTGACCCTCCTGTAGGATTAAATACTCAAGGAAATAATGATGAGCAGCATATATTGATAGAGTGGAATGAACCTGGATCTTTTATTAATTATACAGTGGATTGTGATGGTGGTTCATGGCAATCAGAGGTAAGCTGGGAATTAGTATCAAATGGAGAGATTTTATTAACTGGAGGCGCACCTTTTTCTCAGCCAGATGTTCCTTTGTTTTTAGGCTCTTATACTTTAAATATGTATGATTCTTGGGGAGATGGATGGAATGGTAATATTTGGAATTTAGTTGATGGGAATAATAATATCGCAGCTTCTTGTACATTAGATACTGGCACAGAAGGAATATGTGAATTTAATTTAACAGGAGTAGCTTCTTCTGAAATAGTTGTCCCTATCAATAATTTAAATCCAAATAAAAATTATGATGAAAGTATAAATGATGTAGTAGAATCTATTGATAATACTCAAGATTATATCCAAAATAATTTATATAATTTTAGAGATATGCTAGCTTTTAGAATATATAGAGATGGAGATTTCTTGGTTGAAACTGATTTAAATACATTTACATATATTGATGATACAACCGAGCATGATATTGAGTATTGTTATACATTAAGAACTGTATATGATGAAGGGGAATCTGTTGATTCTAATATTTCTTGTTCTGAATGGATACTAATGCCAGCTACTGATTTTGATGCAGTTGGAACAAATGGTCAAATAGAGCTTAGTTGGGTTCCGGCACAAACTACTGAACATATAGTTTATAATATTTATAGAGATGGAGATTTTCTTTCTTCTGTTGGTGGAGATCAGGTTAATCCTGGAGAGAATATTATTTATTATAATGATACTACAGCTATCCATAATATTGAATATTGTTATCAAGTTACAGCACTTTATGATTTAGGTGAATCTGCACCTTCAGATGAGGAATGCGGAATGTGGGAAATATTATCTCCTGAAGATGTATACGCAGATGGTGGAGATGGTGTTGTTCATGTAACATGGACAGATCCCCCAGCTGGAGGAGAACCTGGTATTGGAGATGAGTGTATTTCTTATGATTATTTTTATTATGAAACACCTGGTTATGTTGATTGTATTGGTCAGTGTGTTCCTCAAGGAACGGTAGACAGTTGGGTCGGAGATGGGATTTGTGATGATGGTTCATTTGGGGTATATCTTAATTGTGATGAATATGATTGGGATGGAGGTGATTGTCCTGAATATGGAGTTGCTTCGAGTGACGAATTTAGTTATAGAACTGAAGAACAGTTAGAGCATTTGTTACCTTTTATTTCAAATATTGATAATTCAACTCAAAATCAAAGAGATCTTATTGCATTTAATATATATAGAGATGGAGATTTTCTTGTTAGCGTTGAAGCTGGAATATATGAGTATTATGATTATGATGTAGAAAATTTATCAGAATATTGTTATACGATTACAAGTGTATATGAAGTTGGTGAATCTGAAATCTTAGATGATCCAGTTTGTGCAATACCTATCCCAGGTCAAGCTCCTTCTAGTTTATTTGCTTATGCAGAGACAGATCATATCAATTTGGAATGGATTGGGGGAGATAATTCAGTAATTGATTATAACGTTTATAGAGATGGAGTTTTATATGATACTACTGTAGATATAGCTTTTCAAGATTTAAATACTGAGCATGATGTTGAATATTGTTATATAGTATCAGCTAATTATTCATCTGGAGAATCACAATTTACAAATGAGAGTTGTGCAATGTGGGTACTTGCTCCACCATTAAGTGCATCAGCATTAGGTGGTAATGGTTTTATTCAATTAGATTGGACAGAGCCAGGTGTTAGCACATGTGCTGATGAAGTAATTCCTTCATTGCCGTTTAGTGCTATTGGTAGCAATGTAGGTATGGGAAATGATTGGCTAGTTCAGGGTAGTGAAGGAGCTGATTATTCTTATTTACTTGTTGTTACTAGTCCAATTGTAATTGATGTCACTTTATGTAGTGCAAATACTACTTATGATACAAAATTAGAAATATTTACAGCTGATCAAGAATGTAATGAAACTACTACAGGATATTATATAGATGATTTCACATGTGAGTTCAGTTCATTGCAATCAACTTTACAAGGGGTCTCACTTGAACCTGGTCAATATTATATTGTTGTTGATGGTTATGGTGGAGGTGAAGGTGAGTATGAGATTAATGTGAATCAATCATTCTTAGAATCTGTAGAGCCTAATGATATTATTAATAATTTGAATTATGAAGTATCTAAGAGTGGCGATGAGTTGACTATTGAGGATTGGATGTATGCTAATAGTGAATTTATAAATGAATCTAATAGAGCATTGCTTGGATTTGATATCTATAGAGACAATGTATTTATCGATTCTGTCGATCCAGATATATTTACCTATATTGATTTAGGGTTAGAAAATGGTACACAATATTGTTATTATATTGTTGCTTCATATGATGAAGGAGATTCTCAGCCGACCTCGGTTATTTGTGCATCACCAGATGCAGGGCCAATGTGTCCGCCTGAAAATCTAATATTAGATATTCAAGATGGAAATACTGTTATTAGTTTAGATTGGGATTTACCAAATCCTAATTGTGAAGGTGGTGGAACTGGTGGTGGAAATGGTAATTATAATGTTGAATGTGGAGGTGGTTCTTGGGAGAGTGAAGTTTCTTGGGAATTGCTATATTCTGGTAATGTAATTCAAAATGGTGTTGTTGGTTCATACTCTTTTGATCTTGATCCAGGTGATTATTTATTAAATATGTATGATTCGTATGGTGATGGTTGGAATGGTAATTTATGGAATTTGTATGATGGAGATATCCTTGTTGCAAGCTGTTCTTTAGAATATGATTACTATGGAGATGGCTCATTTGGAACATGTGAATTTTCTTTGACAGGAGTTGCTTCAGATGACGAAACACATCCTGTTTTAGCATCTAATTATATTGATCCAAATAAACCTTTAGAAGATGTGAATCAGAATAGCAGAATTGAAGGGTTTAATATATACAAAAATGATGTATTTATTGATTGGGTTCCTACTAATCAAAACTTTTATACTGATTCTGATATTGTGTTTGATGAGGAATATTGTTATAAAGTGAAAGCTGTTTATGAAGAAGGTGAATCTAATCCTACAAATGTTGAATGTGGTTCAGTAATTGATCCAGGAAGTTTTTCTGTAATGGGTGTAGAAAATGGAATGGTGCAATCAGGTGGTAGTATAAATTTAGATTTAAATTTAGCAAATCAAATTTCAGTTGCTGGGTTTCAGTTTACATTGACAGATAGTCCTGATTTTTTAACCTTAACATCAATTCAGACTACTGATAGAACAGAAGGTTTTACAGTTGAATTTAATGAGCAAGTTGATGGTTCTGTAATTATTGTTGCATTTAATATTACAGGAGGTTTGATATCAGAGGGAGATGGCTCTATTTTAACATTGACATATGAGTCAGTTGAAGTTGATGAAGAGACGGATGTCCAAATTAACATTTCTAATTATTATATTGGTGATAGCTTAGGTTTTGAACTTCCAATATATACAGAGGAATCAAATGTTCTTATTACATTAGGGCCTAATACTATTGTACAAGAGATTAATCTTAATCCATTTGTTTTTAATAATATTTCAATGAATGTAATCCCAGATGATTTATCATTTGATGTTATGATGGGAGATATGGATCTTCTTTTAGCATCTGATGGTAACTCTAATTTTTATGTTCCAAGCTATAATATTGATCAAATAGGTGATATGCATATTGAGTATGGCTATAGATTATTTATAAATGGTTCTGATAATCATATGATGAGCATTGAAGGAGTTCCAGTTGATGTAAATAATCATATGATAATGTTAAGTCCTTTTGTTCTTAATCTAATTTCATATCTTCCTCAAGAATGTATGATGCCATCTGAAGCATTCTCTGGATACGAAGATAGTATCTTGTTAGTAAAAGGTAATAATGGTTATTATGTTCCTTCGTTTAATGTTGAAACTCTATATATGTGCCCAGGTGAAGCGTATGAAGTATTCTTAAACGGTGCTGATGGATTAGACTTTGTTTATCCAACAGGCGTTATGTCATCAAATCATTCTAATCATTTTGTTGAAGATTATAAATCTAG
>MDSW01066979.1_pt1 | contig 13341 bp, 5 predicted proteins | sample 811171 | NCBI WGS metagenome assembly MDSW01 (sample SAMN05326641, study PRJNA326480) | marine metagenome | isolation source: seawater | place: Atlantic Ocean: North West | collected 2012 | reverse complement strand
GTCCTCGCCCCTCGGGTGCCGCCACCACCCCGGCACCTCCTCGTCCAGCAGCTTGACGTACAGTCGCATGGCCTCGAACGCGTCCATCTTGCCCAGGTTGGTCCACGTCTCGTGCTTGGCGCGCTCCTCGGCGCTCATCTGCCACCGGCTGCCGCCGGGGGGACACGGCCCGTTGCGAGCCTGCGCGTCGAGCGCGTACAGCAGGAGCTTGGTCTCATCGCTGAACGCGTCCCCATCCGCGCGCACCTTCGCGGCCCTGACGGCGGCGTGGAACTTGTCGGGGTAGGGCATCGCCGCCATGATTCTCGCGTCACGCCCCGCGCGCCGCGCGCCGCGCGCCCCAATGCGACGGACGAGAAGAAAAGGAACAACCGTGGCGTGTGTCCACGTCCGCGAGGCACGGCGAAGGACTGGCGCTAACAACAACAACGCAACACGCAGAGGGCGGGGCGCGCGCGATGGCGGGCGACGAGACGCCGTCGGAGATGGACGACGAGGCCGTGCAGGTGGCGGTTCTCGCGGATGCCATGACCGACGCCATGTCGGTCGCGACGCGCGCATCGCTCGACGACCCGGAGGCGGACGAGGGCGCGCCGACGAGCGCAGTCTCCGCGCTCCTGGGCGATCGGGCGTCGGCGAAGGCGTCGCGGTGGGCGCGCAGGACGAAGGAGCGCCTCGAGGAATCGAGGGACAGGCTTCGCAGGGTCATCGAGGGCGAGTGGGACCTCAAGACGACGCTCGCGCACCGCGAACGCAAGGCTGTCGCCGGGGCGCTCGCGTGCGTCGCCCCGGGGCTGAACCGCGACGACGACGACGCGTTTTCGGATCTTCTCCGCTGGTTCGTCGTCGACGCCCTCGGGTTGGACGAGGATTCCCTGCTGGCGGTGTCGCCGCTCGCGACGCCGCCGCCGACCACCGTGGAGGAACAGATCCAGCGCACGACGACGGCCGCGGGCACCTTCGTCGGCGCGCTCGCCGTCGCCGAGTCTCTCCCCGGCGACGACGACCCGGAAGACGACCACGATCCGTCGAGCTCGGACGCCGCCATCCACGCGGACGACGGCGACGGGAACTCCCGCGTCAACTCGGTGGCCGGGCGGCTGCGCGAGAGATGGACGGACGTCATCGGCGCGTTGATGACCGCCGCGGTGGCGGCCAAGAGGTACGACGCGCGATGCAGCGCCGCGTTGAGACGTCTCGCGGCGGCGGCGGACGTGCGATGGAGCCGCGTCGCCGCGCTCGAGGATTCGCTCGCGCTGCACCTCAAGTCCATCCTGCGCAGCCGGAGAGGTGCCGAGGGGGGTGCCGAGGGTGGGGGTGCCGAGGGTGGGGGTGCCGAGGGGGTTGCCGAGGTTGCGATGTCGTCCGCGATGTCCCCGTCCGTCGCCAAACCCCAACCGACCGGCGGGGGCCAGACGGGCGCATCGGACGACGTCGGTTGGTTCTCGCAGCTTCGGAACATGTCGGCTTCTCGCGCGCTGTCCGTGACGGCGGCGGCGGCGGTGGGCGGGTCGGTCCTGTTCATCACCGGGGGTCTCGCCGCGCCCGCGGTGGTGGCGTCGCTCGCGTCCATGGGCGCCGCGGGCGGGATACTGGGCACGGCGGCTCTCTCCGTGGGCACGCTGCTGGCGTACTTCGGCGGAGCCGGCGGGATTTCGATGATCTTCGGCGGCGTCGGCGCGGGCTTGACCGGGTGGAGGATGCTCAACCGAACGTCGGGCCTCTCGCAGTTCGCCTTTCTCCCCGTCAGGGGCACCGGCGCGGGCATGAGCGTCTACCTCTTCGTCCCGGGCTTCCTTCGAGACCCCGCGGATCTCTTCCGGACGTGGGGAGCGTCCGACGGCGTCTACTCGGTGGTGCTGCGACTTCCGTCTTTAAATTCCGATAAGAAGGACCGGGATGAGGAGGGTTTTCGGGATAAGGACGACGACGACGACGTCAAGGGGCAGCTCGTTGCGGGGCTGGGCATGTGGCTCAAGAGGGACCCGCGCACCGACGACGTGTTCGTGTCGTGGATCGACCCGGGGGGCGCGGCGGATCGGGCGGGCGTGGCCGAGGGATCCGTTCTCACCGCACTCGCCACGCGGGTCGAACATAAGGAGACATCGGACGATGCGGATGACGAACGCGGCACGGACACTAGGCCGGCTCCGAGGGTGCGACGGGTCCGCGGGCGCGGGGACGATCCGAACGACAGGTCGTTGCTCAGGCTGTCGCAGGTGCGTGCCGTACTCGCGGGGAGGGATCGGACGAGGTCGGGCGACAGGCTCTCCGAAATTTCACCCGTCGAAGCCGCCGGGGCTGGGGGCGTCGTCGTGGCCGAGCTGTGGCTCCGGCGCAACCTCGCCGCCGGCGACGACGTGGAGAAGATCGCGAAGCGTCGGGGTTTGCCCAAGCTGAGGCTCTTCAGGCGCAGGGCTGAGGCGAAGAGGAAGGCAAAGTTGGCGCAGGCGATGGTCGGCGCGAGCGAGGCTGAAATCATCGCCGGGAAGGTTGGGGCGGCGCCGGAGGAGGATAACGACGAAGAAGAGGACGACGAGGAAGCGGGCGACGACGGGAACGAGGACGACGAGGACGAGGACGATGATGACGACGACGATGACGAGGAGGAGGATGAGGAGGAGGATGTCAAAAAAGGCGACGTCGAGGCGAGGAACGAGGCGGATCCCCCATCGTCGCCGCCGCCGCCCGCCGCCGCTCAACACAGGTGGCACCGCGCGGGCATCGACACCCTGCGTTCCATCGGCAACGGCGTCGCCTCCGTCGCCTCCGTCGTTCCCTTCGTCGGCGGCACCCCCGGCGGCGAGAAGAGGACACCGTCCGGCGGCGGCGGCGACGACAGCCCGGAGAAGACCGAGGACGAGCGACGACGCGACTCCGCGGCTGCAGCCGCCGAGCTGGCAGCCTCGTGGCCGCTGCCCAACGGCGAACAGCACGTCGTGGGGTGGGAGCACGCCCTCCTGGTTGAGCTCGGGCTCGCGATGACCTCCTTCGCGCAGGACGCGGTGACGTCCTACGCCGTCGGACACGGCATCGGGTACACCTCCCTCGCCGGCATAGCCGCCGCGGTGACGTGGCCGGCGCTGCTCCTGAAATCGTCCCAGTTTATCGACTCGCCTTGGGCCCTCGCCATCGCCCGCGCCGGGGACGCGGGCGAGGCGCTCGCGTCCGCGCTGCTCGAGCGGAAACAGGGCATGAGGCCCGTGACGCTCGTCGGGTACAGCGTCGGGTGCGAGGCCATCGCGCGGTGCTGCCGGGTGCTCGCAAACGCCGACGGCGGAAAAGGCGCGGGATTAATCGACGCCGTGGTGCTGGTGGGCGCGACGCTGGACACCGGCGTCGATACCTGGGGGCCGATCAGGGCCGTGGCGTGCGGGAGGGTGGTCAACGCGCACGTCAGCGGCGCGGCGGCGGCGAACGACTGGCTCCTGGCGTTCCTGTACAGGGCAAACACCCAGGTACTGGCGTCGGTGTTTAACCCCACGAACGTCGTCGGCGCGGCGAAGGGTCTGGCGGCGTGGTCGACGGTCGCGCACCCGGGCGTCGAGAACGTGGACGTGTCGGACGTTTGCTGCCAGCACACGGACATACCGGACGAGATGCCGCGCATACTGACCAAGTGCGGCATGAGCTGACGACTCGCGGGCGACGGGCGGTGAGTTTGAGTAGGCGCCTTCGTAGACGAATCGAGACTGGAGGAGGCGCATTGATCACGACTTTCATTAATTCGCGGCGCGACACTCCTTGCACTTAGAGCGCTGACGACCGTGCTCGCAGATTGATGCACCGCCGCACTCCTTGCACCTATAGCGCTGACGACCGTGCTCACAGATTCGAGACCCGCCGCACTCCTTGCACCAATAGCGCCGACGACCGTGCTCGCAGATTGAGCCCCCACCGCAATCCTTGCACTGAGAGCGCCGACGACCGTGCTCGCAGATTCCAACCCCACCGCACTCCTTGCATGTAGAGCGTATACGACCGTGCTCGCAGATTCCAACCCCACCGCACTCCTTGCACCTAGACCGTTCACGACCGTGCTCGCAGATTTGAGACCCACCGCACTCCTTGCACTGAGAGCGCTGACGACCGTGCTCGCAGAATGAGCCCCCACCGCACTCCTTGCACAGAGTGCGTTTCTTCCCGTGCGGACAAGCGCTGCACACCTTGCAGTTCGACCGATACTCTACCCCGTGCTCGCATGGCCCCTTCGGGGGAGGGCCTCTCTTCCGCTTCGTCCCCTTGCTCGACGCGTGCTCCGTCACCTCAACCTCGACGTCCTCATCTAGGAGCACCCTACTCACGTTCGGCCGCCAAATCGCTGGCATCCACCCTCGCGCCCCGTCCAAGTGCCCCGCCGGTCGATGCCTTCAAGATTTCGCTGGCGGGAGTTTCTTTTACCAGCCAGCCAGGGAGCTCAGGCAGGGCACCAGCGGGTTTCTGTCATCACTCCGACATGAGCAGCATCCGGCGCGGTTGAACGCAAGCCGCCCTCCCGGGTGGCGGCGGACGCCGAGGCGGCGCTGGCGGACGCCGCGCGCCGAGGCACCGCGCGTCAAGTCCGCGCCGCGTGCGCGCTCGTGCGGTCCACGACCGGCGGGGACATCGATCGTAGGTTCGGGCTCGGGGACGTCACCCCTCTGCACGTCGCGGCATGGCGGGGCGACGCGCGCGTCGTCCGAGCTCTGTGCGACGCCGGCGCGTCGCTCACCGCGCGCGACGGCGAGAGCGGATGGTCCCCGCTGCACCGCGCCTTCCACCACGGGAACGCGCGCGCCGCCGCCGCGCTCCTCGCGCGCGGCGCGAGCCTCCACGCCCCGCTCGACCTGCTGGGCAGATCCCCGCTGGACGTCCTCACCCGAGCGCTCCGCCGACGTTTCGACGACGACGCCCTCGACCGTTCGCGGTCGTATCGACCGACCGCGTCATCAACCCGCGCCGCCGCAGCCTCCGCCGCCGCGTCGTCGTCGTCGTCGTCGTCCCTGCCGTGCGATCTGTACTCGTGGGGCAGCGGCGTCAACTTTCAGCTCGGCACGGGCGCGGTGAGCGAGCAACCGACGCCGCGACGCGTCGACGACGTCGCCGTGGCGGTCCCAACCTCGCACGGATCCGCGGCTGGGGCCGACGACGACGACGGCCGCGGGTCGGGCGGGTCCGGGGATACGAATCGTCGCAGGGAACCGTGCGGCGGCGTCGTCTGCGCATCCGCCGGTAAGTTTCACACCGTGTGCGCCACCGCCGACGGGGCTGTGTACGCGTGGGGCCACGGCCGCGGGGGCAGGCTCGGCGTGAACGTCAAGGCGGTGTACGCGGGGGACGAGGCGATCGTCTCCCCCGCGCGTCTGGCGACGTTCGGGGGTGCCCACCCGATCGGTCCGAACTCGGTCGGCCGCGCTCGGCTTCGCGTGGTGGCGGTGGCGGCTGGCAAGCACCACACGTTGGCGGCGACGGAGTGCGGGCTCGCGTTCTCGTGGGGGCTGAGCAGGGACGGATGCCTGGGGTACCTCACCGCGGAAGAGGAAGCGTCGGCCGTTTCGTCGTCCACCAGGGCCGTTTCGTCGTCGGTACCCTCCGTCGGACCCGCCCAAACGACGTCGCCAAACGCGCGAAAGGCGCTCGCGAGCGACGAACCGTTCTCCCCGACGCCCAGGCGAATCGCGGGGACCCTCAAGGGGATACGAATCGTCGCCGTCGCCGCCGCCAACCGTCACAGCGTCGTGCTCACCGCCGCCGGGGACGTGTACGCGTTCGGGAGCAACGCACGAGGCCAGCTCGGCGTCGCCCTGGGTTCCGCGGTCGACCACTCGCACTCGCCCAGACGCGTGGACCTCGCCGGTAAGCGCTCCGTCGCCGACGGCGGCGGCAGGCGGTGCGTCGGCGTCGCGTGCGCCAAGGCTCACACCGTCGCGCTCACCGCCGACGGGGACGCGTTCCAGTGGGGCCACGGCGTTCCAGGCGGTCCGAGGCGGGTCGACATCGCGTCGGGTTTAGTCCATCGCGACGGAGGAACCCCCGGCCGTTTCACCGTCCACCAGGGCGTCACCTCCAGGGCGACGCCGGGTCGGTTAGTCGCCGTCGCCGCGGGCGCGACGACGTCCCTGGCGCTCACCGCCGACGGCGCGGTGCTGGCTTGGAGGAGCGACGATAGGGCGCTTCGATGTTCGCACGTGCGCGGCATCCCCGACGGCGTCGTGTCCGTCGCGGCTGGTAAGTGCAGGTGCGCGGCGACCACCGCCGCCGGCGACGTCTACTCGTGGGACGCGACGACGGACGGGAAAGACGCGGCGCCGTTCAGGGTGGCCGGGATCAAGCGCGTCGTGTCGGTGTGCGTCGGGGAGAAGCACTCGTTGGCGCTGCAGAGGATAGCGCGGCCGCCGCGCGAGACGATTCCGACGCTCGCCGACGAGGAGTACGACGCCGACGAGGAGCACGACGACGCCGCAGCCGCCGCCGCCGGAAAGTTGGATGACGACGTCGGCGAGGTGACGGCGAGCTTGGAGGCGATGTACTCGACCGCCGCGGACGACGTCGTGCGAGTCGCGGACGACGACTGGGACGCCGAACCGATCGCCGTGCCAAACGCCGTGCTAAACTCCGACGGGGACTCGGACTCCGATGACGGCGACGGAAAACGTCGTCGAAGGGGGCGCCGGTGCCTGTCGCTGAAGGACCTGTGCGTCGTCGTCGTCGCCGAGCGCGTGTGCGACGTGCGAAACGCGACGGACCTCGCGTCGTTCGCGGCGCACCTCGACGCGCCCGGTCTTCGAGCGTACGCCCTGCGAGTCGCCGCCGCCAACCTGGACGCGGCGCTGTGCGAGGTTGGCCCGGAGGCGCTGGCGGAGTGCGACCCGTTCACGGCGGCGGCGTTGGAGCGGTGCTTGCGGCGAGGGGACGGGGCGAAGTTCACGGGGAACCGCGACGGGAAACCGCGAGGCGCCGACGACGACGACGAGGACGACGGCGACGCGGATGCGAACGACCGTTACGACCGTTACGACGACGCCGACGACGAGCGGGTGTTCAGGGAGAGGAGAGCCGACGAACGCCAACACGCCATCGAATCCGCCGCCGGGGGTCCGCATAAACCGGGGGTCAATAAACCGCGCCGGGCCAGGGGACGCGCCTCGAACGACGCGGACCCCGCCACTGCTCGCGCACCCCCCGCGGCTCCCTCTACCGACGAAGCCTCGAGCGGCGACGCGGGGGGACCGAGCTGGCTCTCCGCGCGCGTCCGGGGAATCGGGAAAACGCCGATTCGGGAGGACCGGGCGTTCAAACCGGCGAGGGGCGCGGGGACGAGCAGGCGCGCGGCGGAGGCCGCGGCGAGCCGGGCGGCGCGCGGAGCACTGTCGCTCTTCCTCTCGGGCGCGCTCGAGGAGGGCCTGCGCCGCGGCGGGGGCGCGTCGAACGCGGCCGACGTCGCGGCTGAGACGGCGGAGCCGAGGAGGACATCGCCGAGGACGTGGAACGCCGCCGCCGAGATGGCGGACGACCGTTACGACCGTTACGACGACGACGTCCGCGACCCTCCCGTCAATCGTCGTCGCGGTCTCCTGGACATTCAACTCGCGCAGGAGCGGGAGGCGGCGGCGGAGCGGGAGGCGCGAAACGCGCGAGGTTTCGCAACCGCCGCGGCCCGCTCCGTCCCCGCGTATGGGCAAAATGGGCAAAATGGGCAAAATGGGCAAAATGGGCAAAACGGCCCCCACGCGCCGTCCGTGCCCGCCTCCGACGCCCACGACGCGTCTCGTTCGTTCCCGCCGTCGTCTCCCAACGCGCGGGTGTTCTCGCTCGGCGCGCTCATCGGCGCCGGTCGCGGCGGCGGATACGGCGGTCGGGGTTCCGCGTTTGTCAAACACGGCTCGCGGCCGCCCCAATCGCCTTCCTCGCCGGCGGCGTGGGGCGGGGTTCGTTCATCGATCGAATCGTCGCGTTCATCACGCGGCGCGGCGTCGCACGCGTCGCCTCCCCCCCCCTCGCTCCTGGACATCCAGCGCGAGGAGGAGGCCAGGGCGTTCGCGATTTCGTCGGCGTCGCCCCCCTCGTTTGGTTCCCCGTCGCCAAAGTTTTCCAGAAGTTTCGGCGGGTCGTCGCCCGCGAACGCGCGGTCGTGGTACGTGCCGGACTCGGAGCGGGGCGCGCCGGTGGGGCTGAGGGCGCTGTTGGCGGAGGAGGAGGACGCGCGGTTGGCCGCCGAGCTCGCCGCCGCGGAGGCTGAGCGCGCGATGGTGTCTCCTCCTTTGGATAAAAAGGAAAACGCCAAAACGCCGAGTCGGAGGACTCGCGCGGGTAAACCCGCCGGAAGGAACCCACGATCGACCGACGGTACTAAAGGCGGGAACCGCAAGGACGACGAGACGGGCGACGGGGAGGACGAGGCTGGGCGTCGGCGTCGTGCCGCCGCGAAGAAGAAGGCTTCGTCACCCGAGGCTTCGGACCGAGGCGCGGCGGGTGCCGACGACGCCGCGCCGGCGACGGTCCCACGCGGCGGTCGGAGACGGGGCCGAGTCGGGAGCGACGGGTGCGTCGGCGCGCGCGGGTCCGGGCCGGCGAAGCCGAGGGCGTCCCCCGCGGGGGACGCGACGGGGAAAGGGACGAAACCTCGAGAGTCGGAGCCTCCGCAGCGCGGGAACGGTCGAGGAGGACGCTCGCGGCGCAGGGCGCCACAGCAGCCTTAATTTTAGTTTTTGGGCGAAATAGGAAATTTCAATGCCAAATGGAGCGGCGTTCACCTATCGTGACTGGACTCGCCGCTGGGGTTGCCGGGCACCCAATCCAGCGTCGCCGTCGTCAGCCAATGAAAACCAAATACTTTATCCAGCCTGGTTCTTATCGGGTTCGACCGCCCGCGCGGGCCCCATAGCCGCACTCATCACGCCGAGGGGAGCCCTGCCATCCCGGTCGGGCCGCACTCGCGCGAAAGGTAAGGGTTCGGGACCGCGTCGACGCGCGGCGCTCGAAACCGAAGGCTTTCGAAGGCTCGAACGCTGGGCGCGACCCGCCCCGCGATTTGTGTCATTCATTCCCTGCAGCTTTACGCAGGGAGTTTTTGTTAGCGGTCCAGTCAGCAAACCTACGGAGGGGCGACCGCGCGGGACGCCGCTCTGAGCGAGAGGTGACGCTCGGTTCGGTTAGAAGCGTGTCGAGGGCATCGAGTTGAGGTCCGGGACGTTTTTTGTGGATCGAAACGGTCCTTCAGCGGCATCGAAGCGCGGTCGGGCGGTCCGAAGGATTTGGTTCGTCAATCGCGAGATAAGAGGAGGACGGAATTGAGCCGACCGGGGCGATGAGCGAGCCGGCTCCCGCCGTCGAGCCCTCGGCGGCTGGGCCTCCGGATGAGGTGCCAAAATTCGACGAGACCAAGACGCACGAGAGTATCGACATCGGCTTCACGGTGGACGCCGGCGGCGGCATCAGCGCGCCGCAGGCGAGCAAGGACCTGACAAACGCGCTGGCCTCGCTTCGCCACACCTTCACCGTGTGCGACCCGACGCTCCCGGACTGCCCCATCGTCTACGCGTCGGACGGGTTCCTGAAGATGACCGGATACCCCGCCGAGGAGGTCCTCAACCGCAACTGCAGGTTCCTCCAGGGGGAGGAGACGAACATGGACGACGTGCGCAAGATATCCGGGGCGGTCAAGAAGGGCGAGAGGATCACCGTCCGCCTGCTCAATTACCGCAAGGATGGCCAGAAGTTCTGGAACCTGCTCACCGTCGCGCCGGTCAAGCTGCCGGACGGGACCGTCGCCAAGTTCATCGGCGTGCAGGTGGACGTCAGCGACAGGACCGAGGGCAACGCGGAGGGCGCGGCGCTGAAGGACACCAAAGGTCTCCCCCTGCTCGTCAAGTACGATCAGCGGCTGAAGGATCAGAACTTCAACAGGGTGGACGACGTGGAGAAGGCGGTGCTGACGGGCGAGGGCGTCGACCTCGACGCAAACCCAGTAGCGGCGAGCAGAGGAGGCCTCGACATGGCCACCACCCTGGAGCGCATCCAGCAGTCCTTCGTCATCGCCGACCCGTCTTTGCCCGACTGCCCAATCGTCTTCGCGTCGGATGGGTTTTTGGACTTCACCGGGTACACCCGCGAGGAGATCTTGGGGCGGAACTGCCGGTTCCTTCAAGGTCCGCGGACCGATCGGAGCGCGGTGGCGGAGATTCGCAAGGCGATCAACGAGGGCAGCGAGTGCACCGTCCGGCTGCTGAACTACACCAAGCAGGGGAAGCCGTTTTGGAACATGTTCACCATGGCGCCGGTGCGGGACGAGCAGGGAAACGTCCGCTTCTTCGCGGGTGTTCAGGTGGACGTCACGGTGTACACCCGCGAGGAGGGCGAGAAGGACCCCACCAGCTTGGACCTCGTGAAGGAAGACAGGGACAGGGACGAGAGCTCGTTCGATCGACAGATGAAGGAGTACTCGAAGCAGACGGCGAGCGCGGTTGCGTCGGGCGTCGCCGGACTGAAGGACGGGGACCTGCCCTGGAAGAACATGGTCGGCATCCTGAGGACCCCGCAGCCGCACCAGCGGCACGATCCAAACTGGATGGCGCTCAAGGCTGCGGTGGACAAGCACGAGGCGGAGGGACGGGTTGGAAGGCTGTCGCCGGATGATTTCGTGCCGCTGAAGCGGCTGGGCAACGGCGACGTAGGCAGCGTCCACCTGGTCCAGCTCGTGGGGACCAACAGGCTGTTCGCGATGAAGATACTGGTCAAGCAGGAGATGCACGACAGGAACAAGCTGCACAGGGTCCGGACGGAGGGTCAGATTCTGGAGACGGTGGATCACCCCTTCGTCGCGACGCTGTACTCGGCGTTTCAGACCGAGACGCACCTGTACTTTGTGCTCGAGTACTGCGACGGGGGCGAGCTGTACGAGACGCTGCAGAAGGAACCCGAGCATCGATTTCCGGAGCCGGTGGCGAAGTTCTACGCCGCGGAGGTTCTCGTCGCGCTGCAGTACCTCCACCTCATGGGATTCATCTACCGCGACCTCAAGCCCGAGAACATCCTCCTTCGCAAGGATGGGCACATCATCGTGACCGACTTTGACCTCAGCTACTGCGCCTCGTCCCGCGCGCACGTCATCATGAAGGAGGGGCGCGTTCCCGGCGCGAGGGCGAGGAACCGCAGGGTTTCGCAGCGCCGGTCGTTCGCGGGAGGCGGGCGTCCCTCCGTCGCCGTCGAAGGAGGTGGGAAGCCGCCCGGCGAAAACGCGTCGGTTCGGTCGCCCCGACAATCGCAGATGTCCATCGACGCGAACGGCGGCGGCGTCCCCATCCCCGGCGCGTCCCCGAAATCCGCCGCCGGGCTCGACGTGACGGCGTGCGGGACGTTCCTTTCTCCGCACGGCGCCAACAAGCCGGGGAAGTTTCCGCAGATCATCGCCGAGCCCTTCGCGTACACGAACTCCTTCGTCGGGACGGAGGAGTACCTGGCGCCCGAGGTGCTCAACTCGACGGGGCACACGAGCTCGATCGACTGGTGGGAGCTCGGCATCTTCATCCACGAGATGGTGTTCGGAACGACGCCGTTCAGGGCGAACAAGCGCGAGCAGACCTTCCACAACATCGTCCACCAGCCCCTGGAGTTTCCGTCGACGCCGCCGGTGAGCGCGGAGCTGAAGGATCTGCTGCGGCAGTTGCTCCAACGCGATCCTAGCGTGAGGTTGGGGACGCAGGGCGGCGCGGAGGAGGTGAAGGCGCACCCGTTCTTTAGGAACGTGGACTGGGCGCTGCTGCGGTGGGCGAAGGCGCCGTTGGCGGAGAAGATTGCGCGGAGGATGGCGAGGGCGAGCGGGGCGGAGGCGGCGGGCGCGGCGGTGGACGCCGGCGGCGGCGGTGGCGGCGACGACGAGATGTTTCAGATGGACGTCGAGCAGTGACGGCGACGCCGTCGGCAGTAAGTTAGCTTCGATTGCACGATTCAAGCGAGAGCGAAAAGACGAAAAGACGAACGAATCACGACGCGTGCTGCCTCTGTCACACACTGGCTCTACAGTCTAGTCTACCCTTACAAGCAAGCAAGTGTGTCACAATCACGCGTCCTCGTCGCCGCGGAGCAGCTTGACCAACTTGTGGTCCTTCAGTTCCGGCTCGATGACGACGATCTGGTTGATCAACACCCTGCACGCGTCCGGGTCCTTCCTGCAGTGGAGCTTAAGGGTGGCCCAGTTGAACATGGCGTCCACGCACCTGTTGTCGATCTCCACGCACTTGAGGTAGTACGCCTCCGCCTCGTCGATGCTCTTCTCGTCGCCCCTCTCCTGCAGTATCATCGCGAGATTGTTGCATGAGTCCAGATGCCTCGGGTCGAGGTCGATCGCCCGCCTGTAGCACTCCTCCGCTTCGCCGAACTTCTCGATCGTCTGGTAGAAGTTCCCCATCCTGTACCGCGCGTCGGCGTCGTCGGGCTTGGCCTCCACCGCGTTCGCGAAGAACGCGCGGCTCTCCTCGACGAGCGCGTCGAACGCCCAGTTGATCTTCCCGATCCTCTGCTCGGCGTCGCCGTCGAAACCCGGCGCGTTGGCCTGCTCCAGCGCGACCCTGCGCGCCGCCTTGAGCCCCTCGAACGACGTTCCCCGGCTCACCCGTAGGATCTGCTCGGGGGTGTCGTCGCCCTTGGGCGTCATCTCCATCTGCCGCCGCTTCGCATCCTTGTTGAGCGCATCGGGGCCGTTGTCGCCAGCCGCCGCGATGATGCGCTGCGCGAGCGCTCTGGCGCGGACATTGCCGCCGCGGACGCCGCGGGCGGCGAAGCGCATGGACATCGCCGGTGCGGACGAGAGAGCCGGGGGCATTCGTCGCGTCGCGTGCGGTCCCTCCCACGCGCGCGCTCCTCCGATGACGCAGGGTCTTATCCAGTCTCGGAAAAGCGACGAAGGAAACTCGCGTGCTTGCGTGACGAAGAATCGCGAACCGGGTCGTCCTTGCGTCTACGGTCTGGGGCACTTGGACGGGGCGCGGGGGTGGATGCCAGCGATTTGGCGGCCGAACGTGAGTAGGGTGCTCCCAGATGAGGACGTCGATGTCGGGGTGACGGAGCACGCGTCGAGCAAGGGGACGAAGCGGAAGAGGGCCCCTTACACAAAGGGGCCGTGCGAGCACGGGGTAAAGTATCGGTCGCAGTGCAAGGTGTGCAGCGCTTGTCCGCACGGGAAGAGGCGCTCTCAGTGCAAGGAGTGCGGTGGTGCGTCAATCTGCGAGCACGGTCGTGAGCGCTCTCGGTGCAAGGAGTGCGGTGGGTCTCAAATCTGCGAGCACGGTCGTCAGCGCTCTCAATGCAAGGAGTGCGGTGGGTCTCAAATATGTGAGCACGGTCGTCGACGCTCTACATGCAAGG
>MDSW01191487.1_pt1 | contig 13342 bp, 13 predicted proteins | sample 811171 | NCBI WGS metagenome assembly MDSW01 (sample SAMN05326641, study PRJNA326480) | marine metagenome | isolation source: seawater | place: Atlantic Ocean: North West | collected 2012 | reverse complement strand
AATCGAGCCAGTCTTTGTTGATGTAATCCTCTCTTGGAGTGCGCCCATTTCTTCAGCTAGTGTTGGTTGATAGCCCACAGCTGATGGCATTCTTCCTAATAAAGCGGACACCTCAACTCCTGCCAAGGTGTAACGATAAATATTATCAATGAATAAAAGTACGTCTCTGCCTTCATCTCTAAATTTCTCAGCAATGGTTAGTCCGGTCAAGGCTACTCTTAATCTGTTGCCTGGAGGCTCATTCATCTGTCCATAAACCATGGCTACTTTAGATTCTTTGGGGTTTTCTACATTTACTACTCCTGATTCCTGCATTTCATAGTAAAAATCGTTTCCTTCTCGGGTTCTTTCCCCAACCCCAGCAAACACTGATAACCCAGAATGCTCGGTAGCAATATTGTTAATAAGTTCCATCATATTCACTGTTTTACCAACACCAGCTCCGCCAAACAGACCAATCTTTCCTCCCTTGGCGAATGGACAAATGAGATCGATAACCTTAATTCCGGTTTCAAGTAGCTCATTAGATCCAGATTGCTCAACATAGGTTGGTGGCTTTCTGTGAATAGGCATGCGCTCTTTTTCACCAATTTCCCCTTTTTCATCAATAGGGTTTCCTAAGACATCCATAATCCGTCCTAGGGTTTCTTGGCCTACGGGCACTGAAATTGGGGCCCCTGTTCTAATGGCTACAAGACCCCTTTTCAGCCCTTCCGTTGTTCCCATAGCAATACATCTGACAACACCGTCTCCAAGCTGTTGTTGTACCTCTAAGACGATCTCAAGACCATCAATGGTCAACGCTTCATAAACTTTAGGAATGTTATCCTTCTCAAATTCAACATCGATAACGGCTCCGATAATTTGTATAACTGTTCCGTTGCTCATCTTTTTCTCCTTTAAACTGCTGCTGCTCCACCAACAATTTCTGATAATTCTTGGGTAATCGCAGCTTGTCTTACATTGTTATATAAAAGCTCAAGCTCTTTAATAAGTTCGCCAGCGTTGTCGCTCGCATTTTTCATGGCTATCATTTTTGCTGCCTGCTCACAGGCAACATTTTCAACAACCGCTTGGTAAATTAATGATTCAATATATCTTGTCAAAAGGCCGTCCAATAATTCTTTGGCTTCTGGCTCGTAGATATAATCCCAGTGACTGTTTGTTAAGCTCTCATCTTCAGAATGTTGAAGTGGAACTAACTGATTCACTGTCGGGCTTTGCGTCATGGTATTAACAAACTCATTGGAGCATAAAAACACCTGGTCTATTTCTCCCTCCTTATGAAGGTCTAAGACCACCTTTGTTAGTGCAAGTAGATCCTCTGGATTTGGTCTGTCGCCCAGGCTGTCTGCGCTTGCAACAACTTCGCCACCCACAGATTTAAAAAATGCTTTGGCTTTATTGCCAATGAGCGCAAAACAGGTTGCCTGGCCTTGCTGTTGTGCAGCCGCGGCATGACTTACCACTGATTTAAATAGGTTGATGTTTAGCCCGCCGCACAGACCTTTGTCGGTGGAGACAATTACGTAACAAGACTTCTTAATTTCTCTGGCTTGATAAAAAGGATGAGAATATTCAGAGTTAGAGGTAGCTATATGGGTTATCACCTCTTGGATTTTTGATGAATATGGTTTTCCAAGGTTCATCAAGTCTTGGGTTTTCTTTATTTTGCTCGCAGCAACCATCTCCATAGCAGAGGTAATCTTCTGAGTATTTTTTATACTCGAGATCTGTTTTCTAACCTCTTTGGTGTTTGCCATAATTTAATAGGTTTGAGTTTTCTTGAATTCTTTTAAGAGCTCATGGAATTGATTTTCAATATCATCATCCCAATCCCCCGTATCATTTAATCTTGCTTCAAGTTCGCCTGCTTCTGCACTTAGGTAGCTGTGAAGCGCGCTTTCAAAGCTAGCTAATTTATCAATCTCAACATCTTTGAGGTAGCCTTTGTCGGCAGCAAACAATGTAACTGCTTGTTGGGCCACACTAAGTGGTGAGTATTGTTTTTGTTTTAACAGCTCTGTAACTCTCTTTCCGTGCTCAAGTTGAGCTTTGGTTGCCTCATCAAGATCTGATGCAAACTGAGCAAAAGATGCAAGCTCTCTATACTGCGCCAATGCAAGCCTAACTCCGCCACCAAGTTTTTTGATGACCTTGGTTTGAGCGGCTCCACCAACCCTTGATACCGAAATACCTGGGTTAATCGCTGGCCTGATTCCTGAATTAAACAGGTCAGTTTCTAAAAAGATCTGTCCATCGGTAATAGAAATAACATTGGTTGGCACAAAAGCAGACACATCTCCTGCTTGAGTTTCAATGATTGGCAGCGCTGTTAGGGAGCCTGTTTTACCCTTAACCTCGCCATTGGTAATTTTTTCAACATAGTCTGCGTTAACTCTAGCGGCTCTCTCCAATAGTCTTGAGTGAAGATAAAAAACATCTCCTGGGAATGCTTCCCTGCCTGGAGGTCTTCTTAATAGTAGCGAAATCTGTCTATAAGCCACAGCTTGTTTAGATAAATCATCGTAAACAATAAGAGCATCCTCGCCCCTGTCTCTAAAATATTCACCCATGGCGCAACCCGAGTAAGCAGATAAATACTGCATAGAAGCAGGGTCTGCAGCAGCTGCAGCAACCACAATGGTATGATCCATAGCACCGTACTCTTCGAGCTTTCTCACCACGTTTGCAATAGTTGATTGCTTTTGCCCGATGGCAACATAGATACACTTAATACCTGTATCCTTTTGGTTAATGATGGTATCGATAGCAACAGCTGTTTTACCTGTTTGCCTGTCGCCAATGATTAGCTCTCTCTGCCCTCTTCCAATGGGAACCATGGCATCAATAGCTTTTAATCCTGTTTGAACTGGCTGGTCTACAGATTGCCTAGCAATAACCCCAGGAGCAACAACTTCAACCGGAGCCATCACATCGGTTTTAATTTCTCCTTTGCCATCAATAGGATTTCCTAAAGCATCTACAACTCGTCCAAGCATAGCTGGACCAACAGGAACCTCTAGAATTCTGCCCGTACATTTGGCAGATTGACCCTCAATTAGGTCAAGATAATCCCCAAGAACCACGGCGCCAACAGAGTCTTGTTCAAGGTTTAGCGCCAAGCCAAGCACCCCGTTTTCGAACTCAATAAGCTCCCCGAACATAACGTCGCCCATGCCATGAATCCTGACGATGCCGTCCGATACATTAACAATAATTCCCTCGTTCTTTCTTTCTGCAGATAGATCAAGGCCAGCAATTTTTTCTTTGAGTACGCTGGAAATTTCTGATGGATTTAATTGTGACATCCTTCTTCCTTTATATATTTAATTGGTTAACAAGTTTTTGGATTCTTCCTTTAATAGAGAGATCAAGAACCTCATCTCCTATTTTTATTAAAAATCCGCCCATTAATTCTTCAGACTGATTGAAAGTGATTTCACAGTCTCCATATTTTTCGGTAATTTTTTTTGAGAGGGTTTGTTCAATATCTGGGGTTAAGTAACCCAATGAGACCTCTACCATTTTTGACTTATTGTGCTCTCTTAACAACGAATCAAAAATCTCTGAAATTGATGGCAATAACTCAAGCCTATCATTTTCCCCCAGGGTGGCAATAAGGTTTTTTGAAATTTGAGAAAGCTCAGATGAAAAAAGCTCGGCGAGTTTAGCGGCAGTGGCCTCTCTAGAAATAGAAGGATCGCTCACCATCTCTAGCACGGCTTTTTCTTTGTAGGCTTCTTTTAATAAAGTTAATTCTCCGGCAAGGCTTTCGTGTTGGCCAGCATCTAATGCGGCCTGAAACGTTGCTTTAGCATATGGTCTTGCTGCGGGAATTAACTCTTGCACTATATTCTTTCCGCTGCTTCTAAGATGATTTTTTCATGCTTATCAGCTGAAATTTCTTCCTCAATAATTTTTTGAGCTGTATCAACCACTATTTGCCCAAGGTCTTGTTTGAGTTGGGCTTTAGTTTTATTAATTTCAGCTTCGAGGTTTTTATTTGCAGTAGATATAATTTTTTCAGCTTCTAGTTCCGCTTTGTTTTTGGCTTCGCCAACAATAGTGGATGCTCTCTCATTCGCCTTTTCAAGAATGGTTGCAGCCTCGGCTTTTGCTTTTGAGATTTCTGCATCGTATTCTTGTTGTGCCTCAGTTAGCGAGTCTTTGGCTTTCTTTGCAGCTTCTAAACCATCCGAAATTCTTTTCTCTCTTTCTTCCATGATGGCAAGAATTGGTGGCCACACCCATTTCCAGCAAATAGCAACAAATATTACAAAGGCCAGAGTTTGGCCTAAAAGCGTGGCATTAATATTCATTTAGACTGCAAACATTATGTATAGACCGAGGCCCACACCAATCATTGGTACCGCGTCAACCAAGCCCAACACAACAAAAAGCTGAGTTCTAAGCAAAGGTATTAGCTCAGGCTGCCTTGCGGCGCCCTCTAAAAACTTGCCGCCCAAAACACCCACGCCAATGGCTGCTCCAACCGCGCCAAGCCCAATAATGATGCTTGCTGCTACGAATAGTAAGGATTGCTCCATAATTTTCTCCTATATTGACCCTAATGGTCTTCAGTTTCATGTGCCATTGCTAAATAAACAATGGTTAACACCATAAAAATAAACGCCTGTAAGCCTAGTATTAGTATGTGAAAAAGCGCCCATAATAAATGTAAGCCCACACCAAGTAAACCCAGTGAAATTGAATTAAAAACCAGTAACAAAGCTATTAAAATAAAGATCATTTCTCCAGCATAAAGATTTCCAAAAAGCCTCAACCCTAGGGAGAGCGGTTTAGCTAGCAAGTTAACCCCCTCCAAGATTAGGTTTACCGGCATTAAGTATTTTCCAAATGGATGAAAAGCAAGTTCTTCAAAAAAACCCTTGGCTCCTTTGATTTTTATACTGTAAAAAATAATAAGAATAAAAACTGCTAAAGCCATGCCAAGCGTTATATTGGGGTCAGTGGTTGGAACCACTTTAAAATACTCTATTCCGATTGCTTTGGCGGCTGATGGTAAATAGTCCACCGGCACCAGATCCATTAAATTCATAAAAAAGACCCAAACAAGAACGGTTAACGCCATGGGGCCTATTAGTGGATTTTTTGCAGAGGTGAACATGCTTTGTACATTTTCGTTTACAAACTCCACACACATTTCTACAAAGTTTTGAAGGCCGGTTGGCGCTTCGCCAGATAATTTAGATATTCCGGCCCTAAAAAGCCCAATAAACACCAAGCCTAAGAATACCGACCACCCCAGAGAGTCGACGTGAAACGCCCAAAACCCCATCTGATCAGCATAATGCGGATCGCACGTCCATCCGTGTGCCTCGGTCTTACCGCATACCAAATTGGTAAGGTGGTGCTGGATGTATTCTCCGCTAGTTTCGTATGAGTTGCCTTCAGCTGCCATGTTTAGGGGTTTTGTTTTTTAAATAAGTAAATACAAAAATGCTAATAAGTAAAAATATTTCAATTAAGCTTTGGGGGTTATTTTGTTTGACTAGCAAAATAGTGGCTAAACCAAATAAAAACCAACGCGTTATAAAAACAAAAACAAAGGCTAAAAAGTTGTTTTTGATTTTAAGTCCAAGGGTTTTTGTGCCTAACAAAAGCACCCAAGAACCCAACAAAATTAGCGATGATTCCAAGGCACCAATCAGCAAAGGAATCAAGACAATTGCTGGGATAATGTAATTTATAAAAATTTTGTTTCCCGCGGCCTAAATTATGTCGTGAATTATAGAAAGAAGTTAAGGATTCAACAAGTTTAATTGCGTTTAATTTTGCTAATTATTGTCTCTCTTTCGTCGGCGCTGAGGTAGTGGATGTTTATGGTTCCTTTAGATTTTGAGGCCTCTGTAATGTCGATGCGATGTCCAAAAGCTTCTGACATATCCTGCTCTAAAATTTGAACATCTTGGTTTTTGGTTTTTGTTGTCTTTTTGGTGATTTTTTTAGATGTGCCGCTTGAGAGATCTTTTACACTTAATGATTTCTCTATTATTTCTTTGGCTTTTTGTAGCGCAGCATTTGCATCAAGGCCTGCAAGAATTTTTGCATGGCCTTTTTCAATTGCCCCCTCCGCTATCATTTGTTTTACCTCATCTGGTAGAGATAGCATTCTCATAGCGTTTGCAACCGTGCTGCGCGCTTTGCCTGTCACCCCTGAAATTTCTTCCTGGGTGAGGCCAAACTCTCTTTTTAGCCTATCAAAGCCCTTTGCCTCTTCAATGGGGTTTAAGTTTTCTCTTTGGAGGTTCTCTATTAGGGCTATTTCTAGTGACGTTTGGTTTTCTGCGTTATCAATTAAACAGGGTATGGTTGCAAGGCCATTTAGGGTTGCCGCTCTAAACCTTCTTTCTCCTGCAATAATCTCAAACTTATCGGCAGAAGATTCTCTAACAATAATGGGAGAAAGCACTCCGTGTTTTTTTATTGATTCGGCAAGCTCCTGAAGCCTGTCTTCGTCAAAAAACTCTCTTGGCTGAAATCTGTTGGGGGTTATTAGGTTGAGCTCTATATCCCTGACGGTGCTTTTACTGGTCTTTTCAACCCCACCCAGTAATACATCAAGCCCCGTGTGGAGCGTTGGTTTGTCAGACATATTGCAATCTCCTTAAAAGCTCTCCTGCTAATGCTAAATATGCTTTGGCCCCAAAACTATCGGGCATGTAATCAATGCCGCTTTTGCCGTGGCTTGGGGCTTCTGCAAGCTTAACATTTCTAGGAACGATGGTGTTAAAAAGGGTTTCTTTAAAATGTTTTTCAAGCTCTTCTGAAACTTCTTTAGCAAGGTTATTGCGCATGTCTACCATGGTTCTTACTATCCCGATAATGCGATTGTTGGTAAGGTTTTTGTTGTTAAGTTTTGTAATGGTGTCTATGAGTGATGTGATGCCCTCAAGAGAATAATATTCACACTGAAGAGGAACCATGGTGTGATTTGATGCTATCAGAGAGCTAATGGTTATGGGGTGCAATGATGGGGGTGTATCTAAAATAATAAAATCATACTCTAGGGTCTGTAGGGTTTTTTTAAGGTGCTCTACTGTGATGTGTGAATTGTTAATTGCTGCTTCATATCCCAATAAATCTGTACCTCCGGTAATTGTGTCATATTGATTTTCTGAGTGCTGAATACACTCTTTTATGTGGGTTCCGCTGGCAACAGAGAAAAGGGTGTGTTCGTTTTTTTTGAGCCCTGAGGCCGTGGTTGCGTTGCCCTGGGGATCCATATCTATTAACAATGTTTTGCGCTTGGTTTTTGCTAGGGCTGCTGCGAGATTAACTGCTGTTGTAGTTTTACCAACCCCTCCTTTTTGGTTTGCTATGGCTATAACTCTGCTCATTCTGAAAAAACTTCTACAATGCAGCGCTCTTTTTCGTGTAGAGTGTAAGGGTGAATTTTGTGGCGCAGGGTTAGGTTTTTTAGCTCGTCCTGGGTTTTGTGCAACATGCCTTTCATTAGCAAATATTTTGAGTTTGGCAGGGTTATTTTGTTTGTCATTTGCAGTATTTTTTCCGTGGTTGCAACCGCGCGAGCAACAATAAGATCATAGCTTTCATCGGTGTTGTTGGCTATGTTTTTTTGGATTACCCTGGTGTTTTTAAGACCAAGCCTGTTTATGGTTATTTTTAAAAAATGGGCTTTTTTAGTTTGTTTTTCTGCTAAATCTATTACAAGGTTTGGTTTTGTAATCGCAATTATTATTCCCGGAAAACCGTTGCCAGAGCCAAGGTCTAGAATCCTGTTTGTATTGGTGGGTATGTGGTTAATTAGCTGTTGGCAGTCTTCAATATCCTCGGTTAGGTTGGTGGCCTTTAGTTTTGAAACTAGGTTGTGTTTTTCATTAAACTTTAATAACAGCTGTTGGAATTCGGTGAGCTTGTTGTGATTAGGGTTTGGCGACAACTTTTTCTGACTGGTGTTTTTTGATAAATATTCTTAGGATGCTTATGCTTGCTGGGGTCACTCCCTCGATGAGAGAGGCGGTCTTAAGTGTTTTTGGTTTTCCTTTGATTAGTTTCTCTTTAACCTCATTAGAGAGGCCAGGGATAAGGTTGTAGTCGAGGTCTTCTGGTATAGGTGACTCCATTTGTTTGGCGGTTGCTGCCAATTCTCTTTTTTGTTTGTGGATGTAGCCTTGGTATTTTGCTTCTGCCTTTAGTCTGGTTATAAGATCTGGGTTGTTGCATAGGGCTTTGAGCTCTTTTTGTATATTTGGTTTTTCGCTATCTGTTCTTTTCAAAAGCTCTGAGAGTTTGTGTGTAACACCATCAATTTTAATTTTGGTTTGGTGTGCTTGATTTTTTAGATCCTCAAAATCCTTCTCGGTTTGTAAAAATTTTTCATACTGATCTTTGTTGATTAGGCCCAGCTTGAATGCGTCTGGGGTCAATCGTTCTTGAGCGTTTTCTTGGGACATCATCAGCCTGTTTTCGGCTCTGCTGGTAAACATTCTATAGGGTTCTGTAACACCCAGGGTGGTTAAGTCTTCGATCATTACACCGATATAGGAGGTATCCCTCTTAAATATATATGGGTTTTCTTTTTTTAGGCTGAGGGCCGCGTTTATTCCCGCAACAAGCCCTTGAGCTGAGGCTTCTTCATACCCCGTGGTGCCATTGATTTGGCCTGCTAGGTAAAAATTATTAAAAAACTCTGTTTCCAGGGTTGGCTTCAATGATCTTGGGTCAACAAAATCATACTCCACCGCGTAACCAAACTCATCAATTACGCAATTCTCAAGCCCTTTAATCGTTTTAATAAATTGCTCCTGAACCTCTATGGGTAAACTAGATGAGATGCCGTTTGGATATATAAGATCGTCTGATAGGCCCTCTGGTTCTAGGAATATTTGGTGGCTCTCTTTGTTTTTAAATTTAAAAATTTTATCTTCTATTGATGGGCAATACCTTGGGCCAATCCCCACTATTTCCCCTGAATACATTGCCGAGCTAGTTAGATTATCTTCAATAATTTTGTGTGTGCTTGGGTTGGTTCTGGTGATATAACAAGATACCTGTTTTTGGTGTTTGGTTGATGCGTCTAGTTTGGACATGTGAGGGGTTGGGTTTTCTCCTGGTTGTTCTTCAAGTTTAGAAAAATCTATGGAAGATTTTTTTATTCTTGCGGGCGTTCCGGTTTTTAGTCTTCCCATTGGTAGCTTCAAATTGTAAAGCCTTTGGGAGAGAGGAATAGAGGTGGGATCCCCAACTCTACCACCACTGCTTTGGGTGTTGCCTTTGTACATCTTGCCGTTTAAAAAGGTTCCCGTGGTTAAGATAACTTTTTTTGCTGGGATCTCTCCGTTTGCTTTGGTTATGACACCCTCAACGCTTTTATTGTTAACCAATAAATCAATGACCTCGTCTTCGATAATTGTTATAGGTGTGTTGCTTAAAATTTGTTGCACTGCTTCTTTGTACAGGGTTCTGTCGCATTGAGCCCTTAGAGCTCTGACAGCTAACCCCTTTCTTGTATTAAGTGTGCGATATTGAATTCCTGACATATCGGTGGCTTTTGCGATAAGGCCTCCCATGGCATCCACTTCTCTAACCAAGTGAGACTTACCAACTCCACCAATAGCAGGATTACAAGACATTTGACCAATTTGATTTTCTTTAAAGGTTATTAAAGCGCAGTTAAGGCCCATTCTGCTTACCGCATAAACAGCCTCAGAACCGGCATGACCCCCTCCCACCACAATCACATCAAACATAATTAATAACTATAAATATATATATTTTATATTGTTTGTTTTTATTATTAAGGAAGCTTTTTGTGTGTATAAGTAGTCTGTGCCCTTTTGCAGATAGGGAACCAGCTCCTTTAAACCCTCTTGATAAAGATCTTTTTTGCAGAATAGTTGTTGAGGATAAGTTGTTAACAAAAAATAACCCCTGTTTTAATTAACAATTTAATCACTATTTACCCACACAAAAATTATTGAAAATATCCCCAAGCAGATCCTCGGTATATTTTTTTCCTAAAATAAAATCAAGGTTTGATCTAGCTAATTTTAAGTTTTCAGCAAGAATTTCCTCGTTACCTAAAACACAATGATCAATTGCTGTTTTAAGGTTTTCCGTTAAAGCTAACAATGAGGTCATATGTCTTTCTCTTATAGAGAAGGATGCGTTCTTTTGTATCGACTCTCCTGAATCCAAAACACCCTTTAAACCATTAATAAATTCTGGGAGACCCTCACCCGTTTTAACTGAAACGAGATAATCATAGCCCTGAGTTTTTTTATCAACCAAATCAGAGATATCTATCTTATTTAGTACTTTTAAAGTTTTACCATCAAAATCAAAGGTCTTTATAAACCCATCTAGGTCAATCAATTCTTCAGTGGAAAACAACAAGATTAAAACATCAGAACTATTTGCAAAATCTCCAATCATCTTAATCCCTTGCTGCTCAATCCTATCATCGCTATTCCTAATACCAGCAGAATCTATTAATTCAAACGACATTCCCTCAAATAAAACCCGTTGCTCTAAAAGATCCCTTGTTGTTCCGGGTGTATCAGAAACAATAGCCCTATCAAAACCAACCAACTTATTGAACAAAGAAGACTTGCCAGAGTTTGGGGGACCAACTAGCAGCACCCTTTTTTCTTTTTTCTTAGAGTTCACAACATAACAGGAACCAATAAAGGCATTTACATCTATAAGCAAATTAGACAAAGAGCCTTTTATCTGATGTAAACCATCCAGATCTAAGTCTTCATCTGCAAAGTCAATAGAGGCCTCAACAGAAAACCTCAATCCATCAATTTTATCCCCCAACCCCAACAAAGACCCCTGAAGAGTTCCTGCAAAAGATTTTGCTATTAGATTGGCCTCTTCAAGCGAGGTCGCATGAATAAGGTCAGAAATGGATTCCGCTTCATTTAATGCAAGTTTGCCATTAACAAAAGCCCTCTCAGAAAACTCTCCCGGACCAGCTTCACGCAAACCCAACGCCTCAAGTGCAGAAAAAATTTGAGATATTACCAAGGGACTCCCGTGACAAGATATTTCTAACATATCTTCCCCCGTGAAAGAATAAGGAGCAAAAAAAGGAGTAACAACAACCCTATCAACAACCAAACCGGAGGCTATAAAATTAGTAACAAAGGCTAGGTTTTTTTCAATAGGTTTTTTATCTAGACACCCAGAAACCACCTCTATACACCCCTCCCCGCTTGTTCGAATAACAGCAATAGCAGAAACACCCGGAGGCGTGCTAAGCGCAAATATCATATCTATTCACTCAGACTGGCGCCAAGCTGTTTGTACAAATATGTTTGTTGGATCAAAGAAATGCCCGCGTTTGCAACAGAATAGAGAACCAAACCAGAGGGCAACCAAATAAACAAGACCGAAATCATTATCGGCATAGCCTTCATTACTTGGGCCTGAATAGGATCCATGTTGGGTGGTTGAGGGTTTAATTTCTGGGTTAAATACATCATTCCAGCCATAACAACCGGCAACACAAAAAATGGGTCCGGCGCAGACAAGTCACCCAACCACAAAACAAAAGGCTCATGCCGCAACTCAACCGTTTCTCGTAAAGCAAAAAATAGTGCGATAAAAACGGGAAACTGAGCAAGCATTGGCAAGCATCCGCCCGCAGGGTTAATTTTTTCTTTTTGATAAAACGACATCATTTCCTGGGTAAGTTTTTGTCTATCGTTTTTGTGGCGACTTTGGAGCTCCTGCAGTTTTGGAGATAGCGCCCTCATTTTTGCCATAGAGCGAAAACCCTTTGAAGAAAGCGGCCAAAACAAAAGCTTTATCAAAATTGTTAACACAATTATTGACCAACCCCAATTATGAACAAAGCCCTGAATAAACACCAATAGAACCACCAGGGGTTGTGCCAAAAACCAAAACCACCCCATATCAATAGTTAGTTCCAAATCGGGGGCAATTTTTATCAGATCAGACCTTATCTTGGGACCAATATAAATTTCGCTTACGTTTGAGTTTGCGCTTTCTTTTAAAACGCCCGCCCTATAGAGTCCCGCCGAATTAACTGGTTCTGCAAAAAGCGTTGCTTTATCTTCGGATGGCAAAATTGCAGTCAGGAAATACTTTTCAGTAAAACCCATCCACTTACCAAACTCATCATATCTAATAGGCTCATCGATAGACCTAAAGCGGTAACCGACATAAGGGTCTTCCGAGGTGTTGAAGGCATAGCCATAAAAAGAATTTCTATCAAAAAATGTTTCACCACCATCAATTGGTTGACCATTAGTTCTAAATAGCGAAGAGTAAACCAGGGGGTTTGGCACACCACCAAGGCCCTCAAAAGAGTCCTCCACCACAACAATATGGGGCGAGCGATCAGAAAATCCAACCACCTTTTTAAAACCATCTGGTGAGAGCAGAACAACCCTTTCTTTAGAGCTATCAACAAGATCATAAACAACACTTTCAGAGCTTAAACCTGAGCGATGATAAAACTTAAAACCATCCCCGTAACCAAACACACGCACACTACTATTGGGGACATCTTTATTCTTTCTGTAATCCAGCAAACGTGACTCAACTATCGATCCAGACACCACATCAACAGTAAGCTTAACAACCCCATTAGAGATAGACACCAAATCACCCCAGGCACCCCCGCTCTCAAACTGGTCAACCTCAACAGCAGCAATGGCTGCAGCCTTTTCTTTGTTTTCCTGAGACCAACTAAAAAATAAAAGATATCCAAAAACTAAAACAAAAACCAAGTACAGAATTCTAAAATTCATAACTACACAACCTCATCTAATCCGCCCTTAGACCAGGGCCCACATTTCAAAACTCTAATAACAGACAAACCAAAACCCTTAAAAAAACCATGTTTTATAAAAGACTGTTTCGCATATTCAGAGCAAGTCGGGGTATAGATACAACTTGCTGGTAAAAGAGGGCTTATAAAGCGCTGGTAAATACCAATTAACGAAACAGCCAAAGTTTTCATTTTACTTCATGTAGCTTTCTAAGCTCACCCTCTGCATGATTTTTTAAATCTTTATATCCAAACCTATCAGCGCCTGGTTTGCATATTATTACCAACCCATGATCAAAACCAAGATCTTTTAATATATTTTTAATCCTCCGCTTTAATCTATTTCGAGTTACCGCAAGAGAAAAATCTTTCTTTTTTATTATGAATAAGTTTGGCGAGGAACCAGGACTGTTTTTTTTAATAAAAAACAAGCTTAAGCAGAGAGAACCTTTCTTCCCTTTTTTCTTCTGCTTGAAAGAACAGCCCGGCCTGCTTTTGTTGCCATTCTTGCCCTAAAACCGTGGGTTCTTTTTCTTTTTAGATTGCTGGGTT
>MDSW01124106.1_pt1 | contig 13342 bp, 4 predicted proteins | sample 811171 | NCBI WGS metagenome assembly MDSW01 (sample SAMN05326641, study PRJNA326480) | marine metagenome | isolation source: seawater | place: Atlantic Ocean: North West | collected 2012 | reverse complement strand
GGAGATTGTGGCACAGGCGGTACAACCGGTGGAACTACTGGTGGTACAACAGGGGGCACAACAGGCGGTACTTCATCATGCGAAGATTGTGAGTTTGATTGGACTGCATATGGATCTGAGTGTTGTGATACAGCATGGGATGAATTTGGTATTGACTGTTCTGCGTTAGAATCTAACTATGGTTGGGATTGTTCTGGATGTAATTGTCCTGGTGATAATGGTGGTACAACTGGTGGTACAACTGGCGGTACAACTGGCGGTGGTGAATGTGATGCTGGTACTGTAGACGACTGTTCAGGTGATGGTGATTGCTGTCCAGAATCATGGATTGGTGATGGTTTTGCTGATTGTGAAGATCAAGCATATGGCTGTGACTTAACATGCTATGACAATGATGGTGGTGACTGCGCTGGCGGTACAGATGGTGGTACGACTGGTGGAACTACTGGTGGTGGCTCTGAAGCTTGTAATGACTGTGAATTTGATTTTACTGCATATGGATCCGAGTGCTGTGATACAGCATGGGATGAATTTGGTATTGACTGTGCTACATTAGAATCTAATTACAGCTGGGACTGTTCAGGTTGTGCATGTCCTGGTGATAGTGGTGGAACAACTGGTGGAACAACTGGTGGAACAACTGGCGGTGGTGAATGTGGTGCTGGTGAAGTTGAAGATTGTGATGGATCCGGTGAATGTTGGCCAGAATCATGGATTGGTGACGGATTTGCTGACTGTGAAGATCAAGCATATGGAGCAGACTTAACATGCTATGATAATGATGGAGGTGATTGTGACGGTGGTGGTACAACTGGTGGAACTACTGGTGGTGGAAGTGAAGATTGTTCAGATTGTGAGTTTGATTTTACTGCATATGGATCTGAGTGCTGTGATACAGCATGGGAAGAGTATGGTATAGACTGTGCAACATTAGAATCTAACTATTATTGGGATTGTTCTGGATGTAATTGTCCTGGTGATAGTGGTGGTACAACTGGTGGTGGTGATACTGGTGGTGGTGAATGTCCTGCTGGAACTATTGAAGATTGTTCAGGTGATGGTGATTGCTGTCCAGAATCATGGATTGGTGATGGTTTCGAAGATTGTGAAGATCAGGCTTATGGCTGCGACTTAACATGCTATGATTGTGATGGTGGTGATTGTGGTAATGATTGTAGTGATGATGGTGGAACGACTGGTGGTGATACTGGTGGAGGTAATGATGGAGCATCAGTTCAGGTTATCCATAATTCAGCATCTCCAACTGTTGATGTATATATAGATGGAGCGTTAGCTGTTGCTGGTTTTGAATATAGAACTGCAACTCCTGTTCTTGAACTATCAACTTCATTTACTGTTGGTATTGCTCCAGCTGGTGCTGAAGTTATAGCAGAGTTTCCATTTGAATTAATGGCAGGTGGAGAATATGTTGTTGTTGCTACAGGGCTTTTAGGTGATGAAAATACACCTTTTGATTTAGCTGCAGCAGGAACAACTTTTGGTTCATCTAATAGTAGTAGTGTAGGACTAGATGTTTATCATGGTTCAACCGATGCCCCCGCTGTTGATGTTTATGCAAATGGAGGTCTACTACTAGGAGGACTTGCTTATAGTGAATTCTCTGGATATACTGAGGTTCCTGCAGCTGACTATGTGCTTGGTATTGCCCCAGAGGGTGGCGATGTAATTGCAGAGTTTGAAGCTCCATTATCTGGTTTAGGTGGCGGATCTGCGGTAGTATTTGCATCAGGCTTCCTTTCTGGTGATGATCCAGCATTTGGGCTCTTTGCAGCTCTTGGTGATGGAACAGTACTAGAATTACCAGCATATGTTGCTCCTGAAGCTGAAGTGGTTATTACAGCTGCTAATGCGACTATCGCTGATGGTATGGCGTATGTTGATCTTTCATATACTTCTTCTGTAGATGTAGCAGGTATTCAGTTTACATTAAGTGATGATCCTGAAGTAGCTGTAGCTGTAGGCTATACTACTGATAATGCTGACTTTACAGCAAGTGCGAACGATACTGCTGGTGATGTAACAACTGTATTCTTTAGCTTGACAGGAGCATCTTTGTCTGCTACTGATGAAGAAACAGTATTTGCAACATTAGAATATGAAATGACTGCAGAGCTTGGAGATGATGAAGTCGCAACATTACATTTTGTTGATGTGGTATGTGCTAGTGGTGCAGGTACTTCACTTATATCTGAAGGTGTAGATGGTAGCCTGAGTACTGGTAGTAGTGCTATGCCTGGTGATGTTAATGATGATGGTACTATAAATGTTCAAGATATCATTGTACTTATCAGCTTGATTCTAGATGGCGCATATAGCACTGTTGCTGATGTTAATGGTGATGGATCGCTTAATGTTCAGGATATCGTATTAATAGTAAATATGATACTTGATGGTCGTTTTGTAGATGCAGACCGAGCTGAATTACTTATAAATCCAAGTTCTTTATTGTTAAAAGCGAATGGTTTTATAGGTGGAGTGCAGATGACTATTAAACATGACAGTAATTTCTCTATTGACTTGACTGATAATGCTATGGCTGCAGACTATCGTACTACTGGAAATAGCACAACTCTAATAGTGGTAGTTCCAGAAGGTGAAGAGCTATTTACATATTCAGGTGATTTTGATATTGTAGATATTATGGTAGTTAATGGATCAAATGAGATTGATATAGTTAAGCCTGCTGTATTTAGTTTAGGTTCAGCATATCCAAATCCATTTAATCCAACAACTAATATCTCTTTAGACATTGCTAATGCTGGAGTTGTGAATGTTGCGGTTTATAATTTAATGGGTCAGGCAATTTCAACTCTTTCAGAAGGGTATAAGGATGCTGGTAGCTATACATTGACTTGGGATGCATCAAGTCATGTAAGTGGTATGTATCTAGTTAGAGCTGAAACAGCTAATTCTGTTAGTACACAGAAGCTTTTATTAATAAAATAAAAGATACTTTAAGTTAAAATGATATTATGCCGTAGTGTTTGCACTGCGGCATAATTTTTTATAATGGTATCTGATATTATGAATCTTTGAGAGTTGTCTTATATCAATGTAAATTAAGTTTATGATTAAAAGTTTAAAAAAGTTTACTTTATTTTTCTATATAGGATGTCTATTTTCGTTTACATTTTATGATGATCTGATAGAAATGAGTTTTGGTGGCGAGAGTCTAGACAAGCCATTTTTAGGTGGCTTCAATCGTCCTAAAATTCAATGGTTAGATTGGGACAGGGATGGTGATATAGATCTTTTTCTATTAGATGCTAGTGGATATATACGATATTTAGAAAATAAAGGAAATAACAGTTCTCCTGACTTCTCGCTTGTTACTGCCTCCTTTCAAAATATATTCTGCGGATCATGGTTCTATTTTTTAGATTTTGATTATGATGGAGATCTTGATTTGATGGCTCAAAATAATACTGAACCAGACTATGTTAATTATTTTGAAAATTACAGTGGAAGTTTTAATGGATCAATTATTATAGGTGAAATTAGTGGGGGTTATGTTGTAAGCAGCTCTGTTATGACACCTACATTTGCAGATATTGATAACGATGGTGACGCGGATTTTTTTACTGGCAATGTAACTGGTACATTAACCTATTATGAGAATATAGGGCTTTCAAATGGAGTTCCTGAATTTCAATTTATTACAAATTCTTGGCAAGATATATATATTGTAGGAAGAATGCGAGATGATAATCGTCATGGAGCATCTGCTATAACATTTATTGATTTAGATGGAGATGGTGATTTAGATCTAAGCTGGGGTGATTATTTTCAGCAGAGCTTATATATAATTTGGAATTCTGGAACTCTAGAAGAGCCTATTATGTTAGATGTTGCTTTAGAATACCCTCCTGTGGATCCTGTGTTTTCTGCAGGTCAAAATATGCCTACATTTGCAGATTTAGATGGCGATGGAGATGAAGATTTATATGTAACTGTCCTTTCCGGGGCTTATGGTAATCAATTAGTAAACAATTTTTTTTATTACGAGAATATAGGAAGTGGATTTAAGAGTGAGTTTAATTATGTAACAAGTAGCTACCTGTCTACATTAGATATTTTTTCAAATAGTTCTCCAGAATTGATAGATATAGATTTTGATGGAGATCTCGATCTTTTTGTTGCAAATCAATATGACCTTTCAGAGTCACCTTGGGTTGGCAAGATAATCTTCTTTAGGAATAAGGGTTCAAATAGCTCTCCTTTTTTTGAAGAGGAATCTACTTCACTATTAGATGAAAATTTAGGTCAAATGCTATCGCCTGAATTTGGAGACCTTGATGGAGATGGTGATATAGATCTGATTGTTGGCGATTTTAATGGCTTTATACAATATTATGAAAATACTAGCTCGGGTAATAGTTTGTCTTTTGAATATATAGAAAATATACCTAGTATTGATTTGTCTGGTAACTCTACACCTACTTTAGGAGACTTAGATGGAGATGGAGATTTAGATTTATTAATTGGGCAGCTTAATGGGGAATTGGTTTTTTATAGAAATATAGGAAATAACAAGTCCTATAATTTTGAATTAGAAAATTTTGATAATATAGTGGTAGATAATAATTCTAGCCCTGAATTGGTAGATATTGACCAAGATGGTGAGCTGGATCTAATTCTTGGTTCTGGAAATCAAGGAATCAGTATTTATATCAATGAAGGAAATTCTAGTAATTTTATTTTCAATCAATCGTTTGAATTTGAAATACCTATTATTGGTGTAAATACTAAGCCTGCACTCGGCTTCCTCTTCAATTCAGATAAAATAGATTTAATTGTTGGTGTTGTTAATGGAGGGCTTTTTCATCTTCAGCAAGAGGTTTGCTTAGGGGTTGGAGATTTGAATAGTGATGGGGGTTGGAACGTCCTTGATATTGTTGTTCTAGCTAATTGTGTACTAGCAAATAACTGTTCAGAGCTTGAATGCGCGGGAGATATGAATGGTGATGGAGGTTGGAATGTCCTTGATATTGTTGCATTAGCTAACTGTGTTTTAGTGAATAATTGCAGTTAAATTATACCTAGGCAGACATTATTCTTGGATTAGTTCTTGGATGTAAGTATAAGCATATATTATATTTTACGAGTTTCTGTAGGAGGAAATGGAGGACTTTTGTCCATATAGTTTTAATTTATATAAATATTTCATGTGTAGAAATATCGTTTCCGTGATGCAAGTCACATATCGGTATATAAATAATTCCGAGATTCCCTGAACGAAATTGCAAGTAATAGTAAAATTTGAAAAATAAAATTAAGAAAACGAATTTCTTAAATTAACTAATACAAGGAGGAGTAATGAAATCCAATCTAGTAAAAATGTTAACATTATGTATGTGTATGATGGTTGTTGGTTTTGCAAGTCAAGACAAACAGCCTCTGAAAATTCAAAATGATAAAATTGTTTTGGAAAATAAAATGTCTTTTATTAAAAAGCAAAAGGTAGCTAATGAAAATCAAAATCTTAAGGATAAGAAGCTTGCTAATCTTTATAGAACTTTGGCTAAGAAAGGCTATCCACTTGCTTTAATAAACAAGGCAGTAGATGCTATTCGTCCAGGTGCTGATTTTAGCCCTGAAAATGCATTTCATGTTTCTCCTAGGAAAATAGAAAGTCCTACAAGAGATGGTAACGTTTCAGCTACTATATGTTCTGATTCTTGGTCATCTGAAACTTATTGGATTCTACTTGATACCTCTAACTGGTGGGCATGGGGCTCAGATGGATGGGTTCAGCATACTGCCGGTCCTAATGCATGCGAAGATTGGGGTGCTACTGTTCCTGCTGGGGAATATCTATTTATTGTTGGAGATTCTTATGGTGATGGCGGTGGTACTGCTGATGTTTCAGTTAACGGAGAGTATGTTGGTACTGTTACTTCTGCTTCTGGTGATGGCTTTAGTAATTATTCTGGTCTATACGAAGCCCAGTTTTGGTTTAATGTTACTGATGCACCTGCTGAAGGTTGTGCAGACGGTGAATATGAAGATTGCTCAGGTGATGGCGATTGTGCTCCTGGATCATGGGTTGGTGATGGTTGGTGTGATGGAACAGATCAGCCTTATGGTTATGACCTAACATGCCATGATAATGATGGTGGTGATTGCGCTGCTGCTGATGATGGCGGTGACACAGGTAGTTCAGAAGCTTGTACAGATTGTGAATATGATTTCACTGCATACGGTTCTGAGTGCTGTGATACTGCAGCTGATGATTTTGGTATTAGTTGTGCTGCACTAGAAAATAATTACGGCTGGGATTGTTCTGGCTGTGCATGTCCTCTAGATCAAGGTGAAGGTTGTCCTGACGGTACTGTTGAAGACTGTTCAGGTGATGGCGATTGTATTGGAGAGGGTTGGATCGGTGATGGTTGGTGTGATGGTACAGATCAACCTTACGGTGCTGATTTAACATGCTATGATAATGATGGTGGTGACTGTGCTGCTGCTGATGATGGTGGTGATGATGGTTCAGCTGATGACGGTGGTGATGATGGATCTGAAGGCTGTCCAGAAGGAACTTTAGAAGACTGTTCAGGTGATGGAGATTGTGCTCCAGAATCTTGGATTGGTGATGGATTCTGTGATGGTGAAGATCAACAGTACGGTGCTGACTTACTATGTTATGACAATGATGGTGGTGACTGTGAACCTGAAGATTGCTGTGGCGTTCCAGGTGGAGATAACTCTACTTGTGGCGGTTCTGGTGATGTAGATGGTGGCGGTGTTTCAGTTACTGATATTGTTGCGATCATTGGAGATATTCTATTAACAGCTGAATTGGATGAATGTGCAGCTAATGAAGCAGACTTAACAGGTGATGGAGAGATCAATGTTATGGATGTTATTGCTGCTGTTGATATCATTCTAGCTGGAAATGAAGATGGTGGTGATGATGGTGATTCTGGTGACGATGGTGGTGCAGCAGAGTGTGAAGAAGGTACTGTTGCAGACTGTTCAGGTGACGGTGATTGCTGCCCTGATTCATGGATAGCTGATGGTTTTGCTGACTGTGAAGATCAGGCATATGGATGTGATCTAACATGCTATGATAATGATGGTGGTGACTGTGATGAAACTGCTGATGATGGTGGTGATGATGGTGGTACAACTGGCGGTTCTGAAGCATGTACAGATTGTGAATTTGATTTCACTGCATATGGCTCTGAGTGCTGCGATACTGCATGGGACGAGTTTGGTATTGACTGTGCTACATTAGAGGCTAACTATAGCTGGGATTGTTCTGGATGTGCTTGTCCAGGTGACATTCCATGTGAAGACCAAGGTCTGATTACATGTGAAAATGGTGCCATAGATGGCGGTAGCTGTGCTGCTGATGAGTCTGGCTGTTTAGATGCGGGTCAGTGTGCTGAAGGTCAGATAGCTGACTGTGATGGTTCAGGTGAATGTTGGCCAGAGTCATGGGTTGCTGATGGATTCTGTGATGGTGAAGATCAACAGTATGGTGCTGACTTACTATGTTATGAAGGCGAAGCTGCAGATTGTGAAACTGGTGATGATGGTGGTGCTGATGATGGCGGGTTTGAAGAATGTCCTGCTGGAACTGTAGAAGATTGTTCAGGTGATGGTGATTGTGGCTTTGAGAACTGGATCGGTGATGGATACTGTGACGGTGTTGATCAGGCATATGGTCAGAATAATTGCTGTTATGATTTAGATGGTGGTGATTGTACTGAAGCAGAATGTACTGAAGGTGGTGATACAGGTGGCGATACAGGTGGATCCTCTGAAGCTTGTACTGATTGTGAATATGACTTCACTGCTTATGGATCTGAGTGCTGTGATACTGCATGGGACGCTTTTGGTATTGACTGTGCAACATTAGAAGCTAACTATCTTTGGGACTGTTCTGGATGTGCGTGTCCTGGTGATGTAGCTGGTGATGATGGTGGCTCTGAAGGTTGTCCAGAAGGCACATATGAAGATTGTTCAGGTGACGGTGACTGTGCTCCAGCTTCTTGGGTTGGTGATGGTTGGTGTGATGGAACAGATCAGCCTTATGGCTATGACTTGACGTGTCATGATAATGATGGTGGTGATTGTGCTGCTGCTGATGATGGTGGGTCAGATGATGGTGGCTCTGAAGGCTGTGCTGATGATGAGTTTACCTGTAATGATGGTTCTTGTATCCCTGGTTCATGGGAATGCGATATCGACTGGTGTGATTGCGGTGACTGCGAAGATGAAGCTGACTGTGGATCTTCTGATGATGGTGGTTCAGATGATGGTGGTGATGATGGTGGATCAGCATGTTCTGAAGGTACTGTAGAAGATTGCTCAGGTGACGGTGATTGTGCTCCATTGTCTTGGGTTGGTGACGGTTGGTGTGATGGAACCGATCAGCCTTATGGCTATGACCTAACATGCTATGATAATGATAATGGTGACTGTGATAGTAGAGCTGATGAAACTAATAAGCTTCACGCAAAAGCTAAATTAGTTGCTGTAAATCAGGGTGAACTAGCTGCTAAAAAAATGTTAGATATGCAGTCTTTTGCTAGGGTTACTAAATTAGATTCTAAGTTATCTAATAAGTTGTCTGGTAAGTCATTGAAAGTAGTTAAGACTGTTAAAACAGCAGTTAAACCTACTCAGTCAATTATTAAGGATATAAAAAATCCAGCTAAAGTGATTAAGCCTGAAGCTTCTTTAAATAGAAAAGATGTTCAGTCTACACTAAAGCGTGCAAATAGTGTTAAGTTGATTCAAACAGAAAGAGGCTTAAGCTATGAAGCAGATGGGTTTGTTGGATTTGAAATGACTTTAAATCATGGTGCTGATTTCAAAATAGATATGGCTAAGGGTGGATTCTCTGGCTATAATACTACTGGAAATACCACTAAGCTAGTAATTGTTAACAATGAAACTACAGAGTTATTTAGTTCTGTAGGTGATTTTGAAATTGTTGATGTTATTGCTGGTACTTCAGAAGGTGTTACTCTGTCTGCTGAGATTGTTTCAATACCAAGTGTATTTGGATTAAGTAGTGCTTATCCAAATCCATTTAACCCTTCAACATCATTTGATTTAGCTGTTCCAGCTGAAGGTTTTGTATCTGTAAAGATATATAACTTAATGGGACAAGCTGTATCAACTCTACATGAAGGTAATCTTACTGCAAATAGCTATAATTTTGCATGGAATGCAGAGAATATGGCAAGCGGTATGTATTTATTGAAAGCAGAATCAGCTGGTAATGTAGCTATCCAGAAGATAATGTTAATGAAATAAAGTTAGTAATTAAATGTTTACATAAAAAGCCCTCGGTTTTACCGAGGGCTTTTTATTTATGGTAAAAAATATAAATTAATCTATTGCCTAAATAAAATAAAAAAAAATTGTAATTTAGCATATGTTTAAATTGAATAAAATAATACAAAGATGGATATATGTAGATAGTCGGACATTAGCTCTATTTAGAATATTTTTTGGATTAATGGGGCTTATAGATGTACTGAGAAGATATAGCGTTATAGATGTTTTTTATTCTGATCTTGGAATGAATTTTAGGAGACAGGTCTCTAGCAAATATTCTATTAAATATTTTACACTTTTAGATCAATTACATTCAGCTGTTGAAGTCAGAATATTTTTTATTGCTACTATTATATGTTTCATTCTGTTAATCATTGGTTATAGAACTCGTTTATTTCAGATTCTATCTGCAATAGGGCTAATAAGTATCCATAATGCCGCAGTAATATTAGAAAATGGTGCGGATATGGTTTTTAATAGTTATTCAGTTTGGATGTTGTTTTTACCACTTGGAACCTCTTTGAGTGTCGACTCCTTAAGAAGGAGTTTTAATAGAGAGCCTGATAATGATATAAGTACAAAGATTGAAAATAGACCTCAAAGGATATTTCATATTGCATATCTAGCATGTTTAATTCAGCTTTCTATGATCTACTTTTATAATCATATTAATAAAACAGGGGATATGTGGATAGAGGATTTTTCAGCTGTCTATTATATGTATCAATTAGATACTTTTTTAACCCCCTTAGGGGCCTGGATAGCTTCGCTATTAAATACAAGTATCATAAAATTATTAACATTTTCAACTATATATATGGAGATGCTGGCTCCAATTGCTATTCTTAGTCCATTCTTTCAACCTTGGTTAAGAAGAATAGCTTTTATTATTTTCATGATATTTCACTTAATAATTGGTATTTCTGTTAATATAGGTATGTTTAGTTGGGTGATGATGTCTGTTTTGATTCTTTTACTTGGAGCAAAAGAAATAGATTTTTTAAAGTCATTATTGTCAAAAATATTTAATAGAAACTATATTGTATTTTATGATAGAGACTGTGGTATTTGTCATTTTCTTGCTCGTTTATTTAAGAGGATGGATATATTTTCTAGGCTAGTATGGTCAGATCGCTTGACTAAAGGTGATAGGCCAAAGAATTTAGATACTCTTCTTGAGACAACAATAGTTGTATGGAATAAAGAAAATGATGTTATCTGGACCAGGCATCAAGCTTTTTCAAAAATACTATCAGCCATTCCATTTGGCTTTTTAATTTCGTGGATATTACTCATTCCAGGCCTTGAAAAAATATTTGGTTATATATATGACTTTATATCTAGAAATAGAGCACGTTTTAGTAGTGTTGCAGGTCTACCAGCCTGTGGTATAGAGCGAAAAGTAGTTCATGGATCTGATAGTGTTCAAAAACCTATCATTTGTAAAATTAGAAAAGGATTGTTAATTTCATCTAATGTTATAGTGCTTTTATTATTGATAGCTGTAATTGACTATTCTCTTCAAATTAATGATGGTGTAAAAAATTCTATTACTACTAAAAATAAAAAAGTGATGAGTGCAAGTAATAAAACTAAGTTGCAAAATTATAGAAGGACTATAAAAAGAATTCTGTTATATCCTCGAATGTATCAAGAGTGGAATATGTTTTCACCTAGGGTGCTAACTCATGAGAAATGGGCATTAGCAGATATAACATTTAAAAATGGAGAAAAGATAACTCTATTTACAAATGATGATAAAATTGAGAAAAAATTTAATTATAAATATTTTTCTCCATATAACAATCAATTTTGGAGGAAGCTTTTTGGTAGATTAGGTAAATCAAATTATAGTAAATATATACCCAAATTTAAAAAATGGTTAACTAACACAGATTATTTTTCTGTGTATGAAGGAAGGGCTGTTAAAGATGTTAAACTATGGAAGCTTAGCGAAAGATCTTTAGACTTTGGTAGGCCAGAAAGTGAGCAAAAAAAAGTAAGAAAAAGTGTGCTTAAGAAAACATCAAAAAGGTCAAAAGGATCAAAAAATAAGACTTCTAAAAGGAATAAAGTAAAGGTCCAGAATAAACGGCCAAAAGTAAAGTCTAAGTAAGTTTTATTTCCTTCATAAACTTATAAGCTTCATTATAGTCATTGTCTATTTTACCTTCTAGAATAGCTTCCTCTATTGCTTTTTTAATTTGACCAACTTGTCTTCCAGGTTTTAAATTTAATACTTTCATTATTTCATCGCCTCTTACAGGTGATTGAAATGCCTTCATTTCATCTCTTAATTTAACATCTTGCATAAGCATCTCAACTTTTTCAAAATTAGAAATATATTTTTTAACTTTCCGAGGGTTTTTAGTGGTAATATCTGCTCTACATAGTATCATAAGGTCATCTATATACTCACCTGCTTCAGCCATTACTCGCCTTATAGCACTATCAGTGATTTCTTTTTTTGCAAGTGCAATAGGTCTTAAATGAAGCTTTGTAAGTAGCATTAAATAGTCTCTAAGATTATTAGGGAGTTTCATCCTAGAAGCAACTTTTTTTAGCATACGCCTACCTATTTCATCATGTCCATGAAAAGTCCAGCCCTTAGATTTATTAAAACGCTTCGTAGGTGGCTTAGCAATATCATGCACAAGTGCGGCAAAACGTATTTCCATTTTATTGCTTAATTTAGCAGCATTATCTACTACTTGAAGGGTATGTATAAAAACATCTTTATGACCTTTCCCATTAATAATTTCAACACCGCTCATAACATCCATTTCTGGGAATGCGTAAGAAAGGAGTCCTGTTTTTTTCATTAAATGAAAAGCAATACTAGGTTTATCAGTTCTAAGTGATTTTATTATTTCATCTCTAATACGTTCCCATGAAATTATTTCTAAACGTTGATAATTTTTTGAAATACTTGCAAATGTAATAGGGTCGATATCATATTCGAGTTGTGATGCAAATCGAACTGCTCTTAGCATTCTAAGTGGGTCATCAGAAAATGTTTCATCCGGTTCCATTGGAGTAACTATTCGTTTTTTTTGTAAATCATTTAAGCCTTGAAACGGGTCATAGAGCTCACCAAAATTGTTAGGAGATAGAGATACCGCAATAGCATTGATTGTAAAGTCTCTTCTAGACATATCTTGCACTACTGAAGAAGGTGTAATCTCGGGTTTTCTAGAGTTTGGATCGTATGTTTCAGTTCTTGCGGTTGCTACTTCAATTTCTAAATCTGGATAAGGAATCATTGCAGTACCAAATTTGTTATACTCAACAGTTATGCTAATATTGAGTTTTTTTGCTAAGATATTAGCAAATTTAATTCCGTCTCCCTCTACCATGATATCAATATCTTTACAGTTCTTTCCAAGTAAGGTATCTCGAACATAACCACCTACAATATATACAGGAATATTCTGAGATTCTCCTAATTCTCCAGCTATTTGAAGAATTTGATAATGAGCTTGATTCTTTTTTAATAGTTGACTAATGCTGTTCATACAAGGTATAAAGTTAGCTGTAATAAAATTTAAAGAGGAAACAAAAATTAATAATCATAAAAAATTTGTTAAACAAAAATCAAGAATTTGATGTAATTTTAAAATCGTGTTTTCCACATTTATTTATTAAAAAATCACACAAAGAGGTGAGATGCGTAAAAAATCAGTTAAATATATTTTTGTTTTTGGAGGAGTTTTATCAGGTCTTGGAAAAGGGATTGTAGCATCTTCTCTAGGTTTTTTATTAAAATCTCGTGGTTATAAAGTTACCATTCAGAAACTTGATCCATATTTGAATGTCGATCCTGGTACTATGAACCCTTATCAACATGGGGAAGTATTTGTTTTAGATGATGGTTCTGAGACAGATTTAGATTTAGGTCACTATGAAAGGTTTTTAAATATTAGAACTAGTGAATCTAATAATACCACCACCGGTCAGATTTACCAAACAGTTATAAATAAAGAGCGTAAAGGTGATTTTTTAGGAAAGACAGTACAAGTAATTCCTC
>MDSW01184326.1_pt1 | contig 13343 bp, 28 predicted proteins | sample 811171 | NCBI WGS metagenome assembly MDSW01 (sample SAMN05326641, study PRJNA326480) | marine metagenome | isolation source: seawater | place: Atlantic Ocean: North West | collected 2012 | reverse complement strand
ATGATATTGCAATACACAAAAGAACAAGAGGATATGAAATGAAATTGAAAGAAAGAGAAATGATTGGTTATGAGTGTTTGTTAGCTCATAAAAAAATATGGTCAACAGGTTGTCCATATTTAGCATTGGCAGATCAATTAGGATATTTAACAGCATATGCAGTTAGAAAAGATCCTCATTTAGGATTATCAAATTTTGGTAGATTATCAGTTAAGAAAATGCTTAGAAATGCTGGTTTCTCAATAAGATATGCAAAATTTATTTACAGAAGTTTAGAATGTGGTGAAGAATTAGATCAAATTGGAAAAGATATGATTGATGGATATTGTGTTGGAATGAAAGGACAAATTAGAATGAATTCTTTAAAAGAAATCATGGAGATAAAAGGAGCATAGGTGAATCAATAGATAGTACAAAATCCCCATTAAAATAAAAATGACACCAGTAAAAATAAATCTGTTAAACAGATCAACAAGGCGTAATATTGGTAAGAGAATGAGTAAGATAAATAGAATTCTCACAAGCACTTGTTCAAACTGTTTACATATAAATAAAAGTCCTACATATGTGACGGCTAATTATGGAAATACGAAGAAATTTAAATGTTCAGAATGTAATAAACTAGTTGTTCCTCTTGATACTATATCAATAGCTTATCTATTAAATCCATTTTATAAAATTGGATTTGAATTAGAAGGTGTTTGGAAATCAAGACCAAAAGATGAAGGAACAAGTCATATAATATGTCGTGATGATGGATCAGTTAGAAATTATAATACATCATCACCATTTTGGACAGGTGAATACGTAGTTGTTTGTAAAAGATTTACAGAGAGTAATTTAGAACATTTAGAAAGTATAATAAGAAATAATTATCCAACAGAAACAAATGAGAGTTGTGGTGGTCATTTCCATATATCATTTAAAGATTTAAGATTCTACGCATTACTGATGGAAATGGAATTCTTTCAACTAATGAAAGAGAATTTACTAAAATGGGGACAAAGACGTTTGAATAAAGAAGCATATCATAAATTTGAGAATAGACTTGCTGGAAAATCAGCACCACATAATTATTGCTATTCACAAGATATGTTTATACCTGATAGTCAAGTTGATAGAACTAATGGTGAACGTTATACACATTTGAATTTTGACTATCAAAAACATCAAACATTGGAAGTAAGACTATTACCACAATTTCAAAGCCCATTAGTATATTTGGAAGCAGTTGATAATATATTGACTACAATGAGAACATACATTCAAGCAAAATTTGAATACAATCACAATGAAAACAGAATTAAAACTAAGAAATTTGATATGAGTGGTCAAATATCTACTGAAAGAATAATACAACTTTCAAGGGGATCAAGTATTGACTCATTATGACCTTAGAAGAAGATGGCTGGACTATTGATCCAAATGGATGGAGAGAACATAGATTCTCAGATAGATTAGATAAATTAGAGGAAAAACAAAAAATGAAACAAGAAATTAAAACAGTCGAATTGAATAAAACAAATAAGAAACATCTTTGTGTTCTTAGAATAGCTAGAGTAAGTGATGGAACATTGATTTACTTTAAATCAAAAGCTATGAAAGAATTATTTGAAGGATATTCAGGTGGTATGATAAGATTTAACAGATGGAATGATCAAACCAAAATGGGATCTTATGACGTTGGTGCGTTTAGTTCTGATTTAACATTTTCAGGTATAACCTCACGTAGTAATGATTCTTCTTATATTGCAGAAAATATGAGAGGAGCATTAAATAATTGGGGTAGTAATCAGCTTATAATTAATGCTGATTATGGTGCAAATAAAGGTATTCCTAATTTGGCATTTATAACATCAGATAAAGCAGATAAAGGCATTAAAGTTCACTTTCCATTACCATTGAGTAATTCAGCTATGACATTATATCAATCATTAGCTGATGAATATATTAAATTTCTTTATGAAAACTTTTGTGGTGGGATTGAATTAGAATCAACTATGAGAGGTAGATTAGAGAAAGGCTGGAAGAAAGTAATTAATGGTAAATTCATGACAGATGTTGTAGCCTCATATGGAAAATATTACAATGAAGAAGTAGTGGACTACGATCAAGGAGAAGAATAATCATGTGTGTTATAATGTTATTCGAAGACGAATACCCAAAGGAAGAAATGTTGAAATCAGCTAGTGCCTTAAATAAAGACGGTGGTGGTATTGCATGGATAGAAGAGCAAAACGGCAATAAACTAGTGAGATGGAGAAAAGGCATGGATATGACATCAGAGAAAGTAATGAAACTCATTAAAGAAGAGAATATACAATTACCAATAGTTATTCATTATAGAATAGCAACTCATGGTAAAATTGACACACCATTATGTCACCCATTTGCAATAGATGATAATCAAATAGGTGATTATGACTTGCAAGGTGAAGGATTTTCAAATGATGGTGTATTATTCCACAATGGTGTATGGCGTGATTACAAAGAAATAGCTATGCAAATTGTATCAATGAATCCTCAAGCTAAAATACCTGATGGTGATATTAGTGATAGTAGAATAATGGCATGGGCTTGTAAATACTTTGGTATGAATTATTTAAGCATGATTGATGAGAAAGTCGTTGTATTAACTACTGAAGGCATAAAGAAGTATGGTAGTGGTTGGACAGAGGTTGAGAAAATCAGATGTTCAAATGACAACTTTACATGGAGATCCAATGAAAGTTATTATAAAGGTGGAATGGTAAGTGGTAGTTTAAATGGCAAAACGACACGTACTGGTGGGACTAGTTTAAAAGACCAAAAGAACCGAAAAGTAAAGGCAAAAGCAAAGGCAAAAGTCGAAAAGAAAGACATGGAATCCAAACACGTATCAATAATGGATCAGGTTCTAAAGACAGAAAAAGCAATAGAGGAAGAAACAAAGGCAAAACACGATCACGTAGCAAAGCTTTCCTCAGAGGAATACGAACTACTCTTTTCGGATAGTGAATCATATATGCAAATACCAGAAGAAGCATTTAATTCATATACTGATTGGCAAGAATATGTTTCTAAGAAACAAGCCGAGCTTCGAGTAGAGGATGTAGATTAAATTGGTAAGTACACTTTTAAATAACGAATTAGAAAGGAAATACTTTAAGATGCATATGAGAGATCAGAGAATTATTCCATTTCCACCAGCTCTTATAGAAGCATTGAAAAGTGCAAGAAGAATAGTGCCTGATGGAGTTCAAGCATTAGCAATAGCACTTGAGTATGAAACTGAAGAGAATTTGTTAATGAATGTAGGTAAAAGCAATCTATCAGTTAAAGCAATATTGAAAAACTTCTTTGGTCATACTAAATATTCAACTTCATTTGTTATAGTTGATCCTTATTGGCGTGATCCTCTAAACACTCAATTTAAAGACCAAATGTCACCATTCAGAGTAAAAACACTTCAACAATTTCTATTTGAAGCATTATCAGTAGAATCTAATGTTCAATTCCCTGTGTTTAAAACTATTGACGGTAATTGGAAAATGAGTGAACTAGTTAAGTATATGGAATGGACAAACTATCAAATGTATATTGCTAAAATGATGGCAATAAGAACAGATACGTTATACGGTGATCTAATTAGACACTTTATATCAACAGGTCACATTAAATCAGGTAGGGATATATACTCTTTCATTATACAAACGTTAAAGACATATAAGAATTCACCTGATTTGAATGATGAAATGTATAATAGTTTTACCACATCAGAATTACTTGAAGATAAGTTCAAGGGAATTAATTGGTTAGATTTACAAATATTGAAGAAATATGGCTACTATAAGAAGACTATGCCTAGAATGTGGTGAATAAACAATGACAACTATGAAGAAAGGCGAAAGAATTAGGGATCACTATCCAGTAAAAAGAACCTTTGAGTGTTATACTTGTCACGAAGAGAGAAAGAATAAAGAAAAATCATTGGTAGTTTATGAAGGTGGTGTTTTACAACAATATATATGTAAATATTGTGCAAGAAGAGATACGGTTGTGTTTGGTCAAAGTGAAAATTTGAATACATATGATTGGGAAGCTGATAAACGAAGAGATCAAACATGGTTAGAAAAGTACAAAAACTTTATGAACCTATTCAAAAAGGATTAGTTGTGCCTAAGAAAATGAAGAAAAGAATGTGGATTCCAAAACGAGGATATTGTTGTGACGATGAAGATGAATAATATGAAACCTGAAGATTATAATTTAACAAATTGGCTTACTGAAGCTGAAATAGAAGAATTAAATTCTATAATTCCAAGACCTAAAAAAAATAAATCTAATACATTTACAGTCATAAGGGCTAGTGTAGTAGGTCTTTTAAGAAGAAAAGTGGAAGATAAAATCAATGGAAAAATAAGATTTAAATTAAATAAGAAATATAAAGCAAAACAGAAAAAATTGATAGTGATAGCAGTTTCAAGTGATTTATATGAAGGATTTAAACAACTATGTGGTGAAAGGCAAATGTCAGCAACAGTTAGAGCATTAATGGTTCGATATATAGAGGAAAAACAAAAATGAGTCATACATTTGTTGGTTTTAATAGCCTTGGATATGTTAATAAAGGTGATTTCAATTCAGAACAAGAACCTGTATGTCTTTCATTACACTCATTTTGGGGTGGTGAACATAATGGTAGATCGTTATCTTTAGGAATAGTTGATGGACATGGATCTGAACATGGAAGTAAATATGGTGGAAGTATTAATCTAACTATATCTGACGTTCAACAATTATGTATGTATTTTATGAAATGGTTATCAACTCAAACATATGATGGATATTGTGATGATATTAATTGTGAATATAGAGATCTACAAACAGCTCAATATGAGAAAGCAAAAAAAATGTATGAAGAAGCAACAGGCAGAAACGATAGAAAAGAATATGAAGAATACATGGACATAGTTTGTCAGAACAAAAAATGGAGAGAATTTGAAGAATGATAGTAAATAGTTTTAAACACTATTGCAAACTGCCTATTGGCAACACTCGATCTCTTGGTGGGTTTATGGGGATTTTCTCACCAAGGGATTTATTATTTACAATGAATCGTATAATACAATTCAAATATGAGGAACCATGGTGAATCAATAGAAAAAAATTGGATAAAACAAGAAACGCTAATTATGAGCATGACTTCCCTGTATGTGAAGCCTGTAATGATACAGTTGAATATACAGATGACAACAATATGTGTGAAGAGTGTGCCAATGAAGCTGGTATCGCATATGAAGAATCAAGGAATGATTTAGATTGATATTCAAATGCCCTGAATGTTATGTTGGCTGTAATTTTAAACATGAAGAAGGAATAATTATTCATGATTTAGAAGATGGTTTATATATGGAACTTCCACCTAGCGAAAAAGGATATAAAATTATGACAAATAAGACTAAACAAATGCACTGGGTAATCGATGATAGAGATTGTCCAGTAGAGTGGTAAATTAAAATGAGCTTACAACAAGAAAAGAAAGCAAGAGAAATTTTATCAAAGATAACTGTTATTGATGATAACAAATGGCTTTTGCCTTCTAAGAGTGACGAATCAAAAACACATACAGTTCAAATAATAGATAAAGAGTATGATTGTGATTGTTTAGGATTTCAACATACACTTAACTGTTATCATGTTATAGCTGTTAAAATGTTTAGAGAGGAAATACCAAAATGACTACAAAAGCAATATGGTTAGAAAAAGAAACTGTTGAAACATTGATTGAAGATTTACATGATGAATTGGTTAATAGATTAGACGGAACACAAAGATCTAGTGAAATAAGGATTGCATATCTAAAAAGAGCAATTAAAGAATTAAAGTACCCAATGAAAACAGATGTTGAAAAATGGCATAACCCAGAACAGTTAAAACTCTATAAACAATTTTATGATGGTTTTAATGTAGTTATGGATTATTTTGATGAATTACCAGAAGAAGTAAGAGAAGAATTACATAAAAAATTGGAGAAGCTAGGATTATGAATGAAAAAACAAAATTGAGTAATTTCTTAACCACAGATCAAATACGAGAATTAGATAATATGATTCAAATAACATTCATGAATATAAATAGAATGATAATGGATAATTATAAAATGGATGATACTAATGGTGATCATATGGGTAGAGTCTTAATGTGTATGCGACACTTAAATTCATTAACTTCACATATACTATGGAAAATAAATTCTCAAGGGTTTTATGATGATGGTTATTGGAGAGAAAAAATTGGTAAATTACAAAAGGAGCTTAATAATGGAGATGAATCGAAATGAGTTGGAAATCAATTTATGAAAAAGCTTGTTTTATGATGGCAGATATGGATGAAGGAAATGCTTTTCCAGATAAGTATGAATTAAGTCATGTAGTTGTTAATTTTGATAAAGACGAAGTAGAAGCATTACTTATGGATATAATACACAAATATAATGATGAAACAAAAGAATTTTGGAGACAAACAAAATGACAAAATGGCATAACCAATTTGGTAGTGGTGACATGAACGATAAAAGAACTAGTGTTTGGGGTAAAAAATTACTAGGTGGAACTGCTGGTATGGCTTTAACAGCAGATCAGATAGTTGCACTTTGGTATAGATTGATACCAGAAGGTAGAGATTCATATGAAGTTTATTGTGAACCATTTGCTGGTAAAGCGAGAACATATGAAGTTTTAAGAGATAAAGAAAAAAGTGGAAAAGAAGTTCTAAATGAATATGGTTATAGATTTTTCAAAGAAAAAATGGAAGTATATCTTAATGATTTATCACCTCACTCACAAGAATTCTGTCAAAAAGAATTTCCAGAAGCAACAATTACAGGTGTATCATATGAGAAAACTATACAAGCTGTTGACTCAGAGAATACATTCTTTATGATTGATCCACCATGGCGTAAGAAAATCTATACTAATAATGAATTTTTTGTATGTGATCAATCCATACCACAATACTATAACACATTATTAGATATGGTTGAAACTATGAAAGGTGATTGGTTTATAGCTTCTAGTGCTGATGAACATGAGTGTAGAGGTGTACTAACTAAATCTAAATGGAATACATTGATTGTTAAGAGTAATAAAAAGAAAAAGATATTTGGTAAGCCAGCCAGAACTATGTTATGTAGTAACTTAATACCTGATAGTATGAATAAAACGGAGATAGATTACTAATGAACCTTAAAAGAGAAAGACGACTCGCTGGTGGTGGCATAGGTGGTATTACCATGAAAATGCTAGCCATGAGAAGATTTGAAGGTAAGATAAGTATGAGGTATAATAGACTTTTATCTAAACCACGTAATCTCGTTCTCAGATTAGAAAATGAAATAGAAGTAAGAGAGTATAGATGTAGTGGATTAAAATTAGAAAATGTCAACTATGAAGTTAAATATGGTGACGGTAGTAGTAGAAAATGTTGTGGAAGAGATGAAAAATGTGCAAAAATGATAGCAAGAGTTACTTTAACCAAAGATTCATCTATCCGAGGAACATTTTATAGATTAAAAGAATGACCTTACAAAATTGTATTTCGAAGGGATATAAACACAGATGGGTACATGATCACTTGTCTAACTGTTGTTATTGTGGTGAATGTGGCTTAACTCATGGTGAACACCCAGCATGGACACATGAAGTTATAATGAAAGTTGGACTTTACAGTAAGGAACATACTGCTCACAATAAAACTTGCTTGACAGGTTATGATCTTAAATGGAAAAAGAAAGATCTTCAAGGTAAACCAAAATGTACGGAATATTCAAAGCGAAGAATTAAATTACCGATATACGAAGAGGAATCGAAATGAGTACATTACAAACAGTTCCAATAGACTTTAAGCAATATGATCCAAAGAATATAGTATTATGGGACACATATGTTCAGATAAAGAATGAATATATAGAGTTACAAAAAGCTGTATTGCGTAGGAACAAACCTTATCTAATCGAATCAGAGAAAGGACAAGGTAAAACACTTGCTGTTCATACATTATGTAAAAATCATAATATTGCTTTGGTTACTGAACCTGTTGGTAGTGGAACAACAAAATATGATTTAATAGGTCATAGAGAGATTAATTCCAATGGAACCACGTTTGAATTAGGTTTACTTCCAAGAGCAATAGAAGTTGCAAATGAGTATAAACACGCATTATTATATGGTGACGAAGCAAATGCTCAAGACCATGACACACAAAGATGGTGGAATAGTATTTGTGACGGTAGGGCAAGTGTAGTTGCAAATGGTAAAACATATAGATTGAATAAAGGTTGTAAATTGTCTATTGTTTGGACAGTTAATCCAATAACATATGCTGGAATTAACACAATGACAGAGGATTTACGTTCAAGATTTACAGGTACAGTTTGGGAATATCCATCTTCAGATGAATTAAAACGTATTGTTGATTGGACAGGTATTGATAAAGAGTCAATAAGAGAACCTCTATTACAATTTATTCAAGATGTTTACGCATTTAAAGTAAAGAATGAAGTTGATTATGCTCTATCAATAAGAGATGTGACTCAATTCTGTGACTTTATAAGAAGTGAGTATGATGATTCCGAAGAACACAGATCACAAACAAGTATAATAAAAGAAGCCATAAAACAGGTTCTTCTAATAAAGTTCGGTGATCCTACTGAAAGAGAATTAGTTAGGATAAGAGCTACTGATACATTTGGGGTATCTATCTAATGGGATTTACTATATGTTCAGGTTTTTGTAAAACTTTACCTGCTAAATATGGTAAAAAAGGTTCTGATAAATATGAATATAATGCTTATTGTAGAAAGTGTAAAAAGAATTTTCTAAAATCATTATTAAAGGAAAATAAACTTGGTGGTAAAGTGTTATGCCCATGTTGTAATGGACAGGCTAGATTATCACCTTGTAGTAGTTCAAGAAATAGGAGAGAATCTAATGAAAGATAAACATGATGAAGAACGAATGGATAATCTTATAGGTCAATGGAGTGATTTAGAATTTGAAATATGTGATGATATTGATGTTCTTATAAGAGCTGGTTGGGATTCTAAGACTGTGAAAAATAGAATTATGAGGAAAATGATAGAAAGAGATAAAACGATAGAAGAATTTTCTAATTTCATGGAGAAAAATAATGCCTAGAGATATAAACGTACTTTCAGAGAAGGATCTTTTTGAGAAAACAAAAAGTTTAGCTGAGTTTGTTAGAAGTGCTAATATAAAATTAAAATATCTAAGAGGACAGAATTGGTGTCAAAAAACAGGTTTATATGAATATACTGTTAATGTTTCAACCCCACCTGTTCAGTACATACCAAAATATACAGCATTACTTCATGAGTTAGGTCATATTATTTACAAGACACCATTTTATCAAATAGATAAATTGTTAAAAGCACCAGCGTTTGTAGATAATAGTAATTATTATTTCATGTGTTATAATATTTTAGAAGATGAGAGAATGGAATCACATTTAACAAAAGGATATTTAGCATATAAAAAGAGATTTAAATCATGCCTAAAAAATCTAGGACAAAATAATATAAGTAAAGATAGTAATAAAACAGATCCTTCAATGATATTATTTGCAATAAGAACAATGCAAGATGATTTGGTTTCTGATCAAAAACATTATAAAGTTTACAAGAAAGCTATGGAAGATATAAAATTAACCGATAGATTCGGTTCTTTGAAAATACTTGTTATTTTAAAGCCGTACATTGATGAATGGTTGAATAGTAGAGAGAAACCTATTTCTCGGTTTTCACGAGAAAATATACATAGTGAAGAGCAACGAAAACATATAAACATGGAACAAGATGAAATAGATTCAATTGAAGAACCAATACCTGAAGAAATAGAAGAGTTAGTCAATGGTTTATCTGAGGGTGATAGAATGAATGATGAAGAAATTAATGATATTATTAAAGAATCAAAAGAACAAGGTGAGAGAGAACATCAAGAAATAGAAGAATTGATATTAAAAGAAGGTCAAAAGTTTGATGGAAAACCACCTGAAGTAATACTCTTAAATAGAAAAGAGGAAACACCTGTCATTAACAAAAACATTTCAACTAAACTAAATAGAATATTTAGAAAGTTACAAATGGGTAAAAAGAAGATCTTTAATGATTATCAAGGATTTGAAATAAACACTGATCAATTTATTGAGAACTTGATTAAGGGTTCTAACATATCAAAGAGTTTTAATAACCATAAATTAGAAAACGATGCTTCTATAATTATATCAGTAGATGGTTCTACATCTATGAATAAGTTATTTGAAGGAAAGAAGACAAGAATAACGATAGCAAGAGATCTTGTAGCAACTCTGTTTGACTCACTTAAAAACATTGAAGATATATATTTGAAAGGAAATATATGGTCTAGTAATAAGAGAGGTAAAATAGCTATAACTGAAATAAACTCAAGAAAAGATGTTAAATATATCACAACCACAGATAGTTATAATGCAACCCCAACTCATATGGGTATAAAGTATTCAATTGATATGTTAAATAAGATGAAAGGAAAGAAGAAACTATTAATCATTATAACTGATGGTTCACCAAACTATCATCAAATTGTTGATGGAAATTCACAGAGAGTGAATCCTAATACATACTTTCCAATTGTAAAGAAATCATATGAAGAAGCATTAAAAGTCACACCAAACATACTATTTGTTGTCATAACACCATATCACTGGATAAATGAGAGGTTTGTTAACATATTTGGCGTTGATAGGGTTGTTTATGTTGACCAAGCTAAAGGTGTAAACGAAAAGGTTATTAAAAGATTCAAGGAAGTAGTCATGAGGACTATTGCAAAAACGTGAGAAGGTTATAAAGAGAATTGTATCTTTGCAACGAAAGTTATTCATACCAATGCACGTAGAAACTATCGAGGAACTAGAAAAAAGAGATGATATTGGCTTAATGAGATATCTACAAGCCCATGAAATATTAATGTCAGAACAAGGAGCTATTAACAAATGACTTTAACTGAAAAAGAAAAATTCATACAACATTACATAACAATATCTACAATTAGAATTCTATCACGTAAGATGGGAATAAAAACAAAAGAAATGCTACGAGATGAACTTGACAGTGATGTAGATTTGATAAGACAAACAAGATGTAGAAAACTAACTGATGAAGAAATTAGTGAAATATTTGAAGATATGCAAGAAGAAGCTTTACTTGGTGGTGGAGTCCTAAATGACTTCTTGGATTAGGTTTATATAGAAGTTATACATCAAACTTTCATGTGTAAAAACGCTTGTAATAGATTCACAAGAAGGGCAGGAATGGAAAATTATTACTGTCAAAATTGTGCAAGATACATACCTATTGACTTCATACATAGGGAAAAAAAGAGCAACGGTAGGTTAAGATGTTCTTGTTGTAATGGTTTAGTAAGAAATAAACCAAAGATATTCGCTTGTAAAGCTAACGCAATTCAGATCTAGAATTTGTTAAATCAGAAATATCTATTCCAACAAAACTAACTTGCTTACGCCACCCTGTTTTTACTTTAAATTGTTTTACTTTACCTTCTGCAACTCTATCATGAACTTCTGATGAGAAAAATTTTCTCTGATCACCTGCTTTACCATAAAAATCATCATATCGTTGTGTAGTTAATTTGTTTGGATAGTAAACCATTAAAATCATATGTGCTAATTCATGACAAATAACTGACATATTTTGTAACATGATAAGTGGGTTATTACTATCAGTAACATAACAAATAACAGTTCCTTGACCTGTAACACCATGAGGAATACTGTAATCTAATTGATCATTTGGAACACCTGAATAAAATGATCTATCAAACTCTTTCGTACTAACTAAAGTTATTTTCCATTTATCTTGAGCTTGGTATCTTGTATAATCTTTATAATGATAATGATCATATATATATTTCAAAATCATTCTTTGATAAAGAGATACGTCTAAATGTTTTGTTTCAAAATTAATTTCCATTACCAAACAGTCCCCTTATCACTACAATCCATGTGAGCACCACAATTCGGACATCTTAAATGACATGGTTGTAATTCTTCCATTAAAAATCCACATTGTTCACAAACCTCATCAGTAGTCTTACCTTTACTCAAACCTCATTACCCCAAACATCCCAACCTTCTGTTTTGGTTCTAGCAAATAATTCAATTCTAGGTAAATCCCCACATAATTCTATTATCTTATCTCGTATTATATTAGGTTTCTGTGAATGTTCCCCTCTAGGATGTAAAAGTACACTTGAAACAGAGTTACTAGCTATTATTGGTTTACCTTTAACACCTATTAAACAACACTCACAATTTGATTTTGTATAATATCCTATACCAAAGAAAGGTTTACCATTCTTTTTATTTGTCTTTATCCATGAAAAACCTAATGTTTTATATTTAAAACCCCATGCTTTAATCGTATCAAGACCTTCTTGTAGATTAGGAAATGTTGTCCAAAGAAATAACATACAATTTTCTTCTGTAATATTATTTATAGGTAATTGTTTAATATCTTCGATTGACATTGTGTTGTAGTGGACAGTAGCCCCACCACACAATCTTGGATGTTTATCTCGTTTATCCTTGTAGCTCCATGGAGGATCTGCGTATATAATGTTGTATTTTTTATTTGGAAAGTCCATACTTTTGTTTCACTCTTGCTATTATTGATAATGTTATTCCTATCAATGGTATGGCTTCTAATAGGTCTATACCATATAGTAGAAAATCAGTGATTGGGTGAAAACCGTAAAGTCCAACCCCCCCAACCTCAAAAAAACACTCGGCAGCCGAAATTGTGTGAGGGATTTGTAAATATAGTATAAAAGCAGATAAAACTAGTGAATGTGTGAGATAGTTATCATACCAATTTAGGAACCTTACTAATATATTAGCCATAAAATACTTTCAAAAACTTTATTATTAATACTTTCGGTAGAACAGTATGGGATTGAAAATAGATTTCAAAATCAATGGATATGATGATGATAATAGAGGAATATATTATGGTGAAACAGAGAGATGTTTAATATTTCTCCCAAATCATGAAAGTCTTGAAGATATATATAAGACTATGAATCATGAAATAATTCATTATTGTATTGATAAAGCTGGTGAATCAGATGGAATGGATGAAGATATGGAAGAACGTTTAATTTTTTGTTTTCAATGGGCAGAGTTTTCACTCGCTTAAATCATTATTCTCTATGTATGTAAGTGCAACAGTTCCACTTTGTAATACAACTTCTATTTTTTTATAAAGACCAGATTCATACATATCTAATCTT
>MDSW01010669.1_pt1 | contig 13344 bp, 10 predicted proteins | sample 811171 | NCBI WGS metagenome assembly MDSW01 (sample SAMN05326641, study PRJNA326480) | marine metagenome | isolation source: seawater | place: Atlantic Ocean: North West | collected 2012 | reverse complement strand
GTGGTGTCATGACCTCAGTAATTGGAATTTCTCTTAATCGTAGTAAGTTGAGAATTACTGTTTCCTCATCTTCCATTAGTGCTCCTTCTTCTTCGCCTAAGTCAGCCAGGGCTGCAAGGTCATCTCGTGTAACCAATTGGCCGTCGGCACTTGGAAGGATCTTTTTCATCCACTGAATAGGAGCAACAATGAAAATTAGCAAGGTTGTGATGATGCCGAGTAATCTGCCTGTAAGGAGCGAAAGTTGTCGCCAATAAGCCGTACCAAGTGTTTTTGGAATGATTTCAGAAAGAAACAGTACAGCTAGGGTAAGTATGATAGAAGCAATGGTCAAATACTCATTCCCATACACTTCTTGGACTTGTGAACCAACACCAGCAGCTCCCATTGTATGTGCGATGGTGTTCAAAGTAAGAATGGCAGTTAGTGGCTTAACAGCATCATCCGCTTTCAATTTGGACCAGATGATTCCACGTTTATCTTCTTCTTTTTGCCAAACTGCTACCTGAGTGTTAGGTACTGATAGTACAACTGCTTCAAGAATTGAGCATAAGAATGAGACCCCAATGGCCAAAATTGTGTAGAATATGAGTAATTCAAGGCCCATGATGAACGAGTACTCCTGTCCGTAGGATAGCACCCCTAGGGGGACATTGTTATTCAAAATGACGTTCATTTAGCATCAATAAGGGTCGAGTTGAAAATGGTTGGTTGATTGGGCATGGTATGAGCGATGGTGACCACGTACTAATTTGCGTGGCATGGCCTTATGCAAACGGCCCACTGCACCTTGGGCACGTTGCTGGTTGCTACCTACCGCCAGATATTCATGCGCGATTTGAACGGGCACTGGGAAATCGAGTGCTGATGGTATCAGGTTCTGACGAGCATGGTACTCCGATAACGGTCTCTGCAGAACAAGAAGGATTAGAACCGCAAAATATTGTAGATAGATATCATGAAATAAATTCCAAAGCCCTTCTTGATCTCGGTTGTACCTGGATGCCTAATATTGATTCAAGAGGTGCTGAATATGGCGGTTCACTTTTCAACAGAACAACGGATATCGAGCATAAAAACAGAGTTCAATCAAATTTTAAAGAACTCTACGATGCTGGATTTTTTGAATTGAGATCAATGGAGCAATACTACGAATTGAATCCATCAGGTGGCGGCCGTTTCTTACCAGATCGATACATCGAAGGCACTTGTCCTTCATGTGGAGCGGATGGAGCCAGGGGTGATCAATGCGATACTTGTGGAGCAACATACGAATCGTCAGAACTGAAAAATCCCATTTCTAAAATGAATCCTGATTATGAAGTTGAAATTCGAGAGACGGACCATCTTTTTTATCGATTAGATCTTTTTCAAGAAGCATTGGAAAAGCACGCCGAACAAAGACAATCTGTATGGAAACCTAATGTTCGCGCTATGACGAAACAATGGCTCGATATGGGTTTGCGCCCAAGAGCAGTGACTCGAGATTTATCATGGGGAATTCACGTTCCAATTGAAGGAGATGATTGGATTGGGAAGTGCATTTACGTTTGGTTTGAAGCAGTCCAAGGTTATCTCACATGTTCCCAAATATGGTCGGAAAAACATGCTCAAGAATCCAAAGCATGGGAGTCATGGTGGGTGAACAATGAAAATTCTATCTCACGACATTACTACTTCTTGGGTAAAGATAACGTTCCATTTCATACAGTTATCTGGCCAGCTATCTTAATGGGTCTTAATCATGTTCGAAACGGTAAAACTGCGAAGGACACGATTGAACTTCCATCCATTGGCGATCTACATTTGGAAGATAATGTCCCTGCTATGGAGTATCTCATGTTGGCTGGTGGCCAATTCTCCAAATCTCGTAAACATGCTATTTGGCTCCCTTCTTTCTTAGAACGCTTCGATCCAGATACGTTAAGGTACTATTTGAGTATCAATATGCCTGAAGGCCATGATACGGATTTCACTTGGAATGAATTCGTTGATCGTATTAACAATGAACTCATTGCAACCTATGGCAACTTTGTCAATCGCGTTATGTCCCTTACAGCACGTTTATCTCATGAAGGCGAATCTCCCCTTCTTTCCTTTGATGATAATGCATTACATCTTGATGATATCAAATTCCTAGATACCCTTCACTCCAATATTACTGATTCATTAAAACGACATCGATACAAAGAAGCCTTACGGTTTGCAATGAATGGGGCTCAACACGGTAATCAAATGTTGCAAAATGCAGCACCATGGAAGCATCTCAAATCCGATGAGAATGCGGAAGGTCGCCATGAGTCACTTTCATCCCTGGCTTTTGGTTGGAGATTATGCAGATATCTTGCTATTGTCACTCAGCCATTCTTACCATTCAGTTCTCAAAAATTATGGCAGATGCTTGGGCTTCAAGGGGAAGTTGCTCTTCAATCATGGAATTCTGCAATTGATTGGAACGTTAAAATCAATACAACGGCTTCAAATTATGAGCCGCTTTTCAAACGATTAGATATCGATGAAATTGTTGAAGAAGAGAAATCACTTGTTGAAGAATCAGAACCATCGTCTATTGGCCATGGTGTAAAGGGTGGGAAAAAGGAGAAAAAGAGCATGACAGAAGATAAACCAGAAGGAATAACATATCTTGAATTTGAAACATTCATGGAAGTTGAATTGCGCGTAGGTAGGATTAGCAGTGTCGAAGATCATCCCAATGCAGACCGATTATATGTTGTAAAATTGGATGATGGATCAAGCGAAGAGCGTACCATATGCGCAGGTATCAAAGAATTCTATTCTCCCGAGGATTTGCTTAACAAGTCTGTTGTTTTTGTTGCAAATCTGAAACCAAGACCGCTTCGTGGTGTTGTAAGCCAAGGCATGATGCTTGCTGCTGATGATGGCAATGGTGCTGTGAAACTTGTTACGATTGATGGAGAAATAGCTACAGGTTCACTCGTCAGATAGGATCTTACGAACGGCTTCCATGCACTGTCGTGAGTATATTTTACCTTCATTGGACAATGTTGGCAAATGATTTCTCATTTCCACCCCATAAGTTTCTGGAAGTGAATTAAGATTTATCTCAATGTTAAAAATAGCTCCTTTTAGAGCGGCGGAAGCCAATAATCCTGAAACACCTACGTCTGAAACTGCATTCTCGTTACCATAAGTTGCTAGGTCAGGTAATAATTTCATCAAATCTAGCGCATAACATGCAGTATCATAGGGAACTTTTGCAGCACCTAACATTGAGTTTCTGATTTCTTCTCTTCGTATGGATTTTTCTTCATCATTAGTTTTAGGCATCTTGAATCCCGCCACAACTGCATCAAATGCTTCACTATCTAACTGTGCAAGATTTAATCCTTCATCCAAAAGAGGAATAGCTACGGCGTTTACAGATTCTGCTATACTCCATCCATTAGCGTATTTATCGTTTCCAAGAGTGAGATCCGCCACCATTTTGGCCAGAGCAGCTGCTTGACCTAATGCTACACCTGCAGCAGAACCTCCCCCTGGAGTCGGATCACTACTGGCTAACGCATTTTGAAATTCTCTTAATGTTATATCTGCCCAACTCATTGTTCCTCACCTTTCAAACACCATTCAATAATTCGTTCATGAGGATTGAACTGATGTATACTGTCCAATCCGAGACGATTAATTGCAAGCAAGACGAGTTCCTCCTCAGTCATATCATCTCGCTCAGAATACCACTGGCCTGCTTCTGTCATGGAATCAAGAGGTACCAATCCTACAATTTCAGAACCGATAGCATTGCCACCCATATTATTGGCAAGAGATGCTATGACATCGTATGCATGATGCAGATTTGTTTGTTTGTATTCCTGTAAATTCATAGACACCTGGCTCAATCCATGTGATTCGAGAGGCACGCCCATACCTTGAACGTGCGAAAGAAGCCCTTGTGTTCTAAATCGCTTATTTGCATCCAAGGATTTTATTAATCTTCCACTTGATCGAACGATTGAACCAATCCTTTTCGATATATTCGCATCCTTTTCATCTATGTTGACGTTGTATGCAATCAAAATTCCACGCGAACCTATGGTAATTGCACCGCTACGCTGTACCGTATCAGACCATTCAGTTGAGCCAAAATCCGGTAAACTTGTCTCCACTCCATGTGATGTAGATTCGCCTAAAAATCTCGATTCTAATCCCTCATATTCTCCTTTTCTTAATTTAGATAGAGAACTTCTAAGTGGATTTGAGGCCGCATTTCCATACAAAAATACTGGGACTGATAATAGTGCGACCTTCGATGCTACTCGCCGTGCAATTTCATTACAATCTTCCATAGAGCTGCCAGAAATTGGTACGAATGGGCAAACATCAACGCATCCCATTCGTGGATGTTCTCCGGAATGGATTCTCATATCAATCTCATTAATTGAAGCTTCAATCAATAAATATGCGGCTTTTTCTACATCTTCAGGATTTCCTGCAAACGTGATCACAGTTCGATTATAATCAGAATCAGGTTCAATACCTAAGATTTTGATTCCATGGATTCTTGCAGCATCAACGATACGATTGATTTTCTCAATATCTCGACCTTCAGAAATGTTCGGAACACATTCGATGATGGATTGGCCCATGGCTCATGGTTTCGAGTAAGGACTTTGAACATTGACATGCTCAACCATACAATCCATCAGGGGAAGAAGTCGCTCCTCCTCTTGATTTCTTCTTCAGCAGACGTTGAATTGCCCCCATAACATCAGCATGCTTGACAATGCTTCTGTCTTGTCGAATGGCGATCATTCCTGCTTCAACACAAACCGCTTTCAATTCGGCTCCACTAAATCCGGTAGTTGATTGTGAAACAGCTTTGATACGTACTCCTTTTGAATTCATAGAATCCAAATGAAGTTGAAGTATCTCCGTACGTGATACATCATTTGGAATTGGAATTTCAATAACGCGATCAAATCGTCCTGGTCGCAATAATGCATCATCAAGGATATCTGGTCTGTTCGTTGCAGCAATGATCTTGATATTTTCTAATTCATCAAAGCCATCGAGTTCAGCCAAGAGTTGCATGAGTGTACGCTGTACTTCTCTGTCACCGCTAGTAGAGCCATCCAAGCGCTTTGCGCCGATTGCATCAATTTCATCTAAGAATATTACAGCAGGTGATTTTTCTTTTGCCAATGAGAATAATTCACGTACAAGTCGCCCACCTTCTCCAATATATTTCTGAGCAAGTTCAGATCCAACCATTCGAATGAACGTAGCATTTGTATGATGTGCAACTGCTTTTGCGAGTAATGTTTTTCCACAACCAGGAGGGCCTACGAGGAGAACTCCTTTCGGTGCTTTAATTCCTACTTTCTCAAACAATTGAGGTTTGAGTAATGGAAGTTCAATCGCTTCTCGAACAGAAAGAATTTCTTCATCTAAACCCGCAACCATGTCGTATGTGGTATCTGGCTTCTCAATCATAACGGCTCCACTTACAATTGGATCCCAAGCATCATTAAGAACTTCAATTACAGAAAGCGTATCTTGATTCAACGCAACTCTTGTGCCTGGTTTCAGGAGCGATGGTTCAATTCTCTGATTTAATGCAACTTGGAAGACTGTCCCATTTGATGAGCGTACAATTGCCCGTTCAGGGTCAAGTACATCCTGCAAAGACCCAATAATCAATGGAGGTGATCGCAAATGCCTTACCTCTTCCTCCAATCTTGATGCTTGTTTTTTCACACTTCTTAATTCTGATTCAAGATGTGTTCTTTCACTGATCAATTCCTGTGTTTTCTCTTGCAGTGTTCGAAATTCTAATTCAAGAACCTGAAGTTCATCTTCTTTTGAGGATTTCATGGAATCAGAGCCTCGCTCAACTTCAGAACTCATCGTAATCATTTACCCCTGACGCCAATAGTTGATGAACACATCGTTTCATCCATGAGGTTTTATTGCGAAGGGTTCATGAATTGTCGTGCCCACGAGAAATTGGGGATTCTATGGCGGATTGTGAGTTATGCGGAGCAACCAAGGTAACGACAAGAGAACATCGGGTGAATAAAGCGATGTTGGCAATTTGTCAAAGGTGTATAGGCCAACTTAATTTACAACCAAAACAAGAAGCTCCAGGGCTATCTAGAGCGCGTGCAACTTCATCAAGACCTGCACAAACACACCGTCCAAAACGAAACAATCTCATGAACAAAACCGAAAAAGAACTGGCACCTGATTTTTCTCGCAGAATATCATCATCGAGAGAGAGTAAAGGGTGGGATCAACATCAACTTGCTAAGCGTATGGCAGAAACAATCAATGTCATAAAGTCTGCAGAATCTGGTAAACCGCCTACTGATGCTGTTGTTCGGAAATTTGAAATGATTCTTGGAATTACCCTTATGGTAGAATCAACAAACGAACATGAATCTATGGTTGGTAGGCCTGGTAATTCAAGAGGTATGACCATTGGAGACTACCTCAAAGACTTGAGGTGAAGGTTTGACGATTCCCTTGCATGCCATTTGGCTTGCACAAGATGATCCGAAAAAAAATACAGCGGTCCGTTCATCGAAAGATAATCTCTTAACTCTACACAAGGATTTCAGGAGACTACCTCGCAGAGGCATTATTTTGGAACCATTATGTGGCAAAGTACTCGGACCAGAAGATAAGGAACTTTTCAAAGGTAATGCGGCTATTGTTGGATTAGATTGTTCTTGGGCACATATTGAATCCTCAGTTGAGACTGTGATGAAGAGAACAAGACTCAAAGCGCGTACATTGCCATTACTTCTTGCAGCGAATCCAGTCAATTGGGGCAAACCTTCCAAATTATCAACGGTTGAAGCAATTGCAGCTGCATGTGTCTTGATGGGTGAAGATGAACAAGCGGAAATACTCCTCAGTAAATTTAGGTGGGGCAATAGATTTCTAGAACTTAATGCTGAACCATTAGAAGCATACTCATTAGCTAAAAGTTCAGCAGAATTGGTCGCTTTACAGTTTGAATTTTTTGATATTGAGGTTGATGAAGATGGATCATGAATTTCAGAAAATTCCATTGCAGCGTTTGGAGAATAACAAACACCACATTGAATCAGAATACATCGTCCAAGAATCGATTATAACCCTCCATTATAACGATGAAAATGGTGTAAATACACCCCATGTCACCTTACTTGGAACGCCTACAAAGATCAAAGAATTGCACATAGGCCATATTTATTGTGAAGGATTGACGACGGGTATTCCAACAACAAATCTCATTCAGTATCAGATCATAGATGGAGAGGTTGATTCTTTTTATCAGTCCGAAATAAATTCTAATCCCGAACATCGAGTCATAACAACTTCATGTGGTGCATGCAATCATCCTGATTTATCTGTTAATCCAAACCATAATAATATGATCCCCGAGAACGGCCAACTCTCTTATGATGAATTGATAACAGCCCTTGAGACCATGCGTAAAGAAATGAATCTCTTTCAGAAAACAGGTGGGTGCCATGGAGCAGGATTATTCAATTCTGATGGAAATGTCCAATATGTTTCAGAAGATATCGGGAGACATAATGCAGTTGACAAAACCATAGGAACAGCAATATTGTCTGGTGTTGAACGTTTTGGAGAATACACATTGTTGTTGTCGGGTAGGTGTGGCTGGGATATCGTGGCAAAGGCAGTACGAATCGGGATACCAGCAATTGCCTCTGTTGGTGCATTTTCGACTGCTGCGCTTAATTTAGCGAGAGAAAATGGAATCTGTTTGTATGGATTCGTTCGAGAATCTGGTGCCTGGAAAGCGGGTTTAAATTAGGAATCCTCCACAAGACTTGATGAACGTTATTGTTTGGCAGGAGTATGCAGGAACCATCCGAAGGGGTTACACCAGTTGATTCCAATCCTCTTCGTTTAAGCAAAATCAAGAAGACCGCCGCTGGCATACCCGCTGCTATTTCCTCTCTTAATCATGGTATTCGGAAAATGGGTGTTGTGAAAACAGTCAAAACACTACTCATGGTTAATCAAAAAGAAGGTTTTGATTGCCCAGGTTGTGCTTGGCCAGATCCAGAACACAGAACTTCCTTTGAATTCTGTGAAAATGGTGCTAAAGCAGTAGCAGATGAGGCTATGAAAGCGAATGTAAACCCCGCTTTTTTCAAAAAATATTCAATTAAAGATCTGTTGGGGAAGTCCGATTACTGGCTCAATAAGCAAGGACGTCTAGCCCATCCAATGGTATTAAAATCTGGAAATTCTCATTACGAATCTATCTCTTGGGATTCTGCGTTTGATATGATTGCTGAATCTATTAATGCAATGGATGTCCCTGAGCGAGGTGTGTTCTATACTTCAGGGCGAACATCAAATGAAGCTGCATTTCTCTACCAAGCGCTTGTCAGAAGCCTCGGAACGAATAACCTACCTGATTGTTCCAATATGTGTCATGAATCAAGTGGAAAAGCTCTCGGTTCGACAATTGGAATCGGAAAGGGAACTGTCCATTTAGAGGATTTCAATAAAAGCGATCTGATATTGGTTGTCGGACAAAACCCTGGAACAAACCACCCAAGAATGTTAACTGCCCTTAGAGATGCAAAACGTAATGGTTCGAAAATCGTCAATATCAATCCATTACCTGAAACCGGTTTGTCACGATTCAAACATCCGCAAGAATATATGGAAATGGATTTGACATCTACGCAACTTGCTGATATGCATATACAAGTGAAAATCGGGGGAGATGCAGCCTTATTCCAAGGCGTAATTAAACATCTTTTGGATACGAACAGTTACGATTCTGATTTCATTGATGAACATACATACCAATTTGAAGAATTGAAATCTCACCTGAAATCATTCTCATGGGAACGAGCAGTTGAGGATTCTGGAATAAGCAAAGATGACATCATCCGTTTAGCAAACATGTGTTCTGATTCAAATGCCACAATTGCATGTTGGGCTATGGGATTGACACAACACAAAAATGGAGTTTCTGTAATCCAAGAAGTCGTTAATCTCTTGCTACTTGGAGGTCATATAGGAAGACCTGGCGCTGGTGTATGCCCTGTTCGTGGACATTCGAATGTTCAAGGAGATCGAACCGTTGGAATTTGGGAAGCACCTTCTGATGCTTTTCTTCAATCTATGGAATATGGACTTGGATTTGAGTTGCCCAAGGCACATGGCTATGATGTTGTGGAATCCATACGGGCAATGGAAGAAGGAAATGTCGACGTTTTCGTTTGCATGGGTGGAAATTTTCTTTCTGCAACACCGGACACAAGAAGGACTGCAAAAGCATTACAAAATGTTGGCCTAACTGTCCAAATTTCCACCAAACTCAATCGCAGTCATCTCATCACAGGACACTCTGCATTGATTTTACCTGTATTGGGAAGGACTGAAATCGACATTCAAAGTTCCAAACCACAATTTGTTACTGTTGAAAACTCCATGGGAGTTGTTCATAGGTCGGAAGGTAAGTTGAAACCAGCATCATCTTCTTTGATGAGTGAACCTTCCATTGTATCTGAACTTGGGCATCGTTTGGTACCAGAGAATTTACCTTGGCGTGATCTATCAGATGATTATGATAAAATCCGTACACTAATGTCCAATTCATTAAGAGGTTTTAACAATTATAACCAGCGCGTTCGTCAAGAGAACGGATTTCTCTTACCAAATCCACCCAGAGATGAATTGAAATTTGAAACGCCATCTGGCAAGGCTGTCTTTTCCATCAATCCATTACCAGATGTATCTCTTGCGAATGGTAAATTTGTACTTATGACAATGAGGAGTCATGATCAGTATAATACCACAATTTATGGCCTACATGATCGGTATAGAGGCATTCATGGAAATCGTCGAGTTGTTCTGATGAATGCATTGGATATGGCTGAAAACGGTCTGAAAACAAGAGATACAGTGAACCTAACAAGCCATTTTGAGGGAACTGTTCGCCAATCTGACAATTGGATCGTCATCGCTTACGATATTCCAAAAGGAAATATGGCTGCATACTTCCCTGAAGCAAATGAATTAGTCCCACTGGATTCAGTAGCTGATCGGTCAAATACACCAACCTCAAAGTGGGTTGTTGTTTCAATATCCCATGGTCAAGAAGTGTCCGAAGAAGAGTAGGTTTTCTTAATGTCTGAAAATTCTTACATTCGCTTGGTGAAAACAAATCGTACGTATCGTCGATTTTGGCTAGCAGCCTTTGTATCCATGTTTGGTGAATGGTTCAACACCATTGCTCTCTTTTTGCTTATACTCAAATATACAGATTCCGAGTTACTCCTCGGAATACTGATGGCGGTTAGGATGGGTTCCTTTGCCCTAATGCAACCTCTTTTTGGACTTCTTGCTGATCGTGTTAATCGTAAGAAATTGATGATTATTACCAACGTTTTCCAAATTGGATTGGCACTCGCATTTATTGGTGTCAACGGTCCAGAAGATATGTGGTGGATGTTTACAATCTCAGGCATCATGATGGCGTTACATGGGCTGTATGTTACTGCAGAGCGAGCAGCTCTTCCTAATATTGTAAGTGAAGAAGATTTGGCAACTGCAAACGCACTAGATAGTGCAACATGGTCTGCAGCATTATGTTTCGGTGCATTTTCAGGTGGACTTGTTGTTTCGGAATATGGAGTAAACGTAGCGTTCATTATTGATTCAATTACATTTTTGTTTGGAACATTGATGATATTGCCACTTGTCATTCCACAAACATTTGACAAATCAAGTGAAGGATCAATCATTAAGAGTTCATTGAAAGATATATGGCTTGGACAAAAGAGAATTCAGAGTGAACCTCGACTTCTAAGAATCATCTTTGCAAAAACCTCCTGGAACATTGCAGGAGGGGGTTTAGCTGGGGTTTTCTTAGTGCTGGCAGGTAATGAAATTACATTTGTTGGTGCCGCACTAGGATTTGGAATTTTTTTCTTTGCTCGTGGGATAGGTACAGGAATAGGGCCAATTTTAGCGAGGAGTATTTTCAAAGATTCTACAAAATGGCCAAAAATGGTTGGCTTGCTCATCATCGTGAGCGGATTTTTCTATGTACTCGTAGGTCTAAGTTTAGGAGGGCCAATTTTATTGACACTTGTACTCGTCACATTAGCACATACAGCAAGTGGCGGGAATTGGGTTCTTTCTACAGTATTGACCCAACAATGGGTCGAGGATGAGATGAGAGGACGTGTCTTTTCTACAGACATGCTTCTAATGTCAATTGGTCAAGTGATCTCAACAATTTCAGCAGGTTACTTGATTGAACATGAAATTGTTAACCTTCAACAAGGCATCCTTGCGTATTCGATACTCATGGTTGTGAGTGGAATCATCTTCACTCTTTGGAATCCTAAGCCCCGAGGCAAACTTCGTGAAGACACTCCGGTGGTGTGAAATAACGTCGTACACTAGTGTCTGCAGAAATATCGATTACATCAAGTTGGAGCGTTGAAGTATCCCCTTCCTGAATCGTTACAATTGAGGAAGTACTTGCTGGGAGATAATCTTCTCCAGTCGAAAATAATGAAACCCTGATAGTATGGTCCTCTGCAATTACAGCATCGAGAGGCATGAATTCCATTTTTGCGTTAATCGTATCAAATATTGGCAACCATGTTTGAATATCATCTCCACCTGCGTGGTATCGTAAGTCCATGATCGCATGCCCAACATGTATGCATTCATTTTGATAGCAATCCTCGAGCAATGCATACAGTTGCCCTCCTACAGTTGCGGTTGTGACATCAACATGGAGTCTTGGAACACCTGCTATTCGAATGGTTTCAGTGAGTGGTTCTGTTTCCCATACAGGTCCATTTGAAGCATCTGGAAGGATTGTCATTGAGCCACCAATACTCGATAGTTCTCCACCTAAGGAACCAATCCATTCTGTGGTATCAGATGGTGGATATCGATTTTCTAACCTCCATTCTCCTTGATTATCTTGAATCTCAATATATTGCCCAGGTTGTTCACCCCGATCTTGGAGATAGTATTCAAACCATTCAAACAGGTCTTGCATCCAATCATAACGAATCATTTCAGGAAACGCTTCTCCTCCGCGACCGCCCATATCGCTGCGATCATTCAATTGGATTGGTCGATCTGGATAATCGTGATCCCATTGCCCAAACAGCCCCTTTGCTTCGATGCCTGCATCGATTAGCATATTCATAGTAGGTACTGCCATATGTGGGTCAACATTCCAATCATGCATCCCTTGAATAAGGTAGACTGAGCCTTTGTAATTTTCCAAAACCCTGTCTAAGAAATATCGTTCAGCCCAATAATCCCCGAATTGTTCTGAACCCAATATGTATGCTGACACTCCGGTACCAGGCCCAATTAGATAATCTGGGCAAATGTTCTGATAGTCTTCCTCATCTCCATCAAATCCATAGGAACCATACACGCCATTATGCATTATTGGTGCTCGTGCTTCAGCACTCCCGTTCCGCCACATGAGTTCTTTAACACCTATGAGACCTGAAATTGGTACGATTGTCTTGAGGTAATCGTGTTCGGAACCAAACATAGCCGCTTGCCAAGGAGTTGAACCATCATATGATTTTCCGATGAGTCCAACATTTCCATTACTCCAATTTTGTTCACCGAGCCAACGTACAGCAGCATCGTTACCCAACTGCTCTGCAGTTCCCATCAGATCCATGCAATGGTTCGAACGACCTGTTCCAGTAACAGATACTTGAGCAAAAGCATAACCATGCGGTAATAATTGTTCGACCATCATTGTCCCAAGCCAACTTCCTGGAACTTCAATAGTAGGAGTTTCAACAGATGGTTCTTGGAAATAAGGCCCAAATTCAGCTATTACTGGAACTTGAACATCTTCAGGAACATTTGGCCTCCAGACTGCTAAGCTGATTAAGCCATTAGGGGCTGCACCACCTTCTTCAATTGGAAGTGTGTATTCGACAAAATAGTGAGTAGAATTCCACTCATTTGCAGTCTCTAATATTTCAAACGGACCCTCTTCCATAACATAACCGAAATCAGTATCGACTACGTAATCTTCGAGATACCGCTCCCAGATTGGAACATTCTCATTCTCTAGCCCATTATCTGATGTCCCATTTGAGGTCATATTTTTGAAGTACTCACCAAATACAGCCGAAACGAATAGGAACACGATACATACGGCAATCGTGCTTCCAAGTACTGTGTTGAATGACTGATTATCTGAGCGTTGAACTTCCTTGGAGTCCATAACATCGCGTTGATTTGCATCAGTCATTGTAAAGCCATAGACGACCTATTCTTGAATCCGTCGAAGGGTTGAGTTGTGAACAATCCTCAAAGGCC
>MDSW01196180.1_pt1 | contig 13345 bp, 15 predicted proteins | sample 811171 | NCBI WGS metagenome assembly MDSW01 (sample SAMN05326641, study PRJNA326480) | marine metagenome | isolation source: seawater | place: Atlantic Ocean: North West | collected 2012 | reverse complement strand
TTGTTGGCGGTCCCTAGGGGAATCGAACCCCTCTTTCATGGATGAAAACCATGTGTCCTAACCGATAGACGAAGGGACCAAAGGAAAATCTTTTATTGCAAATATCAAATATAATCAAGTAATACTGAACTTTTTTTTTACAATACTTATGCCCGAATTTTTGTGTGTAACCAATGTTTCAGTAGAAAAGGTTCCATCTTTTAATCTAACACCATTAACTATATCAGAACTTGTTATTCCAGTTGCGCAAAAAATTGAATCACCTTTTACAATTTCATTTATATTATATTTTTTATTAAAATCTATGATTCCCATTTTTTTCGCTCTATGACGATCATCTTCTGATTTAAATAAAAACCGTCCTTGAAATTTACAATTAAATGCGTCTAACGCAGAAGCTGCCAATACTCCTTCTGGACCTCCACCTATTCCTAAAAAAAGATCAACATTATATTTTTTGTCTGTAGTTAACAAGGCGCCAGAAACATCACCGTCGGAAATTAATTTTAATTTAACTTTCATTTGCATTAACTTACTAATTATTTTTTTATGTCTAGGTCTGTCTAATATACAAACGGTTAAATCACTTACATTGCATTTTTTAAAATCAGCGATATTATTTACATTTTTTTCACAAGAAAAATCTAGATCTATTGCCTCTCTAGGTATTTCTTTACCAACAGCTATTTTATCCATGTATGTTTCAGGAGCTCGAAATAAATTATTTTTTTCAGAAATAGCTATTACTGATAAAGCACCCGGCAAATTATTTGCAGCAAAATTCGTACCTTCTAAAGGATCTACTGCTATATCAATTTCTTCTCCTAAACCTAAACCAAGCTTCTCACCTATGTAAAGCATTGGCGCCTCGTCCATTTCACCTTCTCCAATAACAACTTCACCATCAATATTTAATTTATTGATCTCATTTCTCATCGAATCAGTTGCAGCTTTATCAGCTAAAATTTTATTTTTTTTTCCTATAAATGGATAACAAGCAACTGCTGCTTTTGATGTTACGACACAAAATTTTTCTAATAAGTTTTTATCCAACGCCATTAAAAATTATTCATATTGTTGTTTTGTGCTTACTTTTAATCTGTTTTCAAATTCATTTAGCCTTTTCCAAACAGAAATTAATTCTACAATAATAGGCCAACTTCTTACTAAATATTGTAGTGACGTCTCTACTCTACCAAAAGCACGAATTATTTGTTGTACAAATCCCAAAGTAATGGCTCCTGTTACTATTGTTGGTGCTAATGCCAAATATGGAACAATAACCATACCTTGCAGGTAACTCCATTTTACAGCATTGAAATATAAATAATGAAAATACATTTTATAATGAATTTTTCTTACACCACCGTATAAATTTGTTATCTTTTCTGGAGATGCACTCTCTTTAAAATCTTCACCTAAAACCAATTCTTTTCTATATGCTGCTTCCTCTTTCTGAATATCATACTCTATACCTGGAAGTTTTATACCAACTGCAGCTAAAATAAAAGTCCCTCCTAAGGCAGAAATTATAGCTACCCAAACTAACGCATGATTAACCTCTCCAACCCAAGGTAAAACTGTAATACTTTTTGAGAGACCCCATAATATTGGAGTAAAAGCTATTAATGTCATAACACTTCTTAAAAGCTCTGCACCTAACCCCTCCATTATTCTCGCAAATTTTAAAGTATCTTCTTGAACTCTTTGTGAAGCTCCCTCAATAGAAGATGCATACTTCCATTTATCATGATAGAAATCTGCCATTGCAGTTCTCCATCTAAAAGTCCAATGGCTTGTGAAATAATCACTAAATATAACAACTAGGATATAAATCGCAGCAATTTTAGCAAATGTAAATAGATATGATATAAATTCTTTTTCAGATACAGCACCAGGCTCAGCTAAGGCTTTTTGTAAAGTATCGTAAAATTCTCCAAACCATTCATTAATTCTAACATCAAGCTGTACTTGGTACCATGTTGCAATCAAAATTAATAATGTTCCACCAATACTCCATAGATGCCATTTTTTATTTGTAAAAAATTTGAACATTATTTTGTGAAATTGTCTGAGTAAGATTTTTTAACTACTTTTCTTGTTTTTGGTTCTATAACTTCAAATTCAATTAAATTTTTTTTTGCGTAATTAATTGCATCATCAATTAACTCGAACTCTAACTTTATTTCAGAATATGTATCATTAGAACTTTCCCATCCCATTAAAGGATTGGTAGTATTATTTTCGGTAATAAATTCTAATATCCATTTGTTATATTTTTTTGTTCCAGATTGCATTGCACTTTTAGAAGGTTTATAAATTTTAGCTTTTTTCATAACAATGGTCGGGGCGGCAGGATTTGAACCTGCGACCCTCTGGTCCCAAACCAGATGCGCTACCAGGCTGCGCTACGCCCCGATAGTGATACTAATATAGTAGTATCATTGAATTTAAAAGCATATTAAACATCAAAAACTCATTAATTTTTTAAGAAATTAATATATAAAGAAGTATGATTGTTGAATGTCCGAATTGTTACAAAAAATTCAATATAGATAGTAGTCTAATACCAATAAAAGGTAGATTGGTTCAATGCAGTGGCTGTAATCATAAATGGCACTTTGTACCAAAGAGTGAGGTAAAAAATGTTAAAAAAGAAAATAAGAATGATAGCTCATTTTTATTTGAGGAAGATGTAGAGGACAATAAAAATGTTAATAAAACTAAAGATATTGCTACAAAAAAAAATAACAATCAAGCTCAAAAAAAAAATGTTACCAAAAGTAAAGTTAGGATAAATTATTTTAAAATGATTATAGTTGTCATTATCAGTGTAATTGCAATAGTACTTGTAGTTGACACATTTAAAAACCAACTATCAACTTTTATTCCAGGATTGAAAGAAATAATGAACAATTTGCACGAAACACTTTTAGATATAAAATTATTTATTATAGATCTTAGCAAAAATGATTAATTATATATCATCACCGTTCAAGTGGTTTTTTAAATTAGAAGCAGCTAGTGGGTTAGTCTTGTTATTTAGTGCAATACTAGCTTTAATAATAAGTAATTCTAACTTATCTGCAATATACTTCTTTACACTAGAAAAATATCTTTTCATTGGTATCAATGAATTTGGAATTAAATTATCTGTTCTGCATTGGATAAATGATGCTCTAATGGCAATTTTCTTTTTTTTTGTGACCTTAGAAATAAAAAGAGAATTCTTACAAGGAGAACTATCAAGTTTTAAGCAAGCTTTGTTACCAATTATAGGTGCAGTTGGTGGAATGTTGGTCCCAGCTTTATTTTATATTTATATTAATTTTGATGATCCAACAACTTTAAATGGTTGGGCCATTCCATCAGCAACAGATATAGCTTTTTCTCTTGGTGTATTATCTCTACTTGGATCAAGAGTGCCAATATCTTTAAAAGTTTTTTTGACAGCTTTAGCGATAATAGACGATTTAGGTGCAATACTTATTATAGCTTTATTTTACTCTGGAGATTTACAGATAAAATATTTATTATTAATGCTTGCTGCATCAATTACATTAATAGTTTTAAATAAGTTTAATGTTAAAAAATTTTTACCATATTTAATTGTTGGATTACTTCTTTGGGATTTTACACACAATTCAGGTATACATGCCACTATAGCTGGTGTTTTATTAGCAATAGCTATACCTCACAGAAAAAAGAAAAATGATTATTCACTTTTAATCCATCTTGAGCACAAAATAAGCCCCTATGTTGCTTTTGGCATAATGCCTTTGTTTGCATTTGCAAACGCAGGTGTTTCTTTAGAAGGATTAAGTTTAATGTCTATGATGGATAAAGTGCCTTTAGGCATTATTTTGGGATTGTTTGTCGGAAAACAACTTGGAGTTTTTATATTTTCATATATTTCTATTAGACTAAAAATAGCATCAATGCCAAATAACTCAAATTGGATTAACTTTTATGGAGTTGGAGTTTTAACTGGTATTGGTTTTACAATGAGTTTATTTGTAGGGAATTTAGCATTTGCAGAAAATCTTGAATATATGGATGGGGTTAAAATTGGTGTTCTAACTGGGTCACTATTATCCACTTTATTTGGATACTTTTTATTATTATTTAGTAAAAAGACTAATGAAAAATAAATCAATAAAAATTTTTATTTTAATTTTTTTTTTTATTATATCAAGCATTTCTATGTCAAAAAATAGTTTAGCATCAGAATTTTATAATATTGAAATTAATTCAATAGATGGTCAAATAATTAAACTAAATCAATTTAAAGATAAAGTGGTATTAATTGTTAATGTTGCTAGTTATTGCGGTTTTACAAAACAATATGAAGATATGCAAACAATATGGGATAAATATAAAAATGACGGTTTAATTGTGTTAGGTGTGCCATCAAAATCCTTTAACCAAGAAAAAGATAATGAGAATGATATCAAAAAATTTTGTGAGGTTAATTTTGGAATTAATTTTCCTATGACAGGAATACAAAATGTCAAAGGTGAAAAAGCTCATGAATTATATGTTTGGGCAAGAGAAACTTATGGCAAATCTGCAATTCCTAAATGGAATTTTCATAAAATATTAGTTGATAAAAAAGGAAGAATTGCTGATACGTATCTTTCTTTTACAAATCCTAATTCAAAAAAAATTATTTCAAGAATTGAAGAACTATTATACTAAAAAAGACATACCGTCATGTGCTGCTATTATATTTCTAGGTAATATCTTGCTTATTTCTTTATAATCTATTTCTATATTGAGATTTGTTAGTATTGTTTTTTTAGGTTGAACTAACTTTACAAAGTTTAAAATATCATTTAAACAAAAATGTGATGGGTGAGGATCATACCTAAGACAATCAATTACTAAATATTTTAATTTTTTAAAATATTTATAATCTTTTTTATATATTTTATTTACATCTGGTAGATATGCGCATTTCGAATTAATGATATAACCTATGCTTCTTATTCTTCCATGTTGCACTTCGATCGATCTAATGTTTATTTTTACGTTATTCAGATTAATTTTATGAATTTTTTTTAATTTATTTAATGTAAGAGTAGCAGGATATGATAAAGAATTTTTAAAACAAAAATTAAAAGTATTTTTCAAATAATCTCTTGTGAATTTATCAGCATAAACTGGAATTTTTTTTCTATTTTTAATGTAAAAACCTCGTAATTCATTTATTCCATGGGTTTGATCAGCATGATAATGCGTGTAAAAAACTTTATCAATATTTTTTACTCTATTATTGAGTAATTGCTGCTTGATATCTGGCGATGTATCAATAAGAATATTTGACTTTGATACGCTCAACATAGCCGAACATCTTGTTCTATAATTTTTTTTATTTTTTGGATCACAGTATCCAAAATTACCATCAATTCTAGGTAATCCTAAAGAGCTTCCACATCCTAATATTGTAAATTTTACAGTCATTAATTAAATAGGTTATTAAAATTATTAGTAGTTATCTTTTCCATCTCTTCAAAACTTTTTTCTTTTAAAGATGATAATTTTTTAAGGGTATGTTTTATAAAACTGGGTTCATTAGATTTACCACGATTTGGTTCAGGTGACAAAAAAGGACTATCTGTCTCAATTAATAATCTTTCATTATTAATATTTTTAAAAGTTTCTTGTAACTCAACACTTTTTTTGAAAGTAATAATCCCACTAGCTGAGAAATAAGAGTTAAATTTCATTAATTTTTTTGCAAAATTTGATGATCCTGTAAAACAATGCATTAATATCTTCAAATCAAAATTAGAGTAATCATTTAAAATATTATACGTTTCTTCCTCAGCATTTCGTGAATGAATTATTATTGGGATATTCAAATCTAAAGCAGCTTGGATATGATTATGAAAACTTACAATTTGACTTTTTTTATCACTATTATTGTAATAAAAATCAAGACCACTTTCTCCTACACCAATAATTTTATTATTATTAGATATATTTTCTACTATCTGATCTTTATGTAAAATTTGTCCACTAGTTTCATGTGGATGTATACCAAAGGTTCCATAAATTATTGGATCAAATTTAACTATGGAATTAATTTTTCTAAATGAATCTAAATTTGTTGATATGGTTAATATTTTTTTTATCCCAACTTTTTTACTTCTAATTAGTACATCTGCAAGATTAGAATATAAATTTTCATGGTCTAAATGACAGTGCGAATCAATCATTGTCTATTTTTTTAAAAAGAATTTTTATTGATATAATATTATCAATTTGGTCTAAAAAATCATGATTGATGATAGTTTTAAAATTTATATTTTTTTCATTAAGTTTAAATATATTTAAAACTTTTAAGGATGTATCTGGAATAATTGGATATAACAAAATTGAAATTTTTCTAATTAATTCTAGCGAGGTGTAAATTATTGTATTTAATCTCAACTTATTATCCTTTTTTTTCCAAGGTTCCTGATCATTAAAGTATTTATTTGCATTAAAGAGCTGACTTTGTATAAAATTAACATAAGTATTTATCTCTTGTTTATCTATACTTGATAATAATTTTTCATAATTATCGTTATAAATATTTAATATTTTAAAATCCTCTTCTAGTAATTTAATATTTTTTGGTACAGCTAAATTTAAATTTCTTTCAACAAAAGAAATAACTCTTTGACACAAATTTCCATAATTATTTGCTAAATCACTATTAATACATGATATCAACTTTTCTTTTGATATTGTTCCATCATTGCCAAAAGAAACTTCCTTAAGCAAATAATATCTTAAAGGATCTAATCCATAATTATTTATTATTTCTATTGGATCTAGAATATTTCCTTTTGATTTTGACATTTTTTCATCTCCAGAAAGTATCCATCCATGACTAAATACCCTTTTTGGAGGCTTAATGTCAGCTGCAAGCAAAAAAGCTGGCCAGTATACTGCATGAAATCTTAAAATATCTTTTCCAATTAAATGTAAGCTTGCGGGCCAGAATTTTTTATATAATTCGTCTTCTTCATTTGGATAATTTACTGCACTTAAATAATTTGTTAATGCATCTAACCAAACATAAATAACATGTTCCTTATTTGATGGAACTTTGATTCCCCAAGAAAAAGACTTTCTACTAACGGATAAATCTTTTAAACCACTTTTTACAAAGCTAACAACCTCATTTTTTCTTGTCTCTGGCAAAATAAAATCTGGATTTTCATCATAAAATTTTAATAATCTATTCTGCCATTTAGATAATTTAAAAAAATACGATTCTTCTTCAACCCATTCAACTTGTGATTTTGAGACTTTTGAGTAAAATTTGTTTTCGATTTCTTCAATTTCATCATCAAAGTAAAAAGCTTCATCAGAAACTGAATACCATCCAGTATACTTTGACATATAAATCTCATTTTTATTTTCTAAAATTTTCCATATACACTCAACTGATTTTTTATGCCTTTCCTCTGTAGTTCTTATAAAATCATTATTACTTAAATTTAGTATTCTAGAAAGATCTCTAAATGTTTTGCTAATTATGTCACAAAAATCTTTTGGATCCTTGTTTTCTTTTTCAGCAGCCCTTTGTATTTTTAATCCATGTTCATCTGTACCAGTAAGAAAATAAACATTAAATCCTTGAATCCGCTTTATTCTTGCAAAAAAATCTGCAACTATACTAGAATATGCATGACCCATGTGAGGTTTAGCAGATGGATAATATATTGGTGTAGTAATATAAAAATTATCTTTCATTTAAAATTCTATTATTTAACTCAATAAAAAGAGACTCCATATCAAGATTATATTTAATTATATTATTTAATTTTGTTAATATATTTTTATATAAATGATGATAAAGAAAAAAATCATCATTTAAATTTTTTATAAAAAATATTTGTAATATAAGTTTTATATGTTCTTTAACAAATGAACTAGTTTTATATATTTTCTCATTTGAGATTTTTTTAAGTAATTCATCGATTTTAATTTTTTCATAATTAATTTTATATTCATTACAAAAATCAATCAACGAGATGTAAAAACCAGGTGTAAAAGAATAATGCTTAAATTCATCTGATATTTTAATTAAATAGTCTTTACCATAATGATTATATATAATTTGTGGAATATATTCTGGATCTAGCGATAGTTTATATTCTATACATCGTGATTTTAGAGTTTCTGATATTTTTTTTTCACTATTATAAACAAGAAAAAAAATATTTTTATTATTTGAGTCTTCTAAAATTTTTAAGATTGCGTTTACTGCGTTAATATTTAAGTGCTCTACATCTTCTATAAGTATTATTTTTTTTTTATTATTTAAGGAAGACTTATTAACAAAATCATTAATTCTTCGTATTTGATCTATATCAATAAATTTTTTATCTTTTTTTAATTGTATTTTGATTAAATTTGGATGCGTATTACTTAAAATTAATTTATAAGATTTGTTATTAAAATTAATTTTTTTTTCATCAAATTCATATTTATTATTTTCATCTTTTGAAAAAATATAATTTAAAAAATGAAAAATGAAAGTTTTTTTACCAATGCCTTTTCTACCAGATATTAATAATTTAGAAGGTAGTAAATCTTCATTAATCAAAAAAGTAAATTCTTGAAATAATTTACTATAGCCAATAAGATCTGTAGACTTTGATATCAACATTATATTAATTTAAGCTCTATTAATTTTTTTTCTATTGATTTTATATTGTTTTTTAATGGTTGATTTGAATCAATTATCAAATGTTTTTTGCTTTTTTTTGCAATTTTAATAAAACCTTTTTGAGCTTTTTCGTAAAAATTTAAGTTGAAAAGATCATACCTATTATTTTTTTTTCTTTTCTTCAATCTTTTTATAAGGTTTTTTTTATTTACCGTACTAACAAAAGTATAAAATGGTTTATTTTTTTTTAAGACAAAATTATTCAATATATTTATAATATTTCTATCTAATCCCATAGCATAGTGTTGATATGCCATTGTAGAATCTGTAAATCTATCCATTAAAATAACTTTTGCTTGAATTTTTTTATTTAAAATTTTTTCAAAATTTTCTGACCTAGATGCTAAATAAAGTAAAAGATCAGTTTTTTTGTTAAAGTTTGATTTTTTGTTCATTAACAATCGCCTTATCTTCTCTGAATTTTGCGATCCACCTGGTTCTCGTAATTTTAAGAAAGAAATTTTTTTAAATTTTAATAACTTTGCAACATGTGTTATATGAGTTGACTTGCCTGCACAATCAATACCTTCAAATACAATAATTTTATTTTTATACATCACCCCATATTAAAAAATTAATTGATTTTAAAATTCTTGAAAAAATATTTTGTCTTTGTACCATTAAAAGAGAATGTAATTTTACTTCATCTATTAAATCATCTTTGTAAAATATTTTTAATTTTCCTATTTCTTGATCTTTTAAAATTGGGGCTTTAACTGGTCCATCATATTCAATAATTACTTTTAGATATTTTTTTCTAGCTTTAGGAATTGTTTTATATATATCTTTTTTTATATAAACTGGTGTTTTGTCTAATTTACCCTGCCAAACAGTTATTTCCGAAATTTTTTCATTTTTACTTGCTATTTTAACTGTGTCAAAATTTGTTAAACCATAAGTTAACAATTTTCTAGATTGTTTAGATCTTGAATTTTTTGTTTCAAAACCACTACCAATAGCAATTAATCTTCTCTCATTTCTTTTAATTGATGATGCTAATGAATATTTTTCTGCAGATAAGTATCCTGTTTTAATGCCATCTGCTCCAATATTTTTGTACAGTAACGGATTTCTATTTCCTTGAGTAATTGGATCGCCCCCTGTTCTACTCCACGTAAATTCCTTCTCTTTAAAGTATTCGTATAAATCAGGATAATTTTTAATAAGGTAATTTGACATAATTAAAATATCTCTAACTGTAGAATAATTATTTGGATCTTCTATACCAGAGGAATTTGTAAAGTTTGTATTACTCATGCCTAATTCAGTAGCTTTAGCATTCATTAGAATGGCAAATTCTTCTTCTGTGCCTGCTATTCCCTCAGCTAACGCAACACATGCATCATTACCAGATGCTACAATTATTCCTTTTAATAAATCTTCAACTGATACGAAATCATTTACCATTATAAACATTGATGAATATCCAGAGGTTGAAAGTCTCCATGCATTCTCAGAAACAACAAATTCTTCATCTAGATTTAAATCACCTTTTTGAATTAATTCAAATGCGATAATAGATGTCATTATTTTAGTCATTGATGCTGGATATATCTCCATATCAGGTTCTTTTTCATACAAAATTTTTCCAGATAAAAAATCTTGCAAAATAGCTGTCTTAGCCTCAACATCAAATTTTGCTTTTGAAACATTAATAAAAAACAAGTTTATTAAAATAAAAAAAGTAAAGATTTTTTTCATTGTTTAATTAATTCAATAGTTTCAAAGTCAATATTTAGTATTTTATTATGTGCAATCTTTAGATCATCTATATTACTATAAGGTCCCATAAACAATCTGTATTTTGTTTTTGAAATCTTATTTATTTTTGAGTCTTTTATATTTAACTCATTATATAATCTTTTTTGTAATATTAATGCAGTATTTTTGTAATAAAAATCTCCGATTTTAATAATATATTTAAAATCAACTATTTTGTTTTTTTTTATGATTTTTTTGGAATCATTAATGCCTATATTTTTGATTTCAATTTCCTCGACTGGAGCTTTATTGGCTACTTCCTTTTCTGCTTCAAATGTCTTGGCTTCATTAGCAACAAATGTTGATTTATCATTAACTTCAATCAACCTAATATAAGGTTCCAATATATTGATTTCTAAATCATTTGCGATTCTTTTGCTTATTACTGAATTGTAAAATTTTGGATAATTTGCTTTATCAGAGGTTTTTGCGATTAAAGATTTACCATTTAGTAAATTTATTATTTTTACATTTTTATTTTTTTTTAAATTTTTTTGATAAATTAATAAGGATCTATTATCCAATTTTTTACTAATAGTTTTATTATCAAATAATTTGTCTTGATATATAAGTGTAAAACCTTCAACTGAAAAAGGTTTGATTATAATATCTTGTTTATTTTTTACTTGTACTTTACTTGTACATGATGAAAGTAATAATATTAATATTAATAAAAATTTATAGTTCATTTTTAAATTTATTTTTTAAAGTGCAAACAGCAAGAGCAAATCTTAAAGATCTATTCCATTTTAGAATTAAATTGTAATTTGAAAATATTAAAAAAGCTGGTTCATAAATATTTGAATTATTTACTATTTCTTTATCAGGCGTTATAATAGCAACAAGTTCATTATCATATATTTTAAAATCATTGGAATTTTTAATATATTTTTTAATTTCTTTATATTTATTAATATGTTTTATCTTTTTTGCTGAATAATTTAAATATTTTTTTGGAATATTATGATTTAATTCAACTTTATAGAAACAAGGTTGATTTTTTTTCCATCCTAACTTATTTAAATAATTAGCTGCTGAAGCAAAAGAGTCATCAACTGATTTTAAATTGATATTATTATTTTGATCAAAATCGATTGCATAATTTTTAATTGTGCTTGGCATAAACTGAAAATTTCCAAAAGCACCTGCCCACGATCCATATAGTGTTTTATAATCTACTATGTTTTTATCAATTAATTTTAGAAGAATAATTAATTCTTTTGTAAAAAATTCACTTCTTCTTTTATCATAACTTAATGTTGCTAAAGATGATAAAATATCCATTTTTCCTAAATAATTTCCGTAATTTGTTTCTATACCCATTAGAGCCAACAAAAGTTCTTTTTCTAAATTATATTTATCAGATACTTTGTCAATTAGTGTTGAATTTTTCTTGTATAATTTAATACCTTGTTTTAATTTTAAATTTGATGATCTTTTTTCAACGTAAGTTTTTGTATCCTCATAAAATTCCGGCTGATATCTGTCGTACTCAATTACTTTTTCTAAGAAAACAACATCTTTTAAAACCAAATTAATAGTTTTTGCAGAAATACCTTCATTTAAAGCATTTTTTTTAAAAGAGACTAACCATTCATCGAAATCATTTGCTAAAGTAAAATTGATAATTAAATTATGAAAAAAAATTATTAATATAATGTGTCTAATTATTTTCATATAAATCTTTTAAATAGATAACTACCGCAAACCATATAATAATGAAACTAATTAACTTTGTCATATTAAAAGGTTCATTATAGTAATAAAACCCAAGCAGGAATTGACTTGTGGGTGTTATAAAAAAGATCAGTCCAGACGTAGCCATGGTTGTTTTTTCTAAACCTTTAATAAATAAATATAATGGAATAACGGTCATAAAACCTGCTAGAATTAGTAATAGTGAACTACTAGGATGATTTATACCAAAATCATTGTTGCCTGATTTATATATTACATAACTAACTATTAGTGCGAGCGGAATTATATACAAACTTTCAATAAATAAGCCTACATCAGTATCAACATTAATTTTTTTTCTCAAAAGGTTATATGAACTCCAAAAAAAAGCCACAAGAAAACCAACTAGTGGAAAAGATTCAAGGTTAAATAATAAAAATATAGATGATAGTATAACAGCTAAGATTGAAACTTTTCTTTTAAAGTTAAGCTTTTCTTTTAAAAAAATATTGCCTAGAAAAACATTTAAAATTGGAAAAATAAAATATCCATAACTAGCATCAATAATTTTGTCTACAGATATTGCATATATCCATGTACCCCAGTTTAAAAAAATTAATATACTTGTTATAAACAGTATAAATAATTTTTTTTTTTCTTTTAAAATTTTTTTAAAAATATCTACTTTTTTAAATAATATAGTAGTTGCAAATAATATGACACAGGTCCAAATTAGTCTGTGGATTGTGACTTCTAAAGCGCCAAGGTCTGATATGTACTTAAAAAAAATTGTTCCTAATACACCCCACCACAAAGACCCCATGGTTGCATACATTATTCCTTTTTTAAAATGGGATTGTTTCATTAAATTTACTGATGAGATCTATACAGCATTTTTCAATTGAATTCTAAAAATAATACTTATAAAACCATCGAAACGGAGAGATGGCTGAGCGGTTGAAAGCACCGGTCTTGAAATTCCAAGTAACCCCTACTCCCTTAAAGACGATTCACATACTTATCAAGTCATTGCTTACTTTTTGAAATTTAGCTTTTACGAAAAAAGCATCATTATTAGCTTGCCTAAGCTACAAAACTAGAAACTAACTAGAAACTATTACAAAGATTATTTGTATTTTTCTCGAGTTTTCTGATTAATTTGATCAATATAGACTCTTA
>MDSW01157457.1_pt1 | contig 13347 bp, 11 predicted proteins | sample 811171 | NCBI WGS metagenome assembly MDSW01 (sample SAMN05326641, study PRJNA326480) | marine metagenome | isolation source: seawater | place: Atlantic Ocean: North West | collected 2012 | reverse complement strand
TAGGCTGGGTGTGGAAGTGCGGTAACGCATGTAGCTGACCAGTACTAATAGCTCAATTGGCTTGATTTATGCACTGAAAAAAATTTTAATTAAAAATAGATTTACTTCTCAATTACAATATTATTACTAAAATCTTATTATTCTTACTTTTTAAAATATTACTAAAAAAGTAAATTTAAGTTAAAAAAAATGAAAAATATAAGCAAAAAAAATTTCTCTTTTTTTATAGATAAACCATTCACAATATTTGAAATTGAAGATTTTTTACCTGATGATGAATTTTCAAATTTATTAAATTCTTTTCCTTCAGAAACTAATTTTAATACAGAAGTAAATAATATAAAAACTTTTTCGAATAAAAGCGAAAATGATAAAGAAAACTTCAAAAATTTTTTATTAAATAATAATTATTGGGACAGTTTTTTTAAAAAAATTAAATCTAAAAAATTCATAAACTCTGCTTTTTACACTTCAATTATTCCAAATTTAAAATCCAGAGGAGTAGGTTCAATAAAAAAATGGACTTTGAATGACAAAAATTTTTTGATAAAAAATTTTTTTAGAAAAATTGATATACATTACCGATTTTCAATAAATAAACACAACGGTTATTTAAATCCACATACTGATGCAAGAACTGCCTTATTGTCTATGGTTTATTATATATCAAACGATTTTAATGATAATTGTGGGACAGAATTTTGGAGGATAAAAAAAAATAAGAAAAAATGGACTGGACTAACTAGTAGAATAAGTGAAAATCAATTTGAAGAATTTAAAAAAGACTGTGAAATATTTCACAAAAGTATATTTAAACAGAACAAACTTATAGGTTTTTTTAGAAATGATATTTCTATACATTCTGTAACAACTTCAAGCTCTAATATCAACGATAAAAGAAGAGCTTTATCCTTTTTTATAAAATATTGAAATGAATATAAATTTAGAAAATTCTTTAATTAATAATTTAAAATTATCACTAAAAGATTTTAAAAATCAAAAGAATATAACTGGAGAACATTGGAATTACTATTATAAAGACTCAGCTAAATTTTTTGATATTGAAAATTTAAAAAACTTTAGAAAAAAAAATTTATTATCAAATGGCCTAGATGATTCTCTATATTTAAGTAAATTCTCAAATAAAGATGAAATAATCAAAAAACTGATAGATGAAATTGGTGAGGATTTTTTTTATAAAAATTTAAATACTAAAAATATTGGAAATTGTGATTCTTATTTATTTTATAAAAACACTTATATTGATTTTAATGATTTACTAAAAATGCATTGGTATAAAGATATCGATAAACATATTTTTAACAAATCTAAAATTAATAATATTTGTGAAATTGGTGGTGGTTACGGAAATTTTGCCAGAATAATTTTAAACAACCAAAATTGTAAGTATTTTTTAATTGATTTGCCTCAAACAAACCTAATGTCTAGTTTTTATCTAAAAAATAATTTTGAAAATAAAAAAGTCTACCTTTATTCTGATTATAAAAATGAAAGTGAAAATATTATCTCGGAAGAAAGTTATAATAAAAATGATATCTTTATCTTAACACCTTGGTGTAATTTACCAAAAAAAATATCCTTAGATTTATTTATAAACGCAAAATCTATGATGGAAATGAATTTTGGCATGATTAAGAAATATTTTGATTTAATACAAAATAAAGTAACTTTGAATGGTTTTTTTCTCAACATAAATAGGTACGAAAAAGATAGCGTGGGTCACCCTGTTAGAATTCATGAATATCCATATGATAATAATTGGGATGTGATTTTATCTAAACAATCTATAATTCAGGACAAAATTCATTTTTTACTTACCCAAAGAAAATACAAAAATATTAAAAACGGTATAAAGAGCGAGTTAAATCGAATTAAAAATGATGCAAAAAAATTTTATAGAAAAAGATCATATTTTGAAAAAATTATAAGAGAGGTTAAAAAAATATTTTCAAAATATCTAGATAGTTTTTAACTTTAATATAACAAAATTTATTAATAGATTTTATTAATATTTTTATTTTTAAGAGAATAATTTGAATCACAAATCTTTAATACATCTAGATCATGAGAGATAACTATTATTGTTGTGTCTTTAATATTTTTTAATAATCTTAAAATTTCCAAAGAGTTTTCTTCATCTAAACTTGAAGTAGGTTCATCAAGAATTATTAACTTACTTTTCCTATACAGAGCTCTCGCAATTCCTATCCTTTGCCTTTCACCTCCAGAAATATTTGATGAATTTTGATTTATCAAAGTTTCCAAACCATTGGGTTCTTTGTTAATAAAATCTTTTAATTGTGCATTATTTATGCTTTCATTAAGACGTTCATGATCAACTTTTTCATCATTTTTACTTAAAATAATGTTATTTTTTATTGTATCATTAAAAAGATATACATTTTGTTCGACCAAGGAAATATTTTTTTGCCATGATAAATAATTTTCTTTTCTCAATGTATCATTATCAATTAATATTTCTCCAAAATGTGGCTTTAGAAATCCACAAATAAGATTAACTAGAGAAGTTTTTCCACTTCCACTTTTACCTAATATGCCTACTTTCTCACCGAAGTTTATTTGTAAGTTAACACTTTTGAATAAAAAATCGGAAGTTTCATATTTAAAACTTATATTCTTTAATTCAATTTTATTTTCATAATTAATATATTCATCTCTAAACTTAATATTATTTTTATTTTTCATATATTCAACAAGAAATACTTCAGTTGCGATTTGCGATTGTTTAATTTTATTAAATAAAGAAAACAAATAAATAATTTGAGGAACTAATTTAAAACTCACTAAAATGAAAATACCAATAAAGCTAATAATATAATCATTATTATAATTAAAATATTTTAATATTAAAACTTGTAAAAAAATAAAAAATAATACTGTTATTTCAAATGATAGTTTTGGGAATTGGTCTATAAATCTAAAAATTACTTTTACTCTTGCGTAATTAAAAGCTTTTTCTTTAAAAATTAAATTGTATTTATTTTCAAGATTATAAAGTTTTAATAATGAAAAACCATTGAAAAATTCCTTGATCATTCCTAGCAAGATTTCGTGATAAGTTAATTCCCTTCTTCCCAAACTTAAAATTAATTTTTTAAAAATAAAAAAATAAATTGAAAGAACTAAAGTTGAAATAATTAATAAAATTAAAGTTAATTTTATATTAATAAATAATAAGAAAATAATTAGAGGAATAATTATAAATAAAGATCTAAAAACAAAAAGAAATGATACAAAAAAATTAGAAATAGTTAATTCAGAGATTTTTGTCAAAATATTTGTTATTTGAGAACTATTGTAGTTAATAATATCAGAATAATTTTTTTTAATAAAAATATTAAAAAGTTTAGATCTTAGTGAAGCTGTTAAAAATGAATTAAATCTATAATTAAATAAATTTAAATAAATTGAAAATAAAAATTTTATAAAAAAAAAAGTTAAAATTGCAGCTGAAACGTACAAGTAAGCATTTTCAGAAATTAGCATTTCACTGATTTTAATATTAATAAACTCAGGTAAATTTAGATTTAAACTTTCTAGATTAGATCCAACAACCAAGAAAATAATAGGTATTATTGCAGCTACACTAATCAGTTCAAATATTGCAAAGATAACATTTAATATAACAAAAAGTTGAGTTTTAAATTTTTGTTTTTTATTTAAAATTTTGCCATAAACATTAAAAATTAATTTCAGCATTTTAATAATATACTTTGAAAAATATCAAATTTGACTATAATCTTGAAAATATTTAATTAAACCCAATATTTGTTCAAATCAAGATAATTACAAGAATATAAAACTAAATGAAAAAAACAAATAAATTAATAAATAACATTGAAAAAATAAGGTCAAAAAATAACAAAAACTGGATGGATATTTTAAGACTAGCTTTAGATTTAGACCATAATAGAACAGTAAAAATTTTAAAGCAAATTCACAAGCACGATATAAAAATTTCAAAAATAGTTAATAAAATTAAATTGAAATGATTTAAAAGATCAAATTAAGACAAGCTTTAGCAAAGAATATTCTTATTATCTTAAAAATGACATATTTTAATTATTTACCCTAAGGAAATTCTAATGAAAAAAAAAGCTATAATTTTAGGGGCTGGACCATCTGGATTAGTTTCAGCATGGAAATTATTAGAAAGAAATTGGGAAGTTGAAATTTATGAAAAATTATCAATACCCGGTGGAATGTGTAGATCTTGGGAATGGAATAGTCATACAGTTGATACTGGTCCACATATATTTCATACAGACAACCAAAGTTTAAAAGATATTTGGTTAGAAGAATTTTCAGACTTACTAGTCGAAGATAATTTTTGGTGTCAAAATGTTAAAGGTGAAAATTTTGACCAGTTTTGGGACTACCCTTTATCTTGGGAAAGTATTTCTAATTATCCAAAGGAAACTAAAAAAAAAATACTGGAAGAATTAAAAAATTTGTCACCAGAAAAATCTGCAAGAGCAAAAAGTTTTAGTGAATATATTTTAAGTTTAGTTGGACCAACTATTTATGAAATGTTTTTTAAAAAATATCCAGCTAAGATATGGGGAATTAATGGAGATGATATGACGGCCGAGTGGGCTCCAAGAAGAATTGATATTAGACAAAAAAATTTGCCATTTTATCATGGACAATTTAGTGCTGTAGGAAAGTATGGTACTGGAAAAATATATGAAAGATTAAAAGAAAAAATTACAAAATTAGGAGGAAAAATTCATTTTGCGGAAACAATTGTTAAAATAAATTCAAATGAAAAAAAAATTAGTTCTTTTGAAACTCTTTCAGGTAAAAAAATAGCTCTTAATTCAAATGATATATGTATTTCTACTATACCAATAACTATAACAGCAAAACTTTTAGGCTTAGAAACAAATCTTAAATTTAGAGGCATAAGATCAATATATCTAAAATATAAAGTAAAAGAGATCTTGCATGGGAAATATCATTGGCTTTATTTTGACAGTGAAGATTTACTTTTTAATAGAATTACTGAAACTAAAAAAATGTCAAAAAGTATTTGCCCTGAAAACGAAACTTTTTTAACAGCTGAGGTTACATTTTCAAAAAATGATAAAGTTGACAGGATGAAAGATGATGAAATAGAGGAAACTATAAAAAATCAGTTATTGAAAATTGGTCTTACAGAGAATTGTGAGTTCTTAGAAAGTAGCTCAAATAAAGAAAGTTTTGTTTATCCAGTTCAAACAAAAGGATATAATGAAGAGCTTTCAAAAATTAAATCTTTTATAAATAAGTTTGATCAATTATATTCAATTGGTACTGGAGGCGAATTTAGTTATGCTGATAGCCAGATATTATTTTTAAAAGCTTTTGATCTTGTGGACATTTTATGTGGAACTGAGTCAAAAAGTAGTCAAGTTATAAGACGAAATTTTGAAACTACTATGGAAAAAAATATTATTGTAAATTCAAGAAAAATTGGTGATGGATATCCTGCGTATATTATTGCTGAGATTGGTTTGAATCATAACAATAGTGTAGATATTGCTAAAGAATTAATAGATAGAGCAGTGTCCGCAGGTTGTGATGCAGTAAAGTTTCAGACCTATGGTTTAAATGCTAGAGTTTCAAACAAAGTAAAGTCCGCAAATTATGCAGATAAAACAATTGGACAAGAAGAATCTATTGGAGAAATGTTTAATAGACTAAGACTTGATGAAGATAAACACATAGAAGTTTTTAAATACGCAAGATCTAAAAATATAGAAGTATTTTCCACTCCTTTTGATAGTGAAAGTGTTGATTTTTTAGAATCGCTAAATGTTAATTTATACAAAGTTGCATCAATGGATATAGTAAATTTAAAACTGATTAAAAAAGTTGCTGAAACTCAAAAACCAATTATTTTATCTTGTGGAATGTCAACAGTAGGTCAAGTAGAGGAAGCAGTAAATACTGTAAAGGAAACTGGAAATAACAAACTCATGTTGTTACATTGCAATTCATCCTATCCATCTTCTCTTGAAGAAATGAATCTAAATGTTATAAAAACATTAAAAACAAACTTTAAAGTTCCAGTTGGTTTGTCAGATCATTCTTTTGGTTTAATAGCATCACATACAGCTATTTCTATTGGAGCAAATCTAATTGAAAGACATTTTACTCTTGATAGATCTATGCAAGGACCTGATCATATACTTTCATCCGAACCCAAAGAATTTGATGAACTTGTAAAAATTGCGAAACTAATGCCTAACATGTTAGGAGATGGTATAAAAAAAATTCAACCTAATGAGTACCTTACTTTAAATTCTCAAAGAAAAAGTATTTATTCAAAATGTTTAATAAAAAAAGGACAGAAAATAGATAATACCATGATTACTATAAAAGGGCCTGGCGGCGGTCTTTTACCAAAGTATTATGATATAGTGATAGGTAGAGTTGCCAATGAAGATATTGAAGAAGATACCCCTATTAATTGGTCAAGTATATAAATGCAAAAAAAATTTTTAAAAGATTTAAAAAATCTCTACTCTAGGCTGAAAAAAGTAAGTAAAAAAAAAAAATTAATTTTTAGCATAGGAAACACAAGTAAAATTGAAAAAGTAGAATTTTATTTTACGGCCCCTAGAATTTTTGAAAATTCAGTTATTTTTGGAATAGTTTTATATGATGATGAATATGCAAAGACAGCAGTTAAATATTTAGATGGAAAAGTTGACTATATAATGGTTGATGCAGAAAAAAAAATAAAACCAAAGAATAAAATAATACCTGGTAATATTGAAAGAAGAGTAAGAGAGAACACAAAAATATCTAAACTATTGATTTTTAAAGGTAATGATTTAACAGTTGATTCTATAGATCTTTTTTTGACATATTTTTATAATGATGATGTAAGAGGATTGGGGGGTAAAAAAGTTGTAATAGTTGGTTCAGGAAATATTGGATCTAAATTAGCTTTGATTTTAGTTGAAAGGGGATCAAAGGTTTTTATATATAGAAGAGATAACTTAAAAAGTAAAATTATAGCAAAAGCATTTAATTTCTTAAAACCTAAATATACTTTCGAAAAAATACAGGCAGTTAATAATCTAATCGACATATGTAAAAATACAGATATTTTAATTGGTACTACAGATGGAAAACCAGCGATAAACCACAAGATGGTTAATAATTTAAAAAATACAGCAATTATTATTGATGCAGGAAAGGGAACTTTGGAGAAAAAAGCCTACGACATTGCTTATAAGAGAAATATAAAAATTTTTAGAACTGATGTTACTGCTTCTTTAAGTGGACTTATTGAAAAATCAATTGTGATGGAAAAAATTGTAGAAAAAAAATTTAATATAAAAAGGAAAAAAGGTTATAGATTAGTATCACAAGGTCTATTAGGCAGAAATAATGATATAGTAGTTGACGATGTGGACAAACCAACAATTATTTATGGAATTAGTAATGGAAAAGGTGATTTTATTAGAAATATAAAATTAAATAAAAGAAATTTAATTAATAAAATCAAAAGAAAATATTCCATAATTGTATGAAAAGTATATTTAAGCAAAAATTGCTTTGTGAAACCGCATGCGGGCATGATGGAAAACTAGTAAATCTACTTAAATTAATAAAAATTGCAAAAAAATGTGGGGCTCAAAATATCAAGTTTCAAATATTTAAAACTTGGGAAAGGGCATTACTAGATACTAAGGAGTGGAAGATATTTAGTAAACTTGAATTGACAGAAACAGAGTGGAAAAAATCTATTGAATTTTCGAAAAAAAATAAATTAAAAGTTTTTGCAGATATTTATGGTAATGATAGTTTTAATATTGCAAATGAACTGAATGTAGATGGTTTTAAAATTCATTCAGAAGATTTTTTTAATACTTATTTTATTCAAAAGGTACTAGAGAGAAAAAAACCAGTCCTACTGTCAGTGGGAGGAACTTATAGATCAGAATTATACGAACTCGTATCATGGTTATTTAAAAAAAAAAAATTAAATAAAAATACTTTTTTAGTTCCAGGAATTCAAATTTTTCCAACACCTCTAAAAGATCATTATATAAATGAAATCATTGATTTAAAAAATAAATACACAAAATTTGGGGTAAAAGTAGGCTACGCTGATCATATAAGTGGTGATGATCCAATATCTGAAATATTTCCTTTTATGGCTTTATCTGCAGGAGCTGATTTTGTTGAAAAACATTTTACAGACTCAAGAAAATTTAAAAGAACAGATTATCATTCTGCATTAGATCAAAAACAACTTAATCTATTTATAAACACATTAAATAGCTTAGATTGTGTTTTCAAAAAGTTAGGACCATTTTCTATTAATGAAAACAAGTATAGAAAAATGTTTAAGAAAACAATCGTATTATCTAATGATAAATTTATAAAGGATAAAATAGACGCTAGAGAAATTAATTTTGTAAAAAATACAACTGTTTCATCAAGTTTATTTTCCCACGCAGTGACAAATAAAAAAGTAATAAGAAAATTAACTAAAACATCTCCATTAAATTTAAAATATATAAATCAAAATATAGGTGCAATTATAGTTGTTAGATTAAATTCAAATCGTTTTCCAGATAAGGCACTAAAAAAAATAAATGGTGTGCCAGCTATCATTTTATTAATAAGAAGATTAAAAAAAATTAAAAGTTTAAATAGTATAATTTTGGCCACCTCATCAAATGCTAGAGACAAAAAACTTAAAAAATTTGCAGATATGGAAAAAATTAAATTTTTTCAAGGTCCTTTAACTAACGTTGCTAAAAGATATTATTTGGCTGCGAAAAAATTTAAGTTAGATCAAATTGTAAGAATTACAGGTGATGCCATTTTAGTTGATGAACTTATGCTGACCAAGGCAATTGAAAGTCAAATAAAAAATAATTCAGATGTGACTTTTATAAAAAATATGCCTTATGGTACAGCAAAAGAAATAATGAATTTTAAAACAATTAAAGTCATTAGCCAAAAATCTAAGAAAAAAAATAACACAGAGTATCTAGAATGGTTTTTAGAAAACTCTAGAAATTTTAGAGTTAATTATATTAAATCTGATTATATATTTGATAAGAAAATTAGATTAACACTCGATTTTAAAGAAGATTTAGTATTATTTGATAAAATATTCAGATATTTTAAAGATAAACAAGCAGATTTTATTTTAAAAGATGTAATTAAATTGCTGAAGAAAAAAAAATCCATGATAAAAATAAATAGTTTTTTAACACCTAAATTCAAAAAAAATGATATTAATACAGAAATAGATATTTAATGGAAACAAAAAGTCAAATTGGTTTAACAAAACAGGAAATATTAGTTGGGTCTTATAAACTTAACAATAAAGGTAAAACTTTTAATAGAACAAAATATTTCGAAGAAAACATGCGATTTAATAAATCCTATGAATTGTATTTAAAAAATAATAACCTTAAAGATGAAAATAAAGAAATTCTTAATAATTTTATTGAAAGATATAAGACATATAGAAATGATTGGACCAATCCAATTAAAAGGAAAAATGCCAAAATTCCACTTTCGATTGACATTGAGACAGCATCAATATGTGATTTGGCATGCCCACACTGCAGTAGAGAATATATAATTACTCCGGACAAGGTAATGAGTGAAAGTCTTTACAAAAAAACTATCGAGGAAACATCAAAGTTAAAAATTCCATCAATAAAGTTAAATTGGAGAGGAGAACCTTTGTTAAATCCAAAACTTGTTGAAATGATAGAATATGCAAAATCTAAAGGTATTTTAGAAGTATTAATTAATACAAATGCAGTCTCACTTAATGAAAAAAAATCTGAACAAATAATAAAATCAGGCCTAGATGTAATGATTTACTCTTTTGATGGAGGCTCAAAAGAAACTTACGAAAAAATGAGACCTGGCAGATTTAAAAAAAACTCTTTTGAAAAAGTTTACGAAAATATTAAAAAGTTTTCAGAAATTAGAAAAAAACTAAATTCAAAATTTCCAGTTACAAAAATCCAAATGATATTAACAAGAGATAGCAGGGATGAAGTTGAAAACTTTTTTGCTTTATTCAAACCTATTGTAGATGAGGTTACAATAACTCAATATAATGAGAGAGGAGGAAATTTAGAAGATCTAAGTATTAATGAAAAAAAAATAGTTAATGCTTATTTAGAGGAAAATAAATTGCCAAAAGATACACCGTTTATGGTTGATTTTGAAGGAAATATATTTATTTCAAAAAATAGAAAACCATGTGAGCAAATTTTTCAAAGATTGATGTTAACATTTGATGGAAGAGTGGGAATGTGTTGCCATGACTGGGGTGCTCAACATGGGGTAGGTTTTATTGATAGTATGGCATTTGATCAATCCAAGTTAACTAATGAAGTTCAAAAAAAAATAAGTAATAATTCAAAAGGATTTGAGTTATTAAAAAATGCAAAAAAACCAAAAAATTATAATGAACCAAGCCATAAAGTTGAAAGTCTTAATGACATTTGGAACGGTAAAGAAATATCAAAAGTAAGAACTGATCATTTAAATGGCAATGTTAATAAAGTAAATGTTTGTAAAGACTGTACTTTTAAAGATACATATGATTGGATTAAAATAAATTAATTTTTATTCTCCACCAGAAATATTTAATTTTTGACCTGTTAAAGTAGTGTTTTGATCTGAACATAAAAAATAGATATAGTTTGATACCTCATTTTTTTCAATAATCCTTTTGATTGGTATAAGGCTTACTCTTTTTTTCATATTTTTGTTAGGAAGTTTTTTGTGCATTTTAGTTTTTACCACACCTATTTGTAATGTATTTATCATTATATTATTTGAATATAGATCTTTATAAAATGATGGAAAAAACTCATTATTAAATTTCGATAATGAGTAACAAAAAGATTTTTTTCCTCCCCCAAACTTCGTACCAATACTTGATGTATTGACCACTCTGCCCCATTTTCGTATTTTCATTCCTTCCAAAATAATTTTTAAAAACAACAAACTTGAAAAAGAATTAGCACTAAAATGTTCAAATAGATCTTTGGCTTTAAAATTTTGAAACGTTGTTGATTTAAAATATCCTGATAAATTTACAAAAGCATCAAATTTTACAAATTTTTTTTTATTTTTATATAAATATTTTTCTAATAAGAAAATATTTCTTAGATCAAATTTAATCAAATTTAATCTAGATTGATATTTCTTTTTTAAATTTTTAAGTGCTTTAATGTTTGTATTATAGTGAGCTGTTAGCTCCCATTCATTTTCTAAAAATTTTTTACAGGTTTCTATTCCAATGTCAGAACTTGCCCCTATAATTAAAACTTTTTTATACTTTTTCTCCATAGTGTCTTTTCCAAGCTTTACCATGATGTTCACCTATCAAGTTTCCTTGAACATCACAAACATTACAAGGTGAAAAATTTCTATCTCCTTGTAATAAACTTTTTCTTGAAATCTCGGATAGTTGTGAAGTCCAAATTTCTAGAAAACTTGATTTGTTCAAATTACCTAAAATATTTTTTTTACCCCAATCATGAGAACACATTAAAACATCTCCATTATAGTCCATAAAAAAAGTATAACTAGGATAGAAGCAAGGTTTTTTAACGCTTGCCTTAAGAGGCTCTATTTTAAACTCAGCATTTTTCATCATTCCACTTCTATTGCTTAAAGTTAAACCAAAGTCTTGATCAGCTCCGTAATATCTGTGCCTTATCATAAATTGTTTTTTTTCTTCTAGACCAGCAGATTTGCATAAATCTAAAAATTTTTTGGCATCATCTGGCCCATCATAAACGCTTATATGAATTAGTGTTAATCCAGATTCAAACAATTTTTTAAGTCTTTTTTTGTTTAATACGTCTCCATTTGTAACTATTTCGATTCTTGATAATGGTAAAAATTTTCTGGCTATTTTAATATTTTCATAGATATTTTTATTTAAGAGCGGCTCATTAAAACCTGAATAAGCAAATATACCTTTATAATTATATTTTGATAACTGTTCACACAAACTATAATTTAATTTTTGATCTATAAATTCTTTTTTATCTAAATAATTTGGATCACTTCTGGGGCAAAAACTGCATGATCTATTGCAAGTTCCCGAGTCACTAATTTCTACTAAAGAGGGTAATGGTATACTTGTTTCAGGAATTACATCTATACTATTCTCAACTATTTTTGATTTTCTTTCAATATTTGGATCGATATATTTAATCATAAATATTTATAAACTAGCTACTATTTTTTTTAATTCAGATACAGACAAGAATTTCTTATTATTACCAGAATTGTAGGAAAAATCTGGTTTTAGTTTTTTATATTTAAACTTTTTATAATGTCTTAAAATTTTTTTATCTTTTACTGTTTGTAAGGTTATATAATATTTTCCAATATCAATAGTATTAATAGAGTCAGCCACTCCTAACAATTCCTCATTAATTTTTTCACCCAATCTTATACCTACCGTTTTATAGTTTTTATCATTTTTGGTAGCCTTTAATAAATCCATAATTTTATATGAGGGTATTTTTGGAATTACTATTTCTCCTCCAACTGTATTTTTTAAACTCCATAAAACCATTTCTACACTATCATTTAGAGATATATTAAATCTGGTCATTTTTTTATCTGTTAAATTTACTTTTTTGTTGTTTTTTTTTGAATTTAACAAATAGGGCATAATAGATCCTCTGCTACCTGCAACATTTCCATACCTAACAACACTAAATGTAATATTTTTGTTACCTTTAAAATTATTTGCTGATAAAAATATTTTATCCGAACAAAGTTTAGTGGCACCATATAAATTAATTGGTGATACAGCTTTATCAGTTGATAAAGATATAACTTTCTTTACATTGCTACGAAGACATGCTTGAACTATATTTTGAGCACCCAAAACATTTGTCTTTACAAATTCAAAAGGATTATATTCAGCAGCAGGAACTTGTTTTAAAGCAGCCGCATGTATTAAGTAATCAACTCCTTCAACAGCAGAAATAATTCTTTCTTGATCTCTAACATCTCCTAAAAAAAATCTTATAAAAGGATATTTGCTCTTTGGATATAATTTCTCCATCTCAAATTGTTTTAATTCATCTCTACTAAATATAATTAGTTTCTTAATTTTTTTAAATTTTTTTGTTATTATTTTAACAAAAGATTTTCCGAAAGATCCAGTACCACCAGTTATTAGTATTGATTTATTATTTAGCATTTATTTTTTATTTGAATTTATACAAGGTTTTTATTTTTTAAGTAATACTTTAATGTGTTTTCAATAATATTATAACCCCTGTATTTCCTATT
>MDSW01134051.1_pt1 | contig 13347 bp, 13 predicted proteins | sample 811171 | NCBI WGS metagenome assembly MDSW01 (sample SAMN05326641, study PRJNA326480) | marine metagenome | isolation source: seawater | place: Atlantic Ocean: North West | collected 2012 | reverse complement strand
GCCTGTTGGACCATGTCTTTGTTTTTGAATTATTAATTCAGCTAAATGCGATACTTCATTCATTTTTGCTTGCCATTCTGCGTGTTCTACTGTTGCAGGTCTTGGTTCTTTTCCTTGTAAATAGTAGGATTCTCTATAAACAAAAATTACTACATCAGCATCTTGTTCAATTGAACCAGACTCTCTTAAATCAGATAATTGAGGTTTTTTATCGTCTCTTTGCTCAACAGCTCTTGACAATTGAGAAAGTGCAAGAACTGGTACAGCCAGTTCTTTTGCTAATGCTTTTAATCCTTGTGTGATTTCTGAAATCTCCTGTACTCTGCCATTATTTGAATTAGATGCTCTCATTAACTGGATGTAATCAATTACAACCATATCTAAGCCATAAAGTCTTTTAATCCTTCTAGCTCGGTTACTTAAAGCAGCAATTGTTATTGCTGGTGTTTCATCAATAAACAAAGGAAGCTCTGATATATCTTTGGAAGTTTCAATAAATTTATCAAATTGTTCCTCTGATATTTTGCCTCGTCTAATGTCATTTGATTTTATTCTAGATTGTTCTGCAAGTATTCTTGTAGATAATTGTTCTGAAGACATTTCGAGTGAAAAAAAAGCTATGGAACTTTTTTCTCCAGTTTCTTGAATTTTTTTTGCTGCGTTAAATGCAATATTGGTAGCCAAAGCCGTTTTTCCCATTGATGGTCTTCCAGCAATAATTATTAGATCTGACTTATGTAGGCCACCAAGCTTATCATCTAAGTCCTTAAGTCCAGTTGGAACTCCAACAATTCCCTCTTCGTTTTTGTACGCATTTGACGCCATTTCAATGGTTTGCCTCATAGCCTCATCAAATTTAATTAATGATGAGCTAAATGATCCTTTTTCAGCAAGATCAAAAAGAGACTTCTCATAATTCTCGATTATTTTTTGACCATCATTGTCTAAATTGTTCAATTTAGCTTGATCTATTACGTCCCCAGAAATTTTTATCAATTCTCTTTTTACGTAAAGATCAAAAATAAGTTTTGAGTACTCAATTGCTTGCCTAGAAGAAGTAGAAAACTTTGTTATTTTTACTAAATATTCTGGAATATTTAAATCATCCTTCTCTTTCTCAAAATAATTTTTTAAAGTTATTGGATTAGCCAAAAGACCTCCATAAATTAGTTTTTCTAATGCTTCAAATATTTTTTTATGAATTGGATCATAAAAGTTTTTATTTGATAATATCAGACTAACATCATCAAAAATTTCGTTAGTTAAAAGTATTGATCCAATGACAGATTGTTCTGCCTCAATATTATTTGGTAATTCTTCTGATTTACTTTTAATTAGATTTAAGGATTGAGACATAATAAAATATATTTTTTTTCTATAATAAAACAAACGATTTTATAGGTTGGGGAAAAAAATGTATAATTATTGTTTTTCTTCTTGTGGAACTACTTTAATTGAAATTTTTGATTGCACCTCAGTATGAAGGCTTAATATTACATCAAAAGTTCCTAATGACTTAATTTCTTTAGTAGGCTGTATCATTGATGGATTTATATCTATTTTAACGTCTTCCATCAAAATCTTAGATATCTCTGTTGGTTTCACTGACCCATATAATTCATTGTTTTCAGTGCTTAATTTACTTATTATAAATTCTTTATTTTTTATTTTCTCATCAATTTCTTTTGCTAATTTCTTTTTTTCTTGATCTTTTTTTCCAAGTTCATTTTTAATTTTTTCAACTTCTTTTATATTTTCTTTTGAAGCAAAAAGAGCTTTCTTTTGTGCTATTAAATAGTTTCGTGCAAAACCTCTTTTGACATCTATTACTTCTCCAATAGATCCAACCTTTCTAACATTTTCTAATAAAATGACCCTCATAATTATATCAGTGCTAAGTTTCTAGCTCTTTTAATTGATAAAGACAGATCTCTCTGTTTTTTTTGACTTACAGAAGTAATTCTTGACGGTAATATTTTTCCATTTTCTGAGATATATCTTTTTAATAATTTAATATTTTTGTAATCAATAACAGGAGCATCTTTCCCGGAAAGAGGACATCTTTTTTTAAATTTATATTTTTGATTCTGAAAAACGCTAAGTTTTGAAAAATTATTCTGAGAACCTTTCTTTTTTAAATTTCTTTTTTTCATGATTTCTTACTTTTTGATATTTCATCTATTTTTTTAAAATAATCTGTTTCAAGATCCAGTTTTTTTACTTTTACAGTTAAATACCTTAACAAGTTTTTGTCAATTTTTTCATTTTTTTCGAGCTCTTTTATAGTTTTTCCAGACCCTTTTATTTTAAAATGGAGATAATTCCCTTTTTTATTTTTTTTAATTAAGTATGAAAGATGCATTAAACCCCAGCCTTCAAATTTAAGAATTTTACCGTCGTTATCTTCAATTATTTTACTATATTTGTCTTGAATTTGTTTTATTTGGCTTGGTGAGGTGTCTTGTCTTGCGATTAATGTATGCTCGTAATAGCTCATATTATTTTATAGAAAAGTTGACGATATACTATTATAAATTTTTAATTACAATATAAAAAAACACTTAATTTAATTACATTTTTATGTTTTCCGTAATATTTCCAGGTCAAGGATCACAATTTATTGGTATGGGTAGAGATTTTTATCAAAATTTCAGTTACGTCAAAGAATATTTCAATAATGCAGATGAAATATTAAAAAAGAATTTAAGCAAAATAATTTTAGATGGATCAAAAGATGAGCTGGATAAAACAGAAAATACTCAACCAGCAATTTTTTTAGTCAGTTATTCAATATTTAACGTAATTAAAAAAGAGACTGAGTTAAAAGTAAATACCGCAAGTTATTTCGCTGGGCATTCTTTAGGAGAGTATTCTGCTCTATGTTGTGCTGAGGCGATTAATTTTAATCAAACTATTAATCTTTTAATGCACAGAGGCAAGGCTATGCAAAATGCAGTTCCAAATGGAGAAGGAGGGATGTTAGCTGTATTAGGAATTGAAATTGATCAAATAAATTTAATTTTAAAAGAGAATATTAATAATTTTAGCTGTTATATTGCTAATGATAACTCTAATGGTCAAGTAGTAATAAGTGGCAAAATAGATTCTCTTGAAAATTTTAGCAATGAATTAAAAAAAAAAAATATAAAATTTGTTAAACTCCCTGTTAGTGCCCCATTTCATTGTCCACTTATGAAAAATGCAACCAATAAAATGATAAATTTAATTAATGAAACAAATTTTAATAATCCTAATATTGATATTATGTCTAATGTTACGGCAAAACCTCAAAATAATTCAAAAGAAATTAAAAGATTACTTATAGAACAAATTGAAAAAACAGTAAGATGGAGGGAAAGTATAACAAATATGATTGATAACGGTGTTAATAATTTTATTGAAATCGGACCTGGTAAAGTTCTATCGGGACTAATTAAAAGAATTGATAGAAATGTAAAACTAAATCAGATAAATAATTTAACAGATTTAAAAAGTATTAAAAATGATTGATCTAAAAAATTTGAACATAATTTTAACAGGTGCTACAGGAGGAATTGGTGGCGCAATTTTAGAAAAATTATACAATTTTAATGCCAAAATTATTGCAACGGGAACAAATGATTTAAAATTGAAAAATATTAAAGAAAAATATAAAAATGTTATCACTAAAAAATTTGATATTTCAGATCATTTACAAATTGAGCAATTTGTTGAAGAATGTAATGATATACTTGAAAATAAAATAGATGTCTTAATAAATAATGCTGGAGTTACTCAAGATAATCTCACTATCAGAATGAAAAAAGATGAATGGGATAAAGTTATTAATCTAAACTTAACATCCAACTTCCTAATCACAAAAAACGTAATAAAAAAAATGCTTAGAAATAAAAATGGTAAGATTATAAATATAACATCAGTAGTTGGGCATACTGGTAATTTAGGTCAAGCTAATTATGCAGCTTCAAAAGCTGGCTTAGTAGGTATGTCAAAAAGTCTTGCTTTGGAGTACGGAAAAAAAAATATTAGAGTAAACTGTATATCACCAGGTTTTATAAAATCTGATATGACAAATAAAATAAATGAAAATTTTAAACAATTATTAGAAGCTAAAATATCATTGGAAAGATTTGGAATGCCAGAGGATGTAGCTAATGTAGTACTATTTTTGTCTTCAAGCTTATCAGATTATATAACAGGCGAAACAATTCATGTTAACGGAGGTATGTATTTTAGTTGACAAAATAATATAAATACTTATTAACGAAATTAACAATTAAGGAAATTATGTCAGAAGATATTTCAAGCAAAGTAAAAAAAATAGTAGCAGATCATTTAGGTATTGATGAAGCAAAGGTTACTGAGGAGTCAAGTTTTATTGACGATTTAGGAGCAGATAGCTTAGATACAGTAGAGTTAGTAATGGCATTTGAAGAAGAATTTGGTTCAGAAATCTCAGACAGCGATGCAGAAAAAATACTTACTGTTGGAGATGCTGTTAAATTTATTGAGAATAAAGCAAACTAATTTTACATATTAATGACCAGCTTTAAAAAGGGTGGGATGTATATACTGTCTTCCCCGTCTGGTGCTGGCAAAACAACGCTTGTAAAAAAAATTTCAAAAAATAAAAATTTTTCAATATCAATATCTCATACAACCAGATTACCAAGACCAAATGAAAAAAATGGAAAAGACTATTTCTTCACTTCAAAAAATAATTTTAAAAAACTTATAAAAAAAGGTGAATTTTTAGAACATGCAAAAGTTTTTAATAATTATTATGGTTCCTCAAAGAAAAAAGTAATTGAAAATCTTAAGAAGGGAAAAAACGTTATTTTTGATATCGATTGGCAGGGAACAAGACAAATAAGAAATAAGAAATTAAATTATAAACTAATTACAATCTATATTTTGCCACCTTCAAAAAAAGAACTCATTAATAGACTAATAAAAAGAGAAAAAAAAAATATGAAGACAGTAAAAAAAAGAATGAAAGAATTTAAGAAAGATTTATCTAGATGGAAAGAATACGATTTTGTTGTTATTAATGATGATTTAAAGAAATGTTACAATAGAATTATGGAAATTATAAAAAATAAAAAGAAAGAGAAATTATTTGACTACAAATTTATAAAACTTCATACAAAGAATTTAATTATTTAAATTTTCATATAATTTGCAAATCTCAATGTAATTATTTAATGTTAGGTTTTGGGGTCTTAAATTTAAATCCAATTTTAAATTTTTGGCTACTTCTTCGTAATTTTTAAAAAGGAACTTCATAGGTTTTTTTATCATTTTTCTTCTTTGATTAAAAAATATATTAGTTATATGTTCTAAGTTCTTAAATTTATCTAAATTTTCGTATCTAAGTTTTGGAGAAAAGATTACCAAACTGCTCCAAACTTTAGGAACAGGATAGAAACTTTCAGGCGATATATTAAAGACTCTAGAATTAGTCATTTTCCATGAAGATATTATAGATAACCTTCCATAGTTTTTGGTATTCTCTTCAGCCACAATTCTATCTGCAACTTCTTTTTGAAAAACAAATATAAATTTTTTGAATATTTTATTTAAATTTTCAATCTTTATAAAAGATGTTAATATTTTAGTTGAAATATTATAGGGCAAATTACCAAATACCTTTATTGGTAAATTAAATTTAAAATCATTATAACATTCTAAAATATCTTTATTAATAATATTTATTTCTTTACCAAATTTTTTATCAAGAAGGATCGATAAATTTTTATCTTTTTCAACAACAAATATTTTTTTTGGTTTTCTCTCTAATATTACTTTTGTCAAATTACCAGTCCCAGGACCAATTTCTAGAACTATATCTTTACTTGATAGTTCGGCAGTATCTACTATTTTCGATATTATATTTTTATTTTTTAAAAAATTTTGTCCTAAACTTTTTTTGGGTGTAAAACTCATCAAATATTATCTGCAAAATTCATTGCATAAATAAAAGATGAAGGATCAGATAAATTTTTTCCCATCATTTCTGTATTAGGACCATGATCTGGAGATATTCTTATAAATGGAAGACCTACTGTTATATTTATCGCATTAAAATTAAATATTGTTTTCATGGGAGTTAATACTTGATCGTGATACATACCTATAACTAAATCATATTTATCAATATTTTTTTTGATGAAAAATGTATCGGTAGAAAATGGTCCAAAAATTTTTATCCCAGCATTTTTTAAATATTTAATTGTAGGATATATAATTTTCTCTTCCTCACTAAACTTGTCAGTCGTTTCACAATGAGGATTTAATCCAAGAACAGCTATTCTTATTTGTTTTTTAAGGATTGTTTTATAGAAATCACTTAGTGCGACCACATTGCTTCGAATTTTTTGTTTATTAATACTTCCTGCCACTTTTTTTATTGGAACATGAGTGGTAATTGGAGAAACAGAAAGTTTATGATTATAAATAAGCATCACCTCATTTCTTGAGTAAGTCTTTTCAGAAAGATATTCTGTAATACCTGAATATTTTTTTTTTAGGAAAGTTTTTTTTGAAACTGGTCCGTTTATTAATATAAATTTACCTTTATTACTATTTATAATTTGAAGAGATTTTTTAAAACAATTAGTAATATATTCATTAGACTTAGAACTGATTTTATCAAATATTTTATTATGTTTAAATTTAATATCTATTAGATTGATTTTATTCTTTTTTGCATCTTTGTAACTTAAAATTTTATTAATTGGAAAATTATACTTTAATTTTTTTAGTTGCTTAGTTAAAAGATTTTCATTACCTATTATAATTATTTTTTTTTTAAACTTTTGTTTTTTACTAAAATATTTTCCAATTACCTCAGAAAAAATACTGTATGGTTCACCTAATACGATAAGAATATAATTAGTATTCATTAATTTTTATATTTTGTTTTAATTTTTTATAATAAAGAAGGGAAAATTGGTTTAATTGTTTGTTTCTTTCAAAATTAATTTTTTCATCAAGTTCTTTGTCGATATCTATTGTTTGTTTTATCTCTCTTTTGTCATTTACTTTTAATAACAAATATCCGTTAGGGTATTTGATAGGTTGTGAAATTTGTCCTTTTTTTAAATTTTTTAGTTTAATAGCTAATTGTTGAGATAATAAAGTTTCTTTTATCCAACCAATTTCTCCTCCTCTACTCACACTATTTGATAAACTGAATTTAGATGCTGCAGATTTAAAATCATTTTTTTTAATATATTCTAGAATGCTTTTATATTTCCTTTCAAATTTTTCATTGTTATCAATTTCAAATAATATTTCTGATAATTCGTATTCATATTTCTTTTTATTTGAAATATTTTGAATTAACTCTTCTTTCAAAAAATTTTTGTCAATTTTTATAAAATTATAATATTTTCTGTAAATTAACTCATTCCAAAGACCTTCAAGTTTTATCTTTTCTAGTATTTTTTCATAATCAATATTTTTTTGCTTTGTTAAACTTATAAATTCATTCTCATTTTTTACATTCTTATAATTAAATATGCTCTTTTTTATATCTTCTTTTAAATCTTTATTTTCTATATTTTTAAATACTTTTTCTAATTCCTTTTTTTTAATGATTTCTTTGATTAAAGAATTCTCTGAGATCTTAATTAGTTCATTTTTTGGAAGAGTGTTAAGACTTGGTCTTAAAAATATTAAATAATTTTTCTCATCTTTTATATCTATATTGGTGATAACTTCATCTCCTATCTTAAATTTGATGTCTATTTTAGAATTAAGTGCATTTAAATTTGATGTAAAAAACAACAGAAAAATTAATAAATAAATTTTAAGCATTTAAATTAATTATTGATTAACTCACCTAAATTTGGAACTCCAAATTCTGTGAACGGTATTATCCTAATCAAAAAAGACAAAGTTTTTGTAGGTTCTAAAATTCCATCTCTATAAAAAGATTTATTATAATTTAAATTAAATAAAATACAGTCTGTCTCATGAGTATATATTAAGTTATAATATTGTGTGAAATCATTGTCTAAATCCTTCGAAACTTCAAAACTAAGTGAATTTTCATCATCATAATAAAATTTGCTTGAGTTTCTTATATTTTCAGCGTCTGGAAGGTCGTTTTGAACTGAATAATATGAAATATTAGTTAAAAAATTATTTGCATTTAAATCAAAGCTTAATTCATCTCGATTTGAATATTTTAAATCTTTGTCATATGAAAAGTAATATCCTATTTTAGCTTTGTTGCCGAGATTATAATTTACTTCTCCAAAAATATCAGATCTTTTTTTGTTTAATTTTGATTTAGTCGGCATTCGATGATCTTCATCCATTTTTATTATATTAGCTAACTTTAAATCCAAAATATCCAAACTATTATTGTCCTTTCTTTTAAATTCTAATCCTAAATTTATTGATTCTCCTCCTTCAACTTGTGAACCTTCACTTATACGATTTAATCCAAAAGCATTATTATAGTTTAAGTACAAGTCTTTTTCTGATAAATCGTTATTACCATTAGGACTATACCTAAATGAGATTAATGGTTTTAAAAAATGTGTATAATTTTCCATTCTTTTCTGCAAAGGAAAGCTAGCATCATATTTAAATAGACCAAATAAATTATAATTTAAATTATCTTCAAAACTTGTAGAATTATTTGAATGATCATTTGAATTTTTTAATAATAAATTGAAATTTGATGCAATTCCTTTAGAATTAACATACTCATTTGATGTAAAAAGAAAATCATTAGTTAATGCACTTTCAGTTACATTCGTATTATATAACTTGTTATAGCCAGATGAATTAAAATTAAATTTACCATTATAACTATCAGGGATATCAATATTTTTGCTAAAATTAAAATCTGGAAAAACATATTGATATCTATCATGATAATTTGCTGATAAATCTTCGTATATTTTAAAAGATGTAAATAAATTTGAATCAATAAATTGCATCTCTAAATCTAAATTTGATTCTAAAACACTGTCATCTTTTATTATCAACGAATTATCTTTTAATTTGTGTGTCTTTAAGTAATTGTCTCCCTTGACATTTTGGATATTTAAAACGAAATTTGTATTATTATTAATTTTTCCTATTTGATTATAAAACAAATGACCTTTAGTCCCTGCATCACCAATTAAAAAACTGAAATCACTTAAAATATTTGAATTTTTTAGAGCTTGTCTGTATTCATTTTGTAATAAAAAACTCTTATCAGCATAATACCTTGGATTAAATGTAATATCTTTATCAATATCTATTACTTTAAAATATGGAAAATTTAATTGAGTACCTAGACTATCCGAGGTGCCATAATATGGTGTTAAGAACCCTGATTTTCTTTTAACACTTGGATCAGGATGATTAAAATATGGTGTAAAAAAGACTTTATAATCAAATAGTTTTAACCATGAATTTTTATATTCAAATATCTTCTTTACTTTATCGTGCTTAAATTCATCTGAATTTATTTCCCATCCTCTGCATTTTTTATCTTGAGTATTGCAAGTACTAAATACTGCCTTATAAACTTTTAATTCTTGCTCATTGGAGTATGAGCTTCTTCCTTTTAATATTGGATCATTATCTACATTACCAAAATATGAATCTTTAAAATCAACTTTTACCTCTTTACCCAAAATCTCTTTTGTTTTAAAATTTAATACCAAATCTTCAAAAATATAAGTATTATCATTTTTATCTAAAATTAAGGATTTTTTTGATTTAATAATTTCTTCATCAACAAGAATTTTATATTTTTCTTTGAGTTTGAAAATATTCTTTTCTGTATCTTCAATTATTGCTTCTTTATCTCCAAATATAATTTTTTTAGTTCTATCAAAATAAGTGTTTTCACTATTAATGTCATATTTATTTTCAATATTATATTTTGTTGGTCCTTCACTAAAAATTAAATTTTTATTTTTTTCGTATATAATTTTGTCACCTTCAATAACAATATTATTTTTTTTATCGTAAAATAAAACATTATTTTTAAAAATTATAAGACTTTTATTTTTATAATATTTAACTTCTTTAGATATGATATTTATGTCATCTTTAGGTATAAAGGTATTAGATTTATATCCAATTATTAAATTTCCATTTTCTTTCACATCCATTTTTTCTGCATTAAATTTTACCTCTTCTGAAAAAAGCATATTAGATAATGCTATTAATAAAATTATTGTCGTTAACGCTAATTTACTAATTTTCATTTATTTTTAATAACCCAATATTACAAATTAAAAAAAGTATAAGAAGAGGAGCCCAAACAGATAGATATATTGGTAGTACACCATTTGTTCCAAGCAGACTTGAGAAATAATTTAAATAGTAAACGACAACTGACACAAATACACCAAAAATTATAACAAAGAATTTTGATTTGATACTTTTGAGTTTATTTATAATCACAAAACCTAAAATAGTCATTAAAACATAAAACAAAGGCATGCTATAAATTATATTTAAGTGTATTTTTACGTCAGTGTTTGAATATCCAATATTAAGATAATTACTAGAGAGTTTATGTAATTCATAAATATTTAATGCGTTTAAATTTGAAAATAAATTTGAAATAATCTCACCATTAAATGAGGAATTGTAAACATAACTTTTGAGTTTTTTGGATGACCCATTTTTACTAAGAATTGAAACATTTTCTAATTTCCAATTTTTAGATAAAATGCTTGCACTTTCAGCAACAATTGTATTTTCGCTCTCGAAATATTTTGTTGCTTCATTAATTGTTAAATATTTTAATTTATTCTTTTTTAGTTTTTTTGCATGAATTATATAAAGCTTGTTATCTATCTCTTCTTTAATCCACAACCCATCATTATTAACCACGGCTAAATATTCGTTAGAATTTGAGAACCTGTTTTTGGCATCTAAATATAAGCTTTTCAAATTCGATGATAAAGTATAGTAAAATAACAATATAAATATACTCATTATTATAGTTATAATTATTGAAAAAAAAACAATTTTCAAATTACTTATCCCATTAGAATTAAAAATTTCTAATTCATTTTTTTCACTTAAGTCTAAATAAAAAAATATTATAGATACAAAAAATATAAATGGCAAAATTTCAAAAATTAATGATGGAGCATTCAACAAAGAAAGGTATAAAACATAATAAATTTCTATACTATATTTTTCAGAAAATCTTATTTCTTCAAAAAAATTTATTAATATAACTGAACAAAAAAATACTACACTTATTTTAAGAAATTTGGTTATAAATAAGGTAGCTAAATAAGTTTGGTATTTTTTTAAAGTCATAAGTATTTTGGTTTAAAATTGGTTTTAACTAAAATGTAAAAATAAAAAATGAATATTAAAATAATGGGAAGTGAAAGTGATACAATTTCAAGTTCTTTATTAGAATTAATTAGTTTGTAAGTTAACTCTGATATCACAATGATTGTGAACCCTAGGAAAAAAATTAAAAATTTAAGAAATTTCTCAAACTTAATAAATTTACTTTTAAGAATTACAAGAGAGCTCACCAAAGATAAAATAATTATATAAACTGGATTTATAACTCTTTTATAAATTTCTTCATAAATATCTTTAATTAAAAAGGAATTATTTTCTCCACATCTTAAAGAATTATCTTTCCTTTTATTTATATTTTTTTTTAAACAATAAAATAAAAACGAGCTTTTTGTTTCGCTTAGTTTTCTTCCTTTTCGGGTTTTAAAATTAATGTCAGATAAATTATAAGTAGTTTCAGCAAAACCTAAATTAAAATTTCCTGATTTATCTAAATTTATAATCTTTCCATCATATAGTTGAAAGTTATAACCATTGTCTTTTTGATTAAGTTCGCCGCTATTTGCAATGATGATTTTATCACCACCATTTTTTAAATTTTCCTTTATATATATCCCTTTTAACTGCCCGTTGACTTTATATTCTTCCACAAAAATATTTAAGTTGTCAGAAACTTTTGAAAACTTCTTTTCTTGTATTAATTTTGGAAAAAAATCAATCGAAGAACTTTTAATATAAACTTGAGCTAAATTTTGTGTGTAAGGTACAATAATCATGTTAAAAAGTAATTGTATTAATACAAATATAAATGAAACTTTGAATATAAAGTTTATAAAAGTAATTTTTTTTATTCCATTTATCCAAAATACCAATATTTCATTATTATCTTCATACCTATTAATAACTACAAACAAACTCAAAAAATAAGCAAATATAATCAATTTGGAAAATATCTTTGGTAAACTTAATGTTAAGTAAATGAAGTAAACCTTAAAAGAGTAACCTTGTTCTGTTACAATATCTAATAAATTTACACCCTGAATAACCCAAACAATTGATGTGATAGCTAGACAAGATAGTAAAAAAAAAGTAAATATATCAAAATATAGTTTACGAAATATTAATTTATTCATTGAAATTAGTATTTTATTAAATATACAACAATATCTATTAAATATTTCAAAAAAATGAAGCTAAAATTATATTTTATAAATAAAGTTCCAAAAGATGCAAAAGATAGCGAAATTATCTTAGTTAAAGATAAAGAGATTAAAAATAAACTGCTCAAATTTCAAAGTAAATCTTTATTCAGCAATAAGTTATTTTTAGATAAAAAATTCTTTATTCAAAACTTAGAACATAAAAAATATATTTTTGTGAATTGTATTAAGTCTAAAACTTCTTTAGATTATGAAAAGCTCGGATCGCAACTATATATCTTTTTAAAAAATAATAGAATTGAGAAATCGTTTTTTTCATCAAACTCAACTTTTTTAACTAATGTTCAATTAGAAAAACTTTTACACGGCGCACAACTTAAGTCTTACGAATTTGATATTTATAAAACCAATAAAGAAAAAAATAAAATTAATAAATTATATGTAGTTGGAGAAAAATCTAAAAAATCAAATATATTAAGAAATAAATTAAATTCACTTTTAGAAGGTATATTTCTTACAAGAGATCTTGTGTCAGAACCAGGAAATGTTCTTCATCCAGATGAATATGCTAGACGTATAACCAAACTGAGAAAGTTAGGGTTAAAAGTTGTAGTGTATGACAAAAAAAAATTAAAAAAGATGGGTATGAATGCTTTATTAGGCGTTGGTCAAGGAAGTGTCAGGGGATCATATTTGGTCACTATAGAATGGAATGGTGCAAAAAATAAATCCAAACCATTAGGATTTGTTGGAAAGGGTGTGTGTTTTGATACTGGGGGCTATTCATTAAAACCTGCAAAATTTATGGAAGATATGACATATGATATGGCGGGATCAGCTACTGTTGTTGGTTTAATGAAAACACTTGCATTAAGAAAATCAAAAATTAATGCTGTAG
>MDSW01173795.1_pt1 | contig 13348 bp, 12 predicted proteins | sample 811171 | NCBI WGS metagenome assembly MDSW01 (sample SAMN05326641, study PRJNA326480) | marine metagenome | isolation source: seawater | place: Atlantic Ocean: North West | collected 2012 | reverse complement strand
GCTAATAAATTCAAATAAAAAAACACTTAAATTTTTCAATCCTAAAGAGCTACCAGTAGAAAAAATAGCAAACTATAGAACTCATGATCAAACTTATATTAATAAAAATCTTGGGAGGTTTAAATATGAAATTCTTCCTCTTAGCGGTTTTCCAAATGGTCCATATTATTATGAAAATTCAAAATCTATTGATCCATCAATTGTTCATTTTAATTTTGTTTTAGGAGATGAAAAAATTGCACTTATGAAAAAATATAAAGAATGGTATTTATGAAAATATCAATTTTTACTACTATGACAAGCCCTGAAGAAAGAATGGATCCGTGGAAAGAGGCTACTAATTGCTATGAAGAGTTTGCAGATGAAGTAATTATTACGGGGAAAGATTGGCCTTATGAATTTACATGGGATCATATTGGTAAAACTTTTCATGAAGGTTTTGAAAAATCAAATGGTGACTGGGCAATAAGAATGGATCTAGATTATTTCTTTCATGAAAAACATATAAATATATTGAGAGACAAGTTAAAAAAATATAACGAATATCCAGCTGTGTCATTTCCTCAATATCAAATTTTTACACCTGAAAGATATCAAGTAAAAACTAAGCTATGTATTGCAATTAATAAAAAAAAATATCCTAATATAAAGCTCAATGGGGGTGGAGATCTCTGTGCTCCAACTTTAAATGGAAAACAAATTAAACATTCTGATGTACCTTTTGTGAATATACCTGTATGGCAATATGATTCTGTTTTTAGAACAAAAGAAGTTATAGCTGATGATAGAGCTCGATTTGCAAGAGCATGGAACAGATATTTTAATAACTGGGAGGAAAGAGGGGGCCCAACACCACCAGAAGCTTTTGAAGCTTGGTTTAAAATGATTGAAAAAAGATATAAAAAACATGTACATAAATTAAAAATAAAACAACATCCTATTTATATTCAAGAAAAATTATCAACACTAAGTAAGGACTCTTTTGGGTATAATTTATTTGGCTTGAAAAATGTTACAAAATTCGACAGACTTGAATTATTGAAATCGAACAAAAATAAAATTATTAATTTTCTTACATAGGTAATTAGGGTTTAATAATTTTCCATTCATTTGATTCAGGCTCAATTACATCCCTAATCATGCTTAAAGCCCAAACTAAAAGTGTTGTTCCATGGAGGTCAGGTTCTTTTAAGCCGTTTGTAATTTTTACACCATAATAATGGGTTTGACTTCTATTTAAGAAATATGAAAAACCACCAGTTTTTGTAAAGTAGTGTTTTTTAATAATATCTTTAACTTCTTGAAAATATTTTATTATTTCACTTTTTTTGTATTCTGTTTGGTCTAAACATTTATAAAGAACATAGACAATATCAACAAGATCACACCCGTCATGATCTGGCTTAATTGTTAAACATAAATCAACTAGTTTTTCAGGATAATGTATTGGTTCATCTATCCAATCTAATCCTGTAATTACTTTCATTGCCCCGTTAACTAATTCCGAATTACTAGGAGTTTCTCCTAAGTAATATGCTCCATCTTTAGACTGAACTATCTTTTGTGAAAAATTTCTTAAATATTCTAGTGTCTCTGATTTTTCATTTGCTTGTGCGGCAAATACGCATAATCCAGCATACTGAGCACCTGCATCCCAGGGCTTATTCCAATCTAACAAATCGAAGAAATTTTCTAATAGTTTATTATTATTTGGAAATTCATAATATTGAAACCTTTGGTCCATATCTACTTGCTTAAGCGTTGAAATTGCTTGTTTTGTTTCTGCCCTTACTGACGTAAGAATATTTTCTTTTTTTGAACTATAGTTTTTTATATTTAAATTATTTAAAATTATTTTTGCTAAATCTTTATGTAATCTCTTTGGATTAATCTTTAAATAATTATTAATTAAGGCTTCATCAATATAAGAATTTTTGGGATACATTTTTTTTATTTTTTGAAAATCGTTTATGTAATTTCCCCATCCTTCTTTATCTTCAGTACTTAAGTTATCCCAATATCCTAAAATGTAATAAACCTTTAGCCCAAAACAACTAAAGCCAAGTTTTAACTCTTTGCCTGCTTTTGTTAGTCCCTCTTTAGCTGGATAGAAACAAAACTTAGTATCTTCATGTTTTAAAGTTTGTAAGAAGTCATATGTACTCTCTTCTATTTCATTAAAAAAGTTGCTAATATTACTCATTTATTTTTGTATTCTTATAAAGGCCTATGAACCTATAATCACTAAAATTTACTAACTTAAAATCATTATCATATAAGATATTATTTACTTCTACTATTGTGTAATCTTGATCAACTCCTCTTTCTGCACCAAAATCTACAGAAATATAATTAACTTTATTTAAAGTTTTAAGAGATCCCAGTAATACTTCAGGCTCATGGCCTTCTGCTTCAATTTTTAATAATTTAATACTTTCATTTATTTCATAATTATCTAAAGTATTGGTTTCTACTTTAACATGTTCATCTTTTCCGAAACTTATTAAAGAAGAATTCCCACCATCACTATCTAAAAATAAGCTCTTTTGTTCAGATGTATTTGAGAGTGCAATTTGGTTTAGTTCTTTTGATTCCGCCAAAATATTTTTTTCTAATGAATTGAAAGTTATTTTGTCTGGCTCAAAAGCAATATATTTGCATTTTATATTATTACTAAGTATTGAGAGGTACACTTCCCCAACGTTTGCTCCACAATCAATAATTAAATCGCCATTTTTTAGTTCTATTGAGTCTAAACAATAATATTGAAATACTAGATCTAAGTGTTTTTTTGTATTTTTAACAACCCTAAGAATTCTTTTGTTAGGAAAATATATTTTTTGAAAATTTTCTGATTCTTTATAATATTTATCTCCATCAAAATAGATTTTTCCATCATTTGCAAAAAATATATTTAGTATCGCGCAAAAAATTTTGCCTTTTGTTTTTTTTATCAAAATTGACAATAATTTTCCACTTATTATTAACCATATCTTTTTAGTTGATGATAAATTTCTCTCATCAATATCCTTTAATAAAAAGGGAGGTAGATTAACTAGGTATGGAAGGTTGTATTTCATTAGCATATTATAATTCTGCAAAACTACTTAATTTACAAAAACATTTAATTATTAAATAAAAAAAAGCAACAACTAAGTATGTAATGTGTTTATTTTTGTAATATGAAGAAAATGAAGGGTTTAAAAGTATTAGTTTTTGGTAGCTCAGGATTGGTAGGGAGTAGTTTAAAAAGAGTTCTTGGTAATTCAAATAAAATAAGTGAGCTAATAACGTCGTCGCGGAAAGATACAAATTTATTTCATATAGAAGAAACCAAAAACAAAATCAATGAAGTTAAGCCAAATATTATTATAAATGCTGCGGCTAGAGTTGGTGGAATACATGCAAACAACACTTATAGAACAGAATTTATTTTAGAAAATTTAAAAATAAACATGAATATTTTAGAGTCTGTAATTCCCCATCCTGACATTAAAATCATTAATTTGGGTAGCAGTTGTATTTATCCACTTAATGCTGAATCTCCTATTAAAGAATCAGATATTATGACAGGAGTATTAGAGCCGACCAATTCACCATATTCAATGGCAAAACTTTCAGCGATTGAGATGGGTAGAGCCTTAAATAGTCAGTATGGACACAAAGTCTTGAATTTAATGCCAACAAATTTATATGGCCCAAATGATTATTTTGCAGAAGAAAATAGTCATGTTATTCCAGGAATGATTTACAGAATGCACAAAAATAAAAAAAATAAAGAAGGTGCATTTTCTATTTGGGGAACTGGAGATCCTTTAAGAGAGTTTTTGTTTGTTGATGATCTTTCTGAAAGCATTGAATTTTTAATAGATAAAAAATGGGAATTTGATTTATTAAATATTGGAAGTGGAGAAGAAATCTCAATTAAAGATCTTGCTGTAAAATTAAAGAAAATAATATCTTTTGAAGGAGAACTTCAGTATGACAATACAAAACCAGATGGAAATCCCAGAAAACTTATAGATAGTAAATTAATAAATGAAATGGGTTGGAAAAGCAAAACAAACATTGAAACTGGTCTAAAAAAAACTTATACATGGTTTGAAAAAAATTATGATAAGTTAAGAATCTAATTTATATTGGATTTTCCCAAGTAGGTTTTATTAATCCTTCTTTAATTAAAACACTTTCTCTTTTAGCCAAATTTAGATCACTTTCTACCATCATCTTTACAAGATCTTCTGTTGATGTTGTTGGAGCCCAGCCTAGTTTTTCTTTTGCTTTTGTAGGGTCACCAAGTAAAAAATTAACTTCATTTGGTCTAAAATATTTTTCAGAAGTTTCAATATATTGTTCTGATTTTAAATCAAGATAATCAAAAGCTAATGAAGCAAATTCTTTTACAGTGATTGATTTTCCAGTGGCTAAAACCCAGTTTTCAGCAGTATCATGTTGCATCATTTTCCACATTCCTTCAACATAATCTCCTGCAAACCCCCAGTCTCGTGATGCTTCTAAGTTCCCTAAAGTTAATTTTGATTGCAAACCAAGTTTTATTCTTCCTAAAGCTCTTGTTATTTTTCTAGTAACAAAAGTTTCTCCCCTGTGTGGCGACTCATGATTAAATAGAATTCCATTAACACAAAATAAATTGTAGGAGTCTCTATATATGTTAGTTATATTGTGTGCGAATACTTTTGAAGCTGCATAAGGACTCTTTGGGTCAAATAAAGAATCTTCATTTAAAGGTTCTCTGGATCCCCCACCATACATTTCTGATGAAGACGCTTGATAAAATTTTATTTCTTTATCTACATTTTTTACTGCTTCAAGAAGAGAAACAGAACCAATGGTCCCAGTTTGGGAACTATATACTGGATTTTTAAATGAAACAGAGACATGAGATTGAGCAGCCAAGTTATATACTTCATCAGGCTTGATGTTATCAATTAAAGAATGAATAGATGATGAGTCGAGTAAATCTGAATAGTAGAGATTTAGTCTTCCATCATCTTGATGTTTTGATATTAGCCCATCAATTCTTGGAGTATTTATGCTTGAAGACCTTCTAATAGTTCCATGAACTTCATAATTTTTTTCAAGCAGGAGAGAAGCAAGATAGTAACCATCTTGTCCAGTAATTCCTGTTATAAAAGCTTTTTTCATTTTGTTTTGTTAATTTTAACCGTATAGCTCAATAACTTTGACTTTAGTAGAGTTATGTAAAAAATAATATAAGAAAAAATAATAAATTAATGGAAATTGTACGCCTTCCATTGTTACATCAAGAGAAGAAACAATTAAAGCTGGAATAATATACATTATAATTTGGTAATTACTACTTGTATCCTTCCAGTATTTTATAATTCCTATGTGAAAAATTCCAAATAATAAGAATTGTATTAAACCACCCCTTGCGAATATATTTATAAAATAATTATGTATATTTTCATTTAGTCCGTCTCTTCCTAATCTACCTGGAGCTGTTGGATCAAGCATTTGAGGGAAAACTTCGTTGTAACCATATCCAGTTAATATACGACCCTCTCTGTACATATCAAAAGTTATATCCTGCCATATATCTAGTCTCCAATCAGTAGTCGCATCAGTTGAAGAAAGCCTATCATACCCCTTACTGTCTTGATATATATAAAAAGAAAACCAAACATTTACATTGTCTTTTCTAGATGCAATATTTGACAAACTTGAGGAGATACCCTCCTGTACTGTAATTTCAATATATTGATCTATTGAGGCTTGTGCAAGTTCTGATCTATCAACCCTTAATACAGAAAAAGTAAAAAATATTGAACTAATTAATAAGTAAACTAAAATTTTTCTTCTATTATTCAATATATATCTTCTAGAATAAATAATTTCAAAAAGAATATATACAAGCAAGCCAAGGAAAGCTCCTCTGCTTGAGAATAAAAGTAAAGGCGCATACAAAGAAGAAGTAATCAAAAAGTATAAAAACCTTCTATTATTTGATTTTATAAAATACTTTAAAGAAAAATTTGTTGCTGCATAAATTAAGAATAAATCTGATGGTTTTAAAAATTGAAATTTATCAGCATACTTTATAAATAGATCAATTATTACATTTGGATAATTTCCTGATGCAAATAAATAAGTAAAGAAAGGGACTACTAATAAAAGATTAAAAAAATAATTATTTTTTATATATGAATCTAGTCTTGTAGTTATTCCAAAAAATATAAACCCTGTAGTCCATATATAAGAGCTACTTTTGTATGTATAGCTGCTAAGAAAATCACCACCGGTAATAATTGTCACTAGAAAAAAAGATAAAATTATTAACTTAAAAGAATAAAATTGAAAATCATTAAAGAGAGTAAATTTTTGATATTTTTTAGGTAAGAAAAAAAATATCAAACAAACTATCAAGCCAGCAAGAGTTAAAAATTCACCTAATCTAAAACCTAAATACTGAAGGCCAACAAAAGGTCGTGCAAAAAATAAGGAAAGTATTACTATTCCAAAGACTGATGACTTTATAAGAAATCCCGTAATGTTTTTTGTTTTCAATATGTTTATTTCTTTCATTTAATTCAATTTAAACAAATTGCTGATTAAATACCTCCTTATTTTAAATATTTATTAGCTCTCCTTGAGAGATTGAAGATAAACCCATCTAAAAAATTAACTTTTTGTGTTGCTTCTCTATTGTTAATAACTATTTCTTTCTCTTTATAAATTTTTTCAAATAATTCAAGATAATTCGTACACATAATCTCTGAATTATGAGGATATTTTTTCATTTTTTTTATATTGTGTGCGTAGTCTGTAATCATTTCATTTAACTTAATTTCAAAATTATTTTCTTCAAACTGTATACCAAAATCACTACAATACTCTGGGGTCCCTCCACTGTTTATATACAAAAGAGGAAGTCCACATTGAGCGCCTTCAATATGATGATTGCCTGATGGTTCATTAATTGATGCTGTGAGATACATATGATTTTTCTTTATTTCTTTTGCTAAAGATTCTCCAGCAAGAGGTTTGATAAAATTAGAGTTTTTAAATTTAAATTTTTTAGGTAGATTTCCAATATAATTAAATTCTATTTTATCTTTATATTTATCTTTACCTATTAATGAATCTAACATTTGATAAATATTAAAACCTTTATTCCAATGTGCTCCCCAATGATGAGTTACTATTTTTAATTTAGACTTTCCATCCCATGATTTAAATCCTTTTTGATTAAAAATCTCTTTATTTGCTCCACTTAAAATTACATGATTATTTTTATTATTTAATCCTTGATTTAAATATGTTTCTAATAACCAATTACTTACAAATACTGTAAAATCAGCAACTTCATTTGCTTCTATGAGGTACTGATTAACAAAATTACTATTTTTTCTCTCATCACACTCGTTTACTCTGTGAACTACTAATACATCTTTCTTTACTAAATCTCTGTATTTCAATACATCAACATGGGTAAATGAAGAAGACTCGGAAGTTTTTCTTGGTTCAGTAATTAAAATTAAATCAATATCATCATCATCTAAGTTGTTGACTACAGTATGCCCCTTATTCATCAAGTATTGAGTCAAATTTATAGCAAAAAGATTTCCCCCTCCCCACGGTCCATCTTTAATTTTTGTACCTATGCTAATTTTCATAGAAATAACTTTTTAAAATTTTCAAATCCATCTGGAATAGTATACGGTAAAGAGTTCTTATAGGCCTCGTTTGTATTTGCTTTAGCATCTCTATAGTTTGACATATTAAATATAGAGTCTGTTGATAAAATATTTGAAGCTATTCCAACATCTGTAGAAATTATTGGAACTTTTGAAATACCACATTCTAAAATAGCTTGAGGCCCTCCTTCAACCCTAGATGAAACAATGTATAAATCTAAACTATTATAAAGCTCATTTAGATTTGTAAAATTGACCATTTCAAAATAAGAATATTTAATTTTCATTTTTTTTAAATTTTCGATTAGATAATTTCTTCTTTTTCCAGTTAATACAATGTGGACATTCTTTTCAAGTGTATTTATATAGTCGACAATTTCTAAAAATTGGTCGGGGCCCTTTGATAGTTTTGGGCTAATTAAATCATGTCCCTCCGTATCTCTTTGAAAAGATCCGATTAAAAAATGATTTTTATTTAATTTGTATTTATCTTTTATTTTATCTTTATCTTTTATCTGATACCAAATATTTTGGTTCACCCAAAAAGGTATGGTTTCAATTTTTTTTGTTGTTAGCTTTGAAACCTGTTTTTTTGTATGAGGTGAGATAGCATGGTAAAGATCAACGTATTGGTCTCTCTCATAAAAATCTTTTTCAATTTTTCCATTAAATTTTTCTTCATCAATATGATGTATAGTGCATATAACTTTTTTATTTTCTAAATGTTTTTTATTTATTTTCTGCCAAGTCCATGGTGCAATCAACCAAATGATATTTGAATTTTGTAGAAATTTTGTAGAAATTTCTTTTTTATTTTCGTACCATTCTTTTCTGAACCTGTCTACTACCCACCCCTCTGATGCTTTATTTAAATAAATTTTTTTATTAGTCATGAAAATTTATATTGGGAGATATATTTTTTCGAACACATTCTGCATAATAGTCTTGCTTATCTTTATATTTTGTCGATATATTATTTTCCATATTTAATAAATACAGAGTATCTTTCATAATTTTAATTTTGGTTTTCATTTTTATTAGATCAGACATAAGTTTGTAGTCTTGTGAATAATAGAATCTTTCATCATAATAATTTATTTTTTCTAGAGTGCTTTTTTTAATTAGTAACGTTCCGTGGATAAAGGGGTTTTTATACTTTATTACTAGACGCTTTGGTAAATAATAAGACAGGTTTGGTATTACTTTGTTTAAATCTTTAATATTTGCTCTAGTAGTGCATGCATCAAGATTTCTCTCTTCCATAAAAGAAACTTGTTTAGCAATTCTTTGAGGATCACTATAGTCGTCCGCATCATGTCTTGCTATCAATTCTCCATTTGATAATTTAATAAGTTTATTTAAAGAGCGGGTCAGGCCGATGTTTTCACTATTCCTATATAAATTAATCTTATTTGTTTTCTTTTGTAATGTTTTTAAAATAATATTACTTTTATCAGCTGAATAGTCATCCACTATTAATATCTCTATATTTTCATAAGTTTGATTAATTAAACTATTTATACTTTTTTCTAAAGTCTTTTCAGAATTGTACGATCCTACGATTACGGAAACTAACTTTTCTCTATTTTTCATTTTCTAAAATCTTTTCAAATTCATTTATTAAGCTTTCTTCACTTAGATATTTGGAAATAAATTCTTTATTACGAACACCCTCTATCTCCAAAAGTTCATTGTCCAGGATTAAATCTAATTTATTAGTTAAATCCTCTAAATTAGATTGTTGATAAGATAATTTACTATCGCTTGGAAAAAATTCATGTATCCCTCCTGAGACTGGATATATAGACGGAACTCCTAGCATTGAGGCTTCGCACAGAAGAGTGGGTTGGCCTTCATAAAGTTTTGTTGCTGTGATAACAGCCGAAGAATTTGAGATAATCTCTAATACTTTTTCATTATGCAATTCCCCAAGGTAATGAATATTATTTAAATCATACTTTTCTTTTAAGGTTTTTTGATATGGTCCTACTCCAATTATTTTTAAATTAAATTTATCAAGCTTACTATTTAAAAATCCTTTAATAAGATCTTCAATTCCTTTTTCCTTAGAAATTCTACCTGCATATACGATATATTGTTTTCCAGCTTCTTTGGTGAACTCTTTATTGTAAATATTCAGATAATTTGGAAATACATGCACTGATTTAAAGCTACTGTTTATTTTTGATAAATATTCTTTATGGAACTTTGTTAATACGAAAATAATATTTTTACTATTAGATAAAATATTAAAATATTTTTTTCCATAAATTAAAACAAAAAAAGATTTTAAATAAGAGTCAATAAAATATTTGTTAAATAGGAACCTTCCTTTTTTAGAAATACCACATGCACTACATTCCTCTTTCCCTTTTAGATGTTTTTTTATTAAAAAATGCCTTGTACAGTCATATCGAAAATTATGTAATTTTATAATTGTTTTAATATTTTTCTTATCCAAAATATTGAATACTTCTGGTGATGCTTTAAACCACGTATTGTGAACATATGCAATGTCTGGGTTAAAATTTTCAACTTCTTTCTCAAGTGCTTTAGCACTTTCAGTATTTTTATTAAATAAGAAGGAGAAAGTTTGTAATATTGGTTTTTCTATAGTGTTTGAAAAATATAGTTCCTTTACTTCATAAAACTTTTTAAGTAATTTTACTTCATTCTCTACGGCTATATCTTCACCGCCTCTAATCCTATATTTATTATGAATGACTAATATTTTTCTCATTTAAAAATTAAGTTTAAAACAATACTATCTAGGTTAATATTAACTCGATGAATGTAACTATTTTTTTTACATACAATATGTCCCTATCAGAATGGGACAAATTAAGAATTATTGATAGAGAAATTAAGCTTTATAACTACTTGTCTGATAAATTTGATATAAATTTTACTTTTGTTACATATGGTGGCGCTGAGGACTTAAATTTTAGTAGTAAATTAAAAAATATTCGTGTTATTCCAATTTATAAATACATAAAGAAGCCAAAAAATAAATACGTCCAGTTTTTTAATTCTTTTTTTATACCATTTAAAATTAATTATTTATTAAAAGATTCTGATATATACAAAACCAACCAACTTTATGGATCATGGGTCCCAATAATATTAAAGATGAGAAAAAATAAACCATTAATAATTAGAACAGGTTTTGATTTACTTTCATTCAGAATAAAAGAAAATAAAAATATTATAAAGTTAATCTTTTATTATTTACTCACTCAAATAGCTATTTTAACTTCCTCGCTATATTTTGTTACTTCACAAGCTGATAAAGAATTTTTATTAAAGAAATTTTTTTGGATTAATAAAAATAAATTAGAAATAAAACCGAACTGGATAACTTCAGCAAATTATTATGACATAGAGAAAAGGCAAAAAGATAAAATTCTAAGTGTAGGTAGGCTTGAAAACCAAAAAAACTTTGAGGGCTTAATAAAAGAATTTGCACATACAGATTTTGAGATTGATATAGTAGGAACTGGATCTCTTGAGGAAAAATTAAAATCTATTGCAGTTAACTCAAAGGTAAAGGTTAATTTTCTTGGATTAATTCATCATGAAAAACTTTTAGAACTTTATAACAATTATAGATATTTTGTTTTATATTCATCATTTGAAGGTCATCCAAAATCGTTAATAGAAGCTATGTCTAGAGGTTGCATCTGTTTTGTAAACGTTGATAGCAATACTTCGGAAGTAATTAAAGATAAAGTTAATGGATTTAATATTAATAAATTAAAAAATAACCTACCTGAAAGTATAAAAAATTTGAATAATGAAAAAGAATTTGAAATTGAAATATCAAAAAATGCATATGATTTTGCCAAGCAAAAATATTCTTTAGACTTTCTTGCTGATATAGAAAAATTAGATTATGAAAAAATTATTTAAAGAAAGAGTAGACAAATACTTTCTTATGTACTTAAACCCATTTAAGTTATAATGCGATATGATTGATACATTATTTTGGTATATTAAAAAAGTTTTTTTTAAATTATCAGGAAGACAAACTTACCAAGGTCAGTTTGCATACAGAAAATATCTTTTTCAAGAATTAAAAGACAACTTTGGTGAAGAAACTTTTAAAAATAAGAAAATTTTAGAAATAGGCCCTAAAGACGGTGAAGACACTTTTAGGTTAGAAACACTATCTCCATCTGAAATAGTAATGTTTGACTTGCCAGATAAAGAAGAAGAAAATAAAAAATGGTTAAATAAATTGAAAGTTAAGAATAGTTACCATATAGAAAATTTTCTCTATGCTGATAAAAAACTTCTAGATAAAATAGGTTCTTTTGATTTAATTTATTTTACTGGAGTGCTTTATCACAACCCAGAACAACTAAAATTTATAAAAAAACTTTATGATTGTTTAAATGTAAATGGTGTAATGGTACTCGAAAGCTCTGTAAGCAGAAAATTGCTTTTACGAAATAAAAATATTGTAGAAATCTGGTATCCTAAAACATATAGAGATACTACAACTATTACACACTTGCCTTCAAAAAAAGCAATTCTTAGCTGGCTTAACATGGTTGGGTTTAGTGAAATAAATATTTCAAATTGTTATGATGCTGAAGATTTTAATATTAGAAAAAAAAGATTTGCATGTTTGGCACAAAAAAAAGATTCTGATGAACCGGAAGTTTATTACAAAAAGCAAATAGATAATTCAAAATATTTTATTGGTGGTTCTAAATAAAAATTTAAAATAATCTAATATCTACTTTTAGTTGTTGCCAATTATTTTTTAGTAAGCACTCGCTTTTCATCAATAAGTTCTATTCTATAATGATTGTCAACATTCCTAAAATTCTCAGGATCATGTGTTGAATTAATTATGGTAATTTTTGTATTCTCTAAAATATCAAATATTTGTTTTCTTGTAGGATCATCTAGGTTAGCAGTTGATTCATCAAGTAGTAAAATTTCAACCTTAGCAACAAGGGCTCTTATAAATGCTATTTTCTGCATTTGACCAGATGACAAACTTTTATTATCAATAATTCTATCTAAGTCATAATTTTTTTCTTCCTTAAATGTGTCAAACTCTCTAAGATAGTTTAATAAAACTTCATCAGAAGTCTCAATATTATTTCCATATAGAAGATTCTCCCTAAGGCTTGCAGTAAAAATTAGAGGGGTTGCTCCAATATACCCATATTTTTGACTACTTGATTTGACCTTTCCCTTTTCGGCATAAAAAACACCCGATATTAGACCCAATAAAGTGCTTTTTCCTGATCCGTTGGGACCAGTTAAAATATTGTGAGTATTTTTTTCAAAACTTAAACCTAAATTTTCAAATATAAAATCTTCACTATTGAAATACTTAAATGAAATATTATTAATCTCTATTGCTTTATTCTCTTCTATAGTAGAAATTTCAAAATTATCCCTGTATATAGTCCCTTTATTATTTTCCATTTCATAAAATTTTTCAATATGAACATGAGAATTGATAATTTGATTTGTTGATCCGGTTATTCCTCCAAGAGATTGAAATAGTCTTAAAGTTACTCCTATAAAATCAAGAGTTATTGACTTCGCAACTTGAGAAATTCCTAAAAGTATTGAAAATACAAACATAGTTATAAAACTTGGTAAAAATGAATTAAATGCACCAAACTTATGATTATTAAATATACTTG
>MDSW01070517.1_pt1 | contig 13348 bp, 9 predicted proteins | sample 811171 | NCBI WGS metagenome assembly MDSW01 (sample SAMN05326641, study PRJNA326480) | marine metagenome | isolation source: seawater | place: Atlantic Ocean: North West | collected 2012 | reverse complement strand
GGAGTTGAATTAAGCAATAGAAAAGATTTTTTCATGAATCAAATCACCATTTTTGGGAAGCTCAATGAAAATACCATTGATGAAACCCTTGTAACTTTTAATAAAATTAACAATTCTCTTGAGATGAAATACCCAGATAAAATTATTTTTGAAGATTGTATTGAAATAGACGAAGGAAAGACTGACTAATTTAAAAGAACTACTTTTCCTTATTTTTTACCACTAAATAGAGCATTATAATTAAAGCAATATTCCCAATAACATACGTAGTAAGACTCATTCTTATAAACTCAACTTAACGGTCTCTTAAAAATCATTTCTGCTTCATAAGTTCTTGATTTACCACTCTCCTCAAATCTTTCTAATTCGTAGTGAAGTTCGGATAAGATAGTCACACTTACTAGCTCCCATCCCTCTTCTCCAAACTCTTTGATCATTTGCTCTGATTGTGTGGTGCCATCTGATTGTATCGATAATCCTGATGCAATTGGCAAGGTTACTTTGATAAACTTATAATCCCATTTTTTCATCATTTGAATTATAACTTGAAAGCTTTCATGCAGAATATCTAATTTCTAATTTATATTTGATAAACTTTTGGAATGAAAAACTTTTTTTTACTGTGCATTTTTACTATTGGATTTAATTGTTCCGCTGACATTATAGGAATACCTAAAATCACTGATGGAGACACAATTGTGATCAATGATACAAGAATTAGATTCACAGGAAGCGATGCCCCAGAGAGTTATTTTTTTGGTAAAACTCAAACCTGCTTAGATGAAGATGGAAAGGAGTGGGAGTGTGGTAAGGCGGCAACAAAAAAACTAGAGCAGCTTATCAATAATCAGATAGTTCGATGCACAGATGAAGGACAAGATAGGTATGGCAGAACTTTGGGCATATGCTATGTGGGTGATATGGATCTTCAAGCCGAGATGGTAAAGTCAGGCATGGCAGTTGCTTATTTGAGATATTCAGATAGATATGAACAGGAGCAAAATTATGCAAAAAAAGTTAAGGCTGGAATGTGGGCTGGAGAATTTTTAGAGCCAGAAACTTGGCGAAGAGAAAACAGAAACTAAACCTATTTAAGAATTGTCTTGAGGGAAATCTGCACTTAGAGTAGTTTGTTCAAATTCATTAATTTGATTTATTAAGGCTCCAAGTTTTTCTTTATATGTATTAAGCACTCCAGCACCCAGTAAAAGTTTGTCAGGCGGATTTGGATTTCTTGAGAGCTCAAAAATTATTTTTGCAGCTCTTACTGGATCGCCAGGCTGTTTACCATCAATTTTACTGATCATGTCAATTCTTTCTTTAACATGCTTACTATAGTCATCTATTTCAACATTGCTCCTTTTCATTGATCTGCCTGACCAATCAGTTCTAAATGCACCCGGCTGAACAGATGTAACTGAAATATTTAACGGCCTTAGCTCTTTATCCAAAGCTTCCATAAGACCCTCAAGAGCATATTTTGATGAACTATAATAACCCGTTCCTGGATTAGCCATGATCCCTGCTTGCGAAGAATTATTAATTATTCTGCCAAATTTTTGTGCTCTCATTCCTGGTAGGGCAGCTTTTGTGAGCTCTAGAGCTCCAAAAAAATTAGTTTCAAAAAGTTTTCTTACTTCCTCATCTTCACCTTCTTCAATGGCAGCAAGATAACCATATCCAGCATTATTTACTAAGATGTCTAAACCGCCAAAAACTTTATTAATTGTCTGAATTGATTGCTCTATTTCATCTTTATTTGTGACGTCTAATTTTATTGGCAGCGCAGTTTTTGGATATTTTTTGCAGATATCCTCTACATCTTTAAGGTTTCTTGATGAAACTCCCACAAAATCTCCTACAGATAGTGCCTGCAATGCAATTTCTCTTCCAAATCCTGAAGAACATCCAGATATGAGCCAAATGTATGGAGTCTTTTTTATCTCATTCATGATCTATAAACTAATCAGTTCTCCATCTATAACTTTCTTCCCTTGCTTGCAATTGATTTAAACGTTCTTCGTTTGAAATTTTATGATCATCAGCAATCTTATTTAGGGCGTCATCGATTAGCATAACTTGAGATTTTGCAAACAAATTTTCTCCAACTATTTCATTGGGAAAACCTGACCATCGTAAAGTTAAAATACCCTCAGATAAGTCAGATGGATCAAGCCAATTAAAAATCCCTGGATCATTGACACTCAAAATAAATGTGTAGGTTCCATCTTGATTGACTTTAGCTTGAGAGTTATTAAGACTTCCATTTTTTGTCACAATATTGTTTGTCGTTCCCCATATATTTGTAATAGGCGCTATAAAATATTTAGCCCCATCTAAATGAATGTCTAATTTAATACAGTGATCGGAAGAGGGTAATGCAAAATGACCAAGCAGATAAACTTGATTTCGAAGAGCGCCATCGGTGTCTCTATCAATCTTAAAACTAAACTCATTCACTGGTTTTGATAGAGCCTGTTGATTCCATCTTGTAGTGTTTGCAGCCCATTTCTGCATGTAAGTTTTAACGATTTCTAATTTCATTTTTGTATTAAATTTTTTGGCAGATCTTGAGGTTTCAATGATTTCAATATCGAGTTCATTTGGTCTATCTTTAAGCCAATCAATCATCGTATCTCTTATGTAAAATTCTTTTGCGCCAGAAGAAGTTTGAATATGATTTTTCTTTCCTTTATTTCTATTAGGATTTACAAAAATTTCAAAGTTATTTTCACTATCCACTATCAAGTTATTGCCTGAAATCAGACCAATGGTTTTCATATCCTCATCCCAAAGAGTGAAATGATTTTCATTGAATAATTGTTTACCCAGCTTCCCTCTGATGACATATGATTGGGAGTCACCAATTGGGATGACTCGGTAAACTGAGTCTGGGTTATCTATTCCCCATCTAGACCCAGGAATATTTTGATCATCAATTCTATGAGGCACTCTGCTTATGGTAATAACTTTTGGAAAATTTGGATCTTGATTAAGCGCCCAAATTACAGCGCCAAACATCACTTCTTCGAATGCATCTTCAAAGCAGCTCAACATGACCTCTGAGGGTTTGACTAGATCAAGCCAAAAATTTCTAACCTGATCTTTTTGTTGTTGAATCTCTTTGAGGTTAAAGATTTCAAGAGCTTCCAACTCATGCTGAATTTGCGATTCAGTATTAATTGGATTAATCATGATTTAAAAGTCATTCACCTAAGAGTATTTTTGCAGCTAACTGTGTATCCATGTACTCCTTGAGTTGGATAATTTTTCCATCTCTAATTATTAGCAAAAAGTGATACCTGTTATTATAAGGTTGCCCAGAGGCATGAATGGATTCACCGCTAACCTCAACCGCCACTCTATCGTCCTCTGCCGTCATTCCTGTAATATTGAAAGTTATTCCATTTGGAAATGCTGCAAGGATGCCTTGAGCAAATTCTATGACTTCTTCTTTAGTTCTTGTTCCTCCAATTGCATTATCTCCAGCAGTCCAAATAGTCGAATCATCTGTGTAAAAATCTAGATAATCTTCTTTACCAGAGCTTAAAGAATTAAAAAATTCAGTTGCAATTTCTTTATTATTTTTTGATGTTTCACTCATCTAACAAATTCTATACTGAATTTATATCTTCTTAGAAAAGATGTAAGACTTTTTATTAGATTTTTTAATTAAAGGATGATTTTAATCAAGTTATATAATAGCTATGTATTTTTTAAAAATAGACTTCACCGATTAGAAATCCACAAATAAAAAAGGCTGCTGACCAAACAGGATAGTTGTTACAAAAATTAATTAAGTTATTAAAATATTCAAACATTGTGACTCCATAATTACTTTCATATAAGCAATTATCGTGCCAAAAATAAAATATCGAGAATGCCTATTGATTAAGGCTTTTTAGAAGACTTCTTGCAGCGAAAGATACCAGAATTGCAAAGGGAACGCCGGTAACTATAACTGATGTTTGTAAAGCTCCAATACCGCCACCAGCTAACAGCACAATAGCGATCACTCCTAGGGATATAGCCCAAATTACTCTTAAGATCATTGGAGGCTCCTCTTTAGTATTCTCTTTCTTAGCTGCAGTTAACATAGAAGTTACTAGAGCGCCTGAATCAGAAGAAGTGACAAAAAACGTTAATATAATCACAATTGCAAGTCCCATGAGCAATTTTGATAATGGAAAGTTTTCTAGAAAGACAAATAGTGATACAGCAATATCATTATTTATTGCCGTGCTAAGTGAATTTGGATCTATAAATTCTTGATATAGAGCAGCATTACCAAAAACACCCATCCAAAGAAAAACAATTGAAGATGGAACCAAAACTGCACCAATTAAAAATTCTTGAATTGATCTGCCATAAGAAATTCTGGCAATAAACAACCCTACAAACGGCGACCATGCAAACCACCAAGAATAGTAATAAAGAGTCCAGCCATTTTGCCAAGATGAATCTAAATATCCATTAGTGTTGGTTGACAGGCTTAAGAGATTTTGAAGGTATGAGCCTAAGTTTTGAACTAATCCGTCTAATATGTAGCTTGTTGGACCGCCCAAAAATATTATCGAGAGTAGAATTGCACACAAGATAATATTTAGTTGGGACAATCTTTTAATACCGACTTTCAAACCCAAAACAACACTGATTAAACCCATAAGTGTAATGACAACAACAATTCCAATTGTGCTCATAAAGCTTTCTTCAAGAATTTGCATATAACCAAGGCCAGAGTTAATTTGATTTGCTCCTAAGCCTAGTGAGGTTGCGATACCAAATATGGTTGCGATGATTGCAATAACATCCAAAGAGACTCGTCCCCAAATATTTTGTGTGAATGAACCTGAGAAGAAAGAGCTTACCCGAAAAGGTAGATTTTTATTATAAGTGAAGTAGGCAAAACATAAGCCCACAATTCCATAGATAGCCCAGCCATGAAATCCCCAATGAAGATAGGAAAGATTCATAGCAAGGTTTGCTTTATCTGAAAAAGATGCCTCTGTTTCATGGAGAGCATCAGAGCTATAATGCAGAACAGGCTCAGCTACTCCATAAAATAATAAACCAACTCCTAATCCAGCACTAAATAGCATTGCTATCCAATTGATATTTGAAAATTCTGGTTGAGCGTCTGGCCCTCCAAGTTTAATTTTTTTATGCTTACTGAAGGCTAAATAGATTACAAATACTAGAAAACCATTTGCCAGTAAGATGATGAGCCATCCAAGGCCGTCAGACAGATGTTTTTGAATATCAGCAAACAATTTATCAGCCTCACTTAGGTTATAGAGCGTTAGGCCAATAAATCCAGCAATTAGAATAATTGAGAAAATAAACCGTCTTGGAGCAATATTTTTAAACATTTGCAGTAGAGTCTACTTAAAATGCTAAAAAAATACCTATTTTAGAAAATAAAGGGTGTTTTTTTGATATTTACTTAAAATTTCCACTTTCATTTGTTATGGTTAAAACATATCTCTTTTTGAGATTTTTTTATAATTTGATCCTTTTGGGGGGGAATCATGATAAAACTTATTAAAAAAATAACTAATAAAGCCTATGAGAGTAGGGTTTTTGAAAATTTTGGTGGAAAAATTCTTTCTGCTATATCAACTTTAGCTATTATTAATGCTTCTGCTTATAGTGGCTATATCTCTGCTCAGACTCAAGCAACCATTGAAGAGGTTGTTGTTACCTCACGAAAGAAAAGTGAGAGTTTGCAAGATGTTCCTCTTACTGTTAATGCTTTAGGTGAAGAAACACTTGAGGAAAAAGGCATTAATGTTTTTGAAGACTACTTGTTACAGTTACCTGGAGTTACTGCAGGTGGCTCAGGTCCAGGACAAAGTACCATATATATAAGAGGTCTTGCTTCTACAACCCCTAATTTAACAACAGCTGGTGTTGGAGGTTTGGCTCCAAACGTATCTTTTTATCTTGATGAGCAACCCCTAGCTTATCCAGGAAGAAACTTAGACGTCTATGCAGCTGACGTTAATCGTATTGAGGTTCTATCTGGACCACAAGGAACTTTGTTTGGTGCTAGCTCACAGGCCGGTGTTGTTAGAATGATTACAAATAAACCTGTAATAGGTGAATCAGCAAGCAGCTTAGAAGTTGAGTCAAGATACATGCCTGAAGGCGATATGGGCTCCAAAGTTGAATACATGTCAAACATACCTTTAAGTGATACTTCTGCACTAAGATTTGTTGCATATAGGGATAGAAGAGGTGGATACATTGATCAGGTTGCTGGATCAGTTAGTGTTAAAGATTCTGCTGCATGGAGACCTGCTGGAACAGTTAGATCTAATGGACTTCCAGTTGCTTCAAAAAGAAATGGTTGGAGAGCAAATGCTGATTTAACTAATGTTGTTACTCCAAGCGTAAATTCAATTGTTGAAGAAGATGTTAATTCAACAACTTATGAAGGCTTTAGAGCAAGCATTAAGTCTGAGTTAAATGATAATTGGGACGCTTTACTATCAGTTTCAACACAAACAATTGAGTCAGACGGTGTCTTTTTTGCAGATCCTACACTTGGTGATCTTGAAGTAAAAAGATTCCATGATGATCATATTGAAGATGAGTATGACAACGTTAGCTTAACACTTGAAGGTTCTATTGGTGATCTAGAAGTTGTTTATGCTGGTGCATACACTGACAGAAGCTCTGATCAAAGAATTGATTACACTGATTATCTCTTTGTTGGTCAATATATACCGTATTACATATGTGATTATTATGTAACTTATACAGCTTATGCTCCTGGAAATGTTCCAACTGGAGATTGTGGAACCGCTGACTTATATGTTGATTCATTGGTAGATTCTGAAGTTCAAACTCATGAGTTAAGAATCAACGCGCCACTAAGCGATACAATGAGTCTTACTGCTGGTGTGTTCATGAGTGATCTTGAGCTTACAGAATATAACCTATTTACTTATCCCGGAGCCCTTGTCAGTGACATAGGATATGGACCTAATTGGGCCCTAACAGATACTTCAGTAACCGGCGTGCCGCTAACAGGAAGTTCCTCTTGGGCTGGTGCGGGTTGGCATTCAGGTAGAGGGCCAGTCGAACCACCAGTAATGTTCTTTAATGATATTAGAAGAACTGATAAGCAGTTGGGATATTTTGGTGAGTTGAGTATCGATGTCACAGAGACATCAGAGTTAACGGTGGGATTACGTTATTATGATATTGAAGTAGATTTAGAGGGAAGTGCTAACTCTTCATTCTCAACAGGTTGGTTCTCTGCACCACAAACTCATAATGACCGCCAAAGATTCGGAACGAACTTATCAAATAAATATAATGGACCTGGAGGAAATTCAGGTAACCCTGCATTGGACGCAATGGATCATCCTGATAAAGCCGAAACTGATGGAACCATTGGAAAAGTAACTTACTCATGGAATCCCTCTGAGGATCTTATGTATTACGTAACAATGTCCGAAGGTTTTAGGCCAGGTCTTTTAAATCGTCCTGGCGGTGATTCTACTTCAGATGGTAGTTACACAGTTCCATTCATTACTGAATCAGATGAAGTAACCAATTATGAGTTTGGATGGAAATCTATTTCTAATGATGGCCAATTAAGGTTTAACGGTAGTATGTTTATGGTTGATATTGAAGGTCTACAGACCTCAATTCTTGACCCCAGCATAACAAATTTATTCTTCTCAGATAATGCAGCTGATGCAGAAATCACAGGATTGGAAGGAGATTTTGTTTATTATCCTAATCTAGATGGCTGGATGATTTCAGGAGCATTTTCATTATTAGATACTGAAATTACAAAAACTCTTACCTCCTCAGGAGATGTTGTTGCTGGAAAAGAGCTAGCTTTTGCTCCAGGAATGCAAGGTAATGTTGCCGCAAGGAAAGAGTGGTCTATGAGTGGCGGTAATATGGGCCATTTCCAAGGACAATTTGTGTTCTCTGATGAGAGCTATTCAGATATTATTGAACCAAATAAAGCTAAGCAAGATAGTTACAGCTACCTCAACTTAAGAGCAGGTATCAGTAATGATATGTGGCTTGCAGAGGTTTACATCGATAATGTTACAGATGAAAGAGGTGAAATCAGTAATAACTATGTCTTTGATAGGATGCGTGTTACTTATATCAGACCAACTACACTTGGTGTGAGGTTTAAGCGCAACTTTTAATTTATAAAAGTAATTGTAAAAAGGGAGCCTAGGCTCCCTTTTTATTTTTGTTAAAATAATTGTAAATGAATACAAAAGAATTTAATTCTAATGATGCTTCTCTTTCAGTAGATTTAAGTGAGGCAAGACAAGCCGTTAAAGAAAATAGGTTTAAAGATGCACTGGGGCTTTTTGAAATAATCCTAAAGGATGATCCAAATCACATAGATAGTTTATATCTGGCTTCAGTTTCATCGAGATATTTAAAAAAGTTTGATGATTCAAAAAAATTTATTGAACGACTAATGACAATTGCTCCTGATATGGGCAGAGCATATCAAGAATTAGGCCATATTTACCGAGATATGGGCGATGAGACCAAATCAGTTATCCATTACAGGCAAGCATGTGAGTTGAATCCTGCATTATTAGCTTCATGGAGCTCACTATATAAATATTTCACCAAAAAAAATAATCAACCTGCTGCTGATCATGCTCGTGAACAAATTGAAAAACTTCAATCATTACCTCCCGCCTTGCTTTATATAGATCAAATTATGAATGAGGGAAGGCTTGGCTTAGCCGAAAGACAATGTAGAGCTTTTCTAAAAAAGAATCCAACTCATACATATGCAATGTCTCTATTGTCTGAAATTGCAAATAGATTAGGCTATTTTGATGACGCAGAGTTTTTACTCCAAAAAGCTGTGGAGTTTGAACCTAATGATGGTGATCTCAGAATGAAATATGCAACCATTCTGCGCAAGAAACAAAAATTTGCTGAAACCATGGAGCAAGTAAATATTCTATGTGATCAGTTTCCAGATAATCATGCATATCAAGCTCATAAGGCCAGCGAAATTATGCAAAATGGTGATCATGAGGAGGCTATAAAGTTATTAGACAATATAATTGAAAAGAACCCCTATAACTTCAGTACGTTTACATCAAAGGGCCATGCTCAAAAGACGCTTGGGCAAACTGATCAAGCAATTCAAAGCTATCAATCAGCATATAAAATTAAACCAGATCATGGCGAAGCTTTTTTTTCACTCGCAAATTTAAAAACTTATTCCTTTAATTCTGACGAACTTAATGCTATGCGGGATCAAGTTAAAAGAATTGATTTAGCTCTAAGAGATAAAGCCTATTTTCATTTTGCTCTTGCTCAAGCATGTGAATCTATAGGTGAGTTTGACGAAGCTTTTTTTCATCTTGAAAAGGGTAACAAAATTAAAAATGATCAAAGCCAATATTCCATTGATAGAATGGATGCAGAATTGCAAGCTCAAATAGAAATTTGTGATGAAGCATTTTTTAAGAAACTTGGAAGCGGAGGCCATCAAACAAAAGATCCTATATTTATCCTAGGCTTGCCAAGAGCAGGTTCTACATTAATTGAACAAATTCTAGCATCTCACTCGATGATTGATGGAACTCTTGAGCTTCCAAATATTCTATCTATTGCTCAAAGCTTAAGAGGGGATGATATTTACGGAAAATTAGGAAATTACCCAAAAAGTATGACCTCGATGTCTCAAGATCAAAGAGAGTCTCTTGGAAAGAAATATATAGATGAGACTCGAATGCATAGAAAGGATGCACCTATGTTTACTGACAAGATGCCAAATAATTTTAGACATATAGGTTTAATTCATTTGATCATGCCAAATGCGAAAATCATTGATGCAAGAAGATATCCACTTGATTGTTGTTTTAGCATGTTTAAACAATTATTTGCTCAAGGCCAAGAATTTACTTATGGTCTTGCTGAGGCAGGGAATTACTACAAAACTTATGTAAAGCTTATGAATCATTGGGATAAAGTTTTGCCTAATAAAATCTTACGAGTGAACAATGAGGATGTCATTGAAGATCTAGAAGGCCAGGTAAAAAGAATGCTTGACTTTGTTGGACTCCCTTTCGAAGAGCAATGTATTTCATTTTACGAAACTGATAGATCGGTTAGAACTGCAAGCTCCGAGCAAGTAAGACAGCCTATTAATAAATCTGGTATGGGTCGATGGAAGCCATATGCAAAAAATTTAAAACCGCTTTTAAATGCTCTTGATAAAGATTTATTATCTAAAGAAGATATTTCTCTTATTAATAACTAATTATCTAAAAAAGTTCGCTATTTGATTCCAAATCGGACCCCATTTTTAATAATTCTGCATCAGACCAAGCAGGACCAATGATTGAAATTCCAACTGGCAAGCCATTAATTGAAGCTAATGGAATGGTTAAATGGGGATATCCAGCTATAGCGGCATAAGCTCCATTGCCAAAACTCATTTGATTTGACATTGCGGCTCCATCTCCGCCTTCAATGTCAATTTTCCATGCAGGGTTTCTAGTCAAACCAATCAATCCATCGAGATTATTTTTTTCAAGCATGGTATCAAGCTCATCTCTAACTGACATTACCATTTGTAAAGCCTGCATGTATTCATCTGTCATACCAGCTGTTTCAATACTTTTCTGAAAAATTTCTTGTTCAAAATAGGGCATCATTTTTTTTGCATTAGCATTATTAAAATCAATCAAAGCTTGTAATGTTTTGATAGAGCTTGATGATTGCGATAGATAGTCCTCTAAACCAACTTTAAACTCATACAACAATAAAAAATATTCATCTTCACTAGGATAAATTCTGGGATCAACTATCTCTACAACTGTACCGCCTAACATATTAACAAGATCAGTTATTTTTTCTAAAAGCTGATTTGCAGCATCATAATCTTCTCCGGATTTCAGTAATCCCAATCTTTTTCCAGCAATGTTGTTATTTTCTAATTCACTCGTGAAGTCATAATTAAAATCTTTGGGTATTAATAAAGTTGCTATGTCTTTAATATCCGGGCCTGCTATTGCCTCTAAAACTTCAGCTACTAATTTAACTGATTTCCCCATCGGACCTGCCGTATCCTGAGTGGATGATATTGGGATAATGCCATGCCTACTAACTAATCCAACAGTAGGTTTAAACCCAACTATCCCATTTACCGAAGCCGGACATGATATTGAGCCATTTGTCTCGGTACCGATTGCTACATCCACCAAGCCTGATGCAACAGCAACGGCTGAACCTGAACTTGACCCACAAGGATTAAGGTTTTTTCCATAAGGATTTATAGTTTGGCCGCCATGACTAGACCAACCACTTATTGATTTTTCAGATCTAAAGTTTGCCCATTCACTTAAATTAGTTTTTCCACTTATATGAAAACCATTTTGTTTTAGTTTTTTTACAATAAATGCATCATTTTCTGGAACATTGTCTAACATTGCTATGGAACCAGCTGTTGTTGGATATCCTGCAAGATCAATATTATCTTTTATAGCTATATTAATTAGGTTTCCATTTGAATTTTTATCAATTGAGAGAATATACGCATTGAAAGGATCCTCAATTGCATATAAAAAACTATGAGAGTAAGCAATAAAAAATATAGTTAAAAAAAGTTTTTTGATCTTCATTTATTAATCTTATCTTGGTTTTTTGAATCAATAAATGCCAAAGAAGAAATGATTAACAAATCTAGAATCCCAGTAATATTCGCCAAAATGATTAAATTAGTGTATAAATTGCATACATTTATATGATTTTTTTATATCTTAGGGGAAAAATATGTTAAATAAAGCTATTAGAACAGCTCAAGGGCTTTTCTTTACAACAATTATTGCTGTAAGTTCTGTTTTTACAGTTGATTCATTTGCTCAAGATGCTGAATTCGTAGAGGAAGTTGTCAGTATCGGTACTCGTGGTAAGCCAAGATCGGTTTCTAGCTCACCAGTACCGGTTGATGTGCTAAGTGCTGATGATATCAGTAAGACAGGTACTGACGATCTTTTAATGCAGCTTCAAGGTAGCATTCCTTCATTGAACGTACATTTGCAGCCAATCAGTGATGCTGCAAGTATGATTCGTCCTGCAAACTTAAGAGGCTTGTCAGCTGATGCTACATTAATTTTCACAAACGGCAAGAGAAGACATCACGCTTCAGTTATTGCATTCCAAGGAGGCGGAGTAAATGATGGTTCTCAGGGCGCAGATATCTCTGTAATCCCAGCTATCGCTCTAAAAAGGGTTGAAGTATTGAGGGATGGTGCCTCAGCGCAATATGGTTCAGATGCTATTGCTGGTGTAATCAACTTCGTTCTTGATGATATTTCTGAGGGTGGAACATTGTCTTACAAAATGGGTGAATATACTGAAGGTGATGGCAATACAACTACTATTGCTGGAAAATATGGTATGCCCCTAGGCCAAGATGGTTTTGTTACAACAAGTTTTCAGATCAGACAAGCCGACGACACATCTAGAAGTTTACAAAGGCCTGACTGTGCAGATTTAACAGCAGGCGGAAATGCTGCTGTTGCAAATCCTTGTCAAATTTGGGGTGCTCCAAAAGTTGATGATGATGTGACCTTCTTTATGAATACTGGAGTTACAAATAGTGACGGCTCAGAGTCATACATGTTTGGTAATTACTCAGAAAGGGATGTAGATGGAGGATTCTACTATCGAAATCCAGACGGCAGAAGTGGTGTTTTCACAATTGGTGATTTCAGGGCTGTTGGAAATGTTGATGGAACTTGTGCATACGGAACAGGTGCTTCAGGTCAAGTCGATCCATCTGACTATGCTATGAGAGATGCAATCATGGCAGATCCAAGCTGTTTCTTAATGAATGAAATAGCACCAGGTGGATATACTCCAAGATTCTTGGGTAATATTACAGATACATCATTAACGATAGGTAGAAGGGGAGATATTACAGAGGGCTTTTTAGCCGGTCATTCATATGATCTAAGTGGATCAGTTGGTAGAAATGAAGCTGACTTTGGCTTGAACAATACCGTCAATCCATCTATGGGTCCTGATACACCTCGTAATTTTTATACTGGTTCATACATTGAACTAGAAAAAGTTTTTAACTTTGATTTAACCAGACAAGTTGACTCTATGACTGTTGCCTATGGTGCAGAGTGGAGAGAGGAAACTTTTGAAGTTATCTCAGGTGAAGAGGCTTCATGGAAGGCAGGAAAATATGCGCTTCAAGGGTTCAATGTTGGTTCTCACGGGTTTGCAGGATTTTCCCCTGATTCTCAAGGTGCTTTCACAAGAAGAAGTTATGGTTTATATGTTGATTTAGAAAATCAAGTAAGTGATGATTTCCTTCTTG
>MDSW01051559.1_pt1 | contig 13348 bp, 13 predicted proteins | sample 811171 | NCBI WGS metagenome assembly MDSW01 (sample SAMN05326641, study PRJNA326480) | marine metagenome | isolation source: seawater | place: Atlantic Ocean: North West | collected 2012 | reverse complement strand
TAGTTAAAGTTACTCCAGCTTTAACAAATGTCTGACATGTAAGCAGATGATCATCTGCAGCAGACCATGTCTCATCAGATTCAATTGCACCGCAATGATCTATAGCGCATAAAACTGAAACTGACATAATTATCATTATTTTATTTATCATTTATTTGTTCCTTGTTTGTTATATAATTAAAAAAACTATCTAATTTTGTACGATAATGAAAAACTTACAGAATAACCAGGATCATAAATAGATGTGTATAATATTTGATCATCATTAGATTCATCTATTAGTCCAAACTTTAATTTAGATTTCAATATATTTTTAACTTTTAATGATAACTTAAGATTATTAATATTTTTAGATGTTGTTAAATTTAATGAATGATAAGGAAATTCATACTCATTTCCTAAGGAACCTACAGCAAAAGTATTTAATCTTCGACTATATGAATTATATGATAACGAGGCAGAATAACCAGATGATAGTTGAACATCTATTGAAGTATTAATTAAAATTTTTGAATGGCCAACTAAGCTCCTTGAACCTGTGTTAGAAATAGATGAGTTTGGATAAGTTGTTCCATTATAAAGCATAATTGAATCTTGTTCATTAACCTTTGATGTTGAAAATGTTCCATTCATAGAAAAATTAACCACACCTTTTGATATTGGAATAATTGGAATTAATTTTCTAAATTCTAGCTCAAAACCTCTAGATATTGCTGATTCTGCATTTAGAAAAGTTTTATATACTAAATCAGGAGTAGATATCAGAGCAATTTCAATAGGTTTAGTAAAATCTTTATAAAAATAACCAATGGATAATAATTCATTATTTTTAAAAAACCACTCATATCGTAAATCATAATTTAAAATTTCAGCATTTGTTAATCCTGGATAACCTAATGCTACATTTCCACCATAAAATTCTTGATAAGCAACAGGTGCTAATTCTCTAAATTCAGGTCTATTAACGGTTTTAGAAGAAGATAAATTTAGTTTATGTTTTTTTGAATTTGATAATATAAAAGTCAATGATGGTAAAAATATTTTTTCATCAATGTCTGATCTTATTTCTTGATTACCAACAACTGTTTCAGCTAATTGGCCAGTCACTGTATTATAGACCGACATTTCTAATTTATAATGCTCAACTCTTAGACCACCAATAAATTTTAATTTTTGATTATTATCTATTGGTAAATTTAAATCTATCATTCCATAAAAAGCATTTATATCTTCATCTGCACTATATGCATTATTTGCATTATTTGCAGTTTCATCCTGTAAAATTAAACCTTGAACAAGCGCTTTACAACCTTGTGTAGGATGCCAATAATAACCTTGACTTTCACAATCTATTTTAGTTGATATATTTTCAATAATATTCTCATTTTCATAATCATAATAAGCATAATTTTCTAAATCAAAAAAATGATTAACAGATGTTAAGTCAATTGAATTTGAATCAAAATCTAAAATAGTTCCATATGGACCAGCTAAATCATCATAGGATGTACCACTTTTTGTTATTGAAAATGCCCTTTTTTCAAATTCTCTAGTTTTAGATTGATCTCTTATACCAAATTTTATTTTTATATCACTGTCTTCATCAAAAAAACTTGGAAATAGTAATGAATTATCAATATCTAAATTTTTATTTTTATCATAACCAGAAGAAAAATCTCTGTACGCACACTTTTTTGAGCCTCCACCATCATATAACTTGTTTCTTTCAAGGTCTAAATAAAATGATTTTGTATCAGGTTCATAATTATCTGATTTACCATATGAGTAAGACCAAATTAATGTGTTATGTAAATTATAAAAATTAGGAAAAATATGAGTTCCACTAAAATTATTATTCGCAATTGTTTTTTCTAAATATGATTCTTTTACAAAAAAAGCAGAATCTAGATTATCTGCATATCCATTTGAAAATCTTGCTTTATCACTTGATGTATGAGAATATAAATATTCATATCTAATTTTATGTAAATCTTTAACTGAAAGACCTGTACTAATATTCAAACCTAAATTGGTATTATAAGATGAAATATTATTATCAAAATATGACTCAATTGAGCTTAGTCCTGATTGTTGAGAAAAACTATAATCCTGCCTAATATCATCTTTTGTCTTGTAGCCATTTGAAAATGATAGATTTGAAAAATAACCCCATTCAATTGAGGAATTTGGATTATGTTTATTACCGTAAGTCAAACCAAAAGAGATAGGTTGTCCTGGATTGCTTTTAGATAAACCCATTCCATCATCTAAAGATCTACCATAATCTCCTAATTCTCCAATCCATATTAACCGTTTTTCTAAAACTGAATAATTACTATTATTAATCTCATCAGGATAATATATTTCACTATTATAGATTACAGAATTTTCAGGAATTATATCAGGTAAAGCTCTTTTATTATTATCAAAACCAAAAAATGAATTATTTCTTAAATAATAATTATCTCTATCTAATTTTTCTTTATAGTTACTAGAAAATTTAAAATTAAAAATTCTAGAATCTGGATAAGCTTTAGTTTTAATATTTATATTACCGCCAGCAAATGAACCTGGCATATCTGGAGTATATGTTTTTGAAGCAACAATTGATTCCAATAAAGATGTAGGCACTACATCTAATGGTAAAACTTTTTTATCAGCTTCAGGGCTTGGTATAGGAGCGCTATTTAATATCGTATTTGTATATCTGGTAGATAAGCCTCTAACAACTGCAAATTTACCATCTGTAACTGATACACCTGAAATTCTTCTAACAGCTTCTGCAACATTGCTATCGCCAGCTTTAGAAATCTGTTCACTACTTACAGCATCCTCAACAACATTAGATTTTTTTCTATCTTGAATCAATGTAGAGGTACTTTCTTTATCAATTTGACCTTTTATAGAAACTTCTGAACTCTTTAATACATCTGGTGTCATAAAAATATTATATGTGCTTATTTCACCATCAAATAAACTAATATCATTTGAAATATAAGTCTTATACCCTAAATATTGAGCTTGAACTTTATAATTTCCAGATGGAATATTTAAAACTGCATAGAAACCATCGATATCAGTATATGCTCCTAAATCTGTTCCTAAAACTACAACAACTGCATTTTGCATTGGTTGACCTAAATCATCAACTATTTGACCCCTTATAGTAGCAGAAAAAGTTATAGACAAAATTAGTCCAAGAGTAAGTATAAAATAAGAAGGAAATCTCATATTTAATTTTATATAAAATATATTTGGATAATATTTGTTTTATATTTGATTTGTGTTAGACAAAGGTAATTTAATAGTGAAGGTTGTTCCAATATTTTCCGTGCTTTGAATTTCAATTAAACCGCTATGCATTTTGATAATATGTTTAACAATTGCAAGTCCAAGCCCTGTGCCACCAACATCCCTGCTTCTACTCTCGTCAACCCTATAAAATCTTTCAAATAATCTATCAAAATGTTTTGAGTTAATACCAATACCTTCATCTTTTACTTCAATCATAATATTTTTTTCTGATTCAGTTACAATGATATAAATATTACTATTATCTTTACTATACTTAATTGAATTATTTAAGAGATTAGATAATGCCTGATGCATCATTACAGTATTTTGATTAATACTAATTTCTTTTGAACAGTTAACTAATATATTTATATCTTTATTTTTAATTAATGATGCACAATCAGAAATAACTGAATCAATAACTGGAGCTAATGGTTCAATTTTGAAAGTTAATTTTTTCTTCAAATCTGAATCTTCAATTCTAGATAAAATTAAAAGGTCATCAATAATATTATTCAAACGATCAGAATTTTTATTCATAATTTTAAGATATTTATTTAACTCTTTATCATCAATAGAATCTTCCATTATTTCAATATAACCTTTAATTGACGTTATTGGAGTTTTAAGCTCATGAGAAACATTAGAAACAAACTCTTTTCTTATTCCTTCTAATTTATCTAACTCTTCAGCCATTTTATTTAATGATTTTGATAAATTATTAAACTCTTCAACATCATAATTGTCTAATCTTGATGAAAAGTCTCCTTTGGAATATTTATAAGATATTTTTTCTACGCTTTTAAGTGGTGCCGTTAATCTTTTTGATAAAAAATAACTGGTTAACAATGCGATGATTGAAAAAATTAATATAAATATAAATAGTCTTAAATAAAGACCATTAACTTTATTATCAATTTCAGTTACAGGGATGGAAGTTCTAATAATCAATTCTTGATTTTCATATACAACTGGATATGCAAGATACATCATATTTTTTTTGACAGTATCACTAAATCTTACTGAAGAACCAAATTTATTATTCTCCTTAGCTAACTTTATTTCATCTCTATATTCTCCTGTATGCTTGCTCATTGAATCAGGGTTTTCATCTGAGTCTCCAAGAACATTACCATCAAAATCGATTAAAGTAATTCTAGTATTAGTTTGTTTTCCAATTTTTATACATAATTGATTTAAAATTTGATTATCATTAATATTATTTTGGTTAATTTGGTTAGAGAAAAATTTAGCTCTAGAAAACAGATCTTCTATTTTTTCTTCATAATAAAATGATTTAAGTGATGATGTGAAAATTGATGCTAAAGAAACAATAGATATAAATACCATAATGATTATGGCTAAAAAAATTCTTGTTGAAATATGTTTTATACGCATTTTAAATTAATCTTCAATTAAAAAGCGATAACCTACTCCTCTAACTGTCTTAATGAATCTGCTACAAGTTCCAAGTTTTTTTCTTAAACCTACAATTTGAAAATCTATTGATCTGTCTGTAACAGGATAGTCATCACCCCTAATTTCATCTATTATCTGATTTCTAGTATACACCCAATTTGGATGGCTAGCCAACAAAAATAATATTTGAAATTCTGTAAATGTTAAATCAATTGATTTATTATCTACTAAAACCTCTCTCATTCCTGCATGAATGGAAAGCTCATCAAACTCAATTTTATTATCATTAATAGATTCTGTAGATGTTTTTTCTCTTCTTAAAAGGGCATCTATTCTAGCAGTTAATACCTTTGCACTAAAAGGTTTAGTAACATAGTCATCTGCACCAAGCTCTAAACCTTTGATAATATCAGATTCTTCACCTTTTGCAGATAAAATTAAAATTGGAATATCCTTAGTTGATTCCTTATTTTTAAGAAGTCGGCAAATATCAAGTCCATCAATACCAGGAAGCATTAGGTCTAATATTATAAGATTTGGATGATGTTTAATAATATGACCTATAGCCTTTTCACCATCTTTAAAGCAATGAGTTAAATATCCTTTTCTTTCAACATTTATTTTTAAAAGCTCTAAAATATCTACTTCATCATCAACTATAACTATATTCTTTTTCATACTATTCATATCAGAATATATATATGTTTTGTTAGATTTTTATAAGTAAATATTTGATTTTTATTAGTTTTATGTTAGTGTAAACTTTTATGTATAAATATCACAAATATGTAATATATTTAGTCATTCAAAACACAAAATAATCGAATGAAATTCATTGATTAAGAATTTATATATTAACTTAATATTAGTTTTTTTATGCCTTTATACCTTTCTCGTTGGTATTAAGGGTTTAAGTACTGCTATAGAGGGTTTAAGTAGTCCAGATCAAATTTTTCCAGGTGATCAAGTTCAATTAAAAAAAATAAAAGTGGCTGATGAAGTCATAAAAAAAGCATGGGTTGAGGCTTTAGAAGAGCCAAACGAAAATGGTAATTTTAAATATTTATTTAGAAAAACCAATGACACTAATCAATCTGTTGATGAAATATATGGAACTGGTAATATCAAAGATAAGAAAAAAGTAGCTAGTAAATGGTTTATAGATGCAACAAGCTCTGGTTTTATTTGCTTGTTTATTGGAATTTTTGCAACAGTTATCTTTCAAAGCTCATCTACAACAACATCTCTTATAGTTGCTATGGCTGGTGGAGGATTAATTAATATTGCCAGTGCAGTACCCATGGTTATGGGAGCTAATATTGGTACGACCGTAACAAATACATTAATTTCAATTGGACACATAGCAAAAGGGCAAGAATTTAGAAGAGCTTTTGCTGCAGCAACTGTTCATGATTTTTTTAATTTACTTGCTGTAATTATCTTTTTCCCATTAGAAATGATATTTGGCATATTCAAAACTCTATCTACCAAATTAGCTTATCAGTTTTGGAATGAAAATAATATTGATGTTGAATTTCAAAGCCCAATCAAAGCTGCAGTAAAATGGGGTTTAAATCAATTTAAGGATATTGTACACTTAATAAGTGAGAATGATTGGATTCTTTTAGCTGCAAGTGGTATGCTTACACTTTTAATGTTATTTTCAATTGTAAAACTTCTAAAGAATATGGTCCTTGAAAAAGTTGAAGCATTTTTTGATAAATATATTTTTAAAACAGCAATACGTGCCATGAGTTTTGGAGTGTTATTGACTATTATGGTTCAAAGCTCATCAATTACAACGTCTACTGTTGTTCCGCTAGCTGGTGCAGGAGTTTTGACTTTAAGACAAATATTTCCTTTTACACTAGGAGCAAATATTGGAACAACAGTTACTGCTCTTTTAGCTGCTATGGTTCTAAATCCAATAGCTATGATTGTAGCCTTTAGTCATCTTATTTTTAATATTATGGGAATAGTTGTAATATATCCTATAAAAATACTCAGAGATATACCAATAAAATTAGCTACTAAACTTGCTGATTTATCTGCTGAAAATAAATCTATACCATTACTTTATCTTTTAGTGGTTTTTGTTCTGATACCATTTTTTATAATCTTAATTGGAGGTTAAATATGTTTAAGCAAATTTTTAATTTATTCAAATCTGATTCTTTATATCAACAAGCTTTAGAAGAGTGTTATGAGATGTTAGATATTGATTTAGAAATGTTTCAAGAATCAATTAATGTTTTAAGAAATAAAGACGATAGTGAATCATCTTTTGATATTGCTAAAACAGATGTAAAAATTAATAAATTTGAAAGAAGTGTTAGAAGAAAAGTAATGACTCATCTTGCTGTAAGTGGTAATGAAGATTTAGGGTCTGGGCTTATTTTAACAAGTGTTGTTATTGATATAGAAAGAATTGGTGACTATACTAAAAATATTTATGATCTATCAAAATTTTATTCTAAAAGATTAAATGGTGCTGAATTAGAAAAAGATTTAAAAGAAGTTGAAGATAATGTAATTGATTTATTCCAAAGTTCAATCAAAGCTTTTAAAGATCAAGATATTACTCTAGCAAGACAATTAATGAAAGATTATAAAGAGAATATATCAAAACAATCTGATAAAATAACAAATGATATTATTTCAGGTAAAATGAATTTAGAAGCAGATACAGCTACAGCAATTGCTATGTATTCAAGATATTTAAAAAGAATTGCTGCTCATTCAAGAAACTTAATTTCAAGTATTGTTAACCCATTTGAGCGAATTGGATACAAAGAACAATAAAATATTATTTTTATGCACAGGCAACTCATGTAGATCACAAATTGCTGAAGCCATCGCTAAAAAAGAACTAAGTTCAAGATTTTCAATAGAAAGTGCTGGAACTGAGGCTCATGGCTTAAATCCATATACAATTAAAACACTAAAAGAAATTAATATTGATATTTCAAACAATAAGTCTAAAGCTATAACTGACTCAGAATTAATCAAATATGATTTAATTATAACTTTATGTGGTGACGCTAGAGATAAATGCCCTATTTTAAACTCTAAAATCAAACATATTCATTGGGATTTAAAAGATCCTGCAAATTTTATAGGTAATGAAAGTGACACACTACAAGTTTATTCAAAAACTAGAGAATTAATCTATAAAAAAATTATAAACCTTAAAAATATGCTAGAGAAAGGAAATATATAATGTACGTTGCTGAATTTCTGGGATCGTTTTTTTTAGTTGCTACAGTAATTGGTTCAGGTATTATGGGAGTAAACTTATCTCCTGATAATCTAGCTGTAGCTTTACTTGGAAATACAATTGCTACAGGAGCAATATTATTTGTTATCATTAAAATGTTTGGTAGCATATCAGGAGCACATTTTAACCCTGCTGTCAGTATTTTATTTTACCTTAGAAAAGAATTGAGCTCAAAGAAACTTGTAAATTATATGATATTTCAATTTTTAGGTGGATTTTTAGCTGTTATTGCTATCCATTATATTTTTAATATTGAAATTTTTCAAATCTCTAAACATGCATTAAGAGTAGACAATAGTATGTTATCATTGCTTTTAAGTGAAATTATAGCGACCACAGGACTTATACTTACCATATTATATGTTAGAGAAAATGATAAAAATTCAGTAGCTACTGCTGTAGCATTGTTTATAACTGCAGGATATTGGTTTACATCATCAACCTCTTTTGCAAATCCAATGGTAACAATTTCAAGAATTTTTACGGATACTTTCACTGGAATCAATCCAGTTTCAGTACCATACTTTTTATTGGGACAATTCTTTGGAATATTTTTATCAAATTTTATATTTAATTTTTCAAATCAAAAATAAAATTATTAATTCCAAAATTTTGGGATAAGTTGAGGAGTCTGACTTCTATATTTTTTATATTCATCAGATGTACCCCATTTTTTCTCAGCTTTAGCTTCTAATAAATTTATACCACTTATTTTTGTCAATAGAAGATATACAAAAAGAGGCGAGATTAAAGATACATGCTGCCAGTTTTCTAAATTAGGAAATGCTATGACAGATATACCAATCCATAATACTATTTCTCCAAAATAATTTGGATGTCTACAAACAGACCACAAGCCGTTTTTTATAAATTGTCCGTTATTTTTAGGATTACTTTTGAATTTTGTTTTTTGAAAATCTGAAACAACTTCAAATATAAACCCAAATAACCAAATAATAACCCCTATTACAATAAAAGCATTATCTTTATAAAGATTTTGAGAGGTAATAACTGTTAAAGCAGCTAATGATGTAATTGATACCCACGCACTAGAGAGTGTCCATGTCATTAAAAATTTTGAAAATGATAATTTTAGCTCATCAAATCTATCATCTTTACCATCTTTGTTTATTCTGTAAAAAAGAAAAAGACCTAATCTTAAAGTCCAGACAATAACTAATAAACTTAATATTCTACTTGTTAAATCTAATTGACCATTAATAGAAATTTTATAGTAAATAGCAGTAATAGTAACGCAGATAAATGAAATCATTCCTGTAAAATCATAAAACTTTTCAGTTTTAAATATATACGATGGTATAAATACGGCCCAATGAATTGCATAGGATATTAAAAGACAGATGTAAATAAGTGGTATACCAAAAATTAAGATGCTCTCTGATTTTACGATATATGCAAGAAAAAATGGTACAAAAGTAAATATAAATGTGTTTAAATAAGCCATATTTAGTTAATAATTAAATGTTTATATAAAAATTCAAATGAATCATTTACTAATAAGTCCCAATATTCATTTGGTTTACTTCCAAAGATAAAATTTCCATTTGCAGTACCATAATATTCATGATGCTTACCTTCTTCCAAAACCAATAAATGATCAATTGATAATTCATTTAATCTTTCTGATATTAAAGCAGAACCATAAACCTCAGATAGTACCGTGTTTAAAGTATAAGGAAAACCTTTGTAATATGGAACAATAATATCTTTTGTTCCATGAAATAAAGCAACAGGAGTGTTTTCATTTTTATCAATTAAATTTAAATCACCGATTGCACCCCACATTGATATTAAAGCATTAGGTTTATCATTATGGTTAAATTTATTTCCAGAGCAAGAAATGCATCCTAAATCAGGAGAAAAATTTGATCCATAAGTTGATTCTAATCGCTCGTCCTCTTCAACGTATATCAAATGCAAACCTATAAATGAACCTGCACTACTTCCCCACCAAAAAATTTGATTTTGATCTATATTATAATAATCAGCGTATTCCCTAAAGTATCTAATGATAGCACTTCCATCTTGAATAGCTCTGTAAACGGCTCTTTCTGCACTGTCTTGACTTAAAACATTAAAACCTAATCTATAATTCATAGAAACAGCTACATAACCTTTTTTTGCAGCTATTTCACAAAGCATTCTCATATCATCTGCTTCTTTGCTACCCGAAAAAAAACCTCCAGAATGTGAAAAAATAATAAGTGGTCGATCATTATATGTATCATCAGTTGGTTGGTATACATCCATCTTTAAGTCGACTTCACGAGCAGCATTTTCTGTAAGAAATAATAATGGTAAATCTGGAGCATTACCATATACAATGTCAGTGGTAACACTGATATTATTGAAAATTTGATTTAAAAAACGTTCTTGATTAAATGTTAATGAAATAAGAAATACAAAAGATAATAATAAATTATTCACTTAGTACTTAATACCAACTTTCTTATATATAAAACCAAGCAACCATGCAGGGCCAATTAATAAAAATTTAAGGTCTTCAACAAATGCAGGCTTTTTACCCTCTATCTCATGACCGATAAACTGTAAAATCCAAGCAAATATAAAAATACCAATATGCAAACTAAATAGATAGTATACGCTTTGAAATAATAATTCAACTTGATAAATAGCTATTAAACATAGCAAAGAAAATAAAAGCATACCTAAACTCATTAAATATGACAATCTTAAATAAAAAAATAATGCAAACACAATGAAAAAATGACACAAAGTAACGCAAAAAGTAGTGTTTAATATATCAAAATTAAAAAGCTTAACAATTGAAAGCATCCCAAAAAGGGATAATATTATTAATGGAATACAAATCCAATGTATAATTTTATTAATTTCATTCTTGTGATATAAGCCATACTCATCTAACCAATCATCAATAGTTTTCAAAAATTAACCCCCTTTTTTCCATAAAATATATGGCTTTAAAGCCAAATTAAAATTATAATATTTGTTTTGATTTGTAACTTCTTTATCAATCCATTTAGGAAGCTTTATATGTTGTTTTTCATTATCTAACTCAATCTCAGCTACAATCAATCCAGCATTTTTACCCCTAAACTCATCTATATCCCATTTTAAGTTATCATAAGTACATATATGTCTTTTTTTTTCAATAAAAGGTGTGCTAGGTAAAAATTCAATCATTTTCAATGCATCTTTATATGGAATTTCATATTCAAACTCATATTTTGATAATTCATTAGTTTTTTGTTTAAAACTTAAAATTGCATATTTATTATCAAATAGTCTCAATCTTTGAACAAGACTAATTTCATTCATTAAGTAATATTGTTTAATACTAATTGTTTTATCAATGTTATTTGGCATCTCATTAACTAAAAATTTTCTTTCAATTTCTATATTCAACTTATCTCACTTTTATAAATTCAGATTCGTCAATCATAATCCATTCAGGTTTTTCTTCAGATAAATTATCTGCATAAAAAGCTTTTAATTTAGATAGGTTTACTTTGAATATATTTTCAGCTAATTCTTGATTAATCAACTCACTTTTATTTTCATCTGAAAGTCCATTAATATCTATTGACCATTTATTAGATTTACCAATTGAAAAGTTAAAATCTCGTGTTTTTACCTTGGTTTTATCTGTCATAATTAAAGCTTGTGTCATTGATTTTCTACATCTTATTATTGAATTCTCTAAAGTTTTTCTTCTTTTGTTATAATGATCTTCCATTGATTTAAGGTAATCAATTTTAGATTTTAGATATCGTACGAAATGTTCATAACCATCTAATTTATTTTCCAATTCACTTTCATTGATGCTTAATAATTTCTCTAAACTTTCATCAATAACTCCATCATTTGTTATGAGGATATTTTCTATTTTTTGATAATCCTCAAGAATTTGATTGAGAGATTTTTTATCTTTCATAAATTACCTTTCATATGTTACAGTATTATATCTATTCTAGTATATAAATATAAATTAAATTAATCAATCATATTATTAAAATAAGGAGTTTAATTGTGAACACTTTAGTTGGAGTTAATAGTTTTGTTAAAAGGCAAACAAAAGATTCGGGAAAAACATATTCTAAAACTATGTCGTTTGAAGAAATTGCTAATCATGCTAGTATACAAATTAAAAAAAATAAATTTAAACAAGGTTATAGAGATGGAGTCATATTAGTAACTGTTGAAAAAAAATTATTAGATAATTTTATCTCACCAATAGTTAAAATAAATGAAAAAACAAAACTCGTAGCAGAATACAAAAAAAGAAGAGATGACGAAGAACCCTATATTAAAATATCAGCTTTAAATGGTATTACATTAAAAACAGGAAGTGTTGATTTGATATTATATAGAAGTGATGTACTTAAAGAAACAAATGAAAACGAAACAAATATGCCATGGGAATTAATATCTTTTCATGCTATACCAAAAGATTTAAAATACCTACCAATGGGGCCAGTAACAATGATGAGAAATCAATTACAACTTAAAGGAGGAACAAAAGGTTTTTATAATTCTGAAGAATGGGCAAAATCTGTGGAATTTTGGCAAAAATATTGTTTTAAAAAATAATATAAATACTCTAAATTAGGGCTACAATTAAAGATTAGAGGTAATCAAATGAAAAAAATATTTTTAACTATAATAATTATGTCTGTGAGTTTAGGATATCCTTATCTTCAAGAGGGCCTGTATCCTGAATGTTCTTATGTTGAAGTTACAGCAGATGGATGGAGAATGCACAAAAATCATGAGGGTAGAATTCTATCTATGATTTCACCTGAATCTCATAACACTAAAACTGGAAAATATAGTTTTGATAAATTTGGTAATCTTATACCCTATACTGATTGTTTGTCTGATTCAATGGTAGAAGACAAGATTATAAAAAAAGCTACAGAAAACTCAAAAGACGTTGATATTGAAGTTAAATTAGACTTTTCTAAAATTAAGTTTAACCCAAGTTTATCAGTTTATGGAGGATTAACAATGCCCATAGGTGATAATCTTTTATATGAAATGGGATACCACTATGGTATGGATATAAATCCAAATTTTGGAGGGTTTTTAAAAAACTTATCTTTTTCATTTTTTGGAATGAATTTAGCAAATGAAAATGAAAGTTCATCTTCATTAACATCAAATGGATTTTTTATCAATTATAAATTAGGTAAGAAAATTTATTTACTAGGTGGTGTTGGTATTCTAAATCAAGAAGGTACTATGGCAAATGGAATTGATAGTAATGCTTCTGACACTGCTTTTAAAGGTGAATTAGGAATAAATCTCAGTAAGAAATTAAATCTATATGCTCAGGGTTATAATACAAGTACTTTT
>MDSW01019208.1_pt1 | contig 13348 bp, 10 predicted proteins | sample 811171 | NCBI WGS metagenome assembly MDSW01 (sample SAMN05326641, study PRJNA326480) | marine metagenome | isolation source: seawater | place: Atlantic Ocean: North West | collected 2012 | reverse complement strand
AACAAATATCCAATCTCGGATATTTTTTCCTTTACCATAAATTGGAATTTTGAGATTTTTATTAGCTAAGATTATAGTTTTTGGTATTAATTTTTCAACGAATTGTCTTGGTCCAAAATTATTTGTACATCGAGTAATTATTACATCGGAATTAAATGTAGTAAAATAAGAATTAATTAATAATTCTGCAGCAGCCTTAGTTGCAGCGTATGGACTTGAAGGATTAAATTTTGAATGTTCATCTGCAGTACCCTCTGATAAACTTCCATAAACTTCATCAGTAGATATCTGAATCATACGTTTTTTTTGTTTTGTGATAATGTCTAAAATAGTAAATGCACCACGAATGTTTGATACTAAAAATGGATTTGCATCACTAATACTTCGATCTACATGTGATTCTGCTGCAAAGTTAACTACAGCATCACATTTTTCAATTTGTTCTTCCATGAATTTCTTATTTGAGATATTACCTTTGATGAAAGTATATTGTTCAGAATTTGTTATTTTAGATAAATTTCTATGAGATGAACCATATAATTCAGCATCAACATTAATTATCTCAGTATCAGGTTGTTCTAGAAATTTTAAAATGAAATTACTTCCAATAAAACCTAGTCCACCAGTTACTAATATCTTCATATGAATTTGTAAATCTATTAATTAATAAAATATTGTAATGAATTATACTAAATTTCATTTTTTAGTAAATTCCATCTAGAAAACATGCCACCATAAAGGAAACGAAAATTATAGTTATTGATAAATATATTAACAGTGTTTAGAGTAGCATTACAATACTATTTCTCATTATTAATTATTTGACAAATTTTCTTTGATGAGTTACCTCTATAGGACAAATATTTTCCAATAATTTTTTGATTTTTTTGAAGTAATATACTATTGAAATTTTTACTATTGTTAAAAAATTGCTCTAATAGATTTTCAAGATCTTCTATACGAGAAATTTGATTAATTGGGATATCATCTAATTTTTTTCCATTAAAATATTCATCCAATATTAATTGAATAACAGGTTTGTTTAAGATTAATCCTTCTAGCATAACCGTTGATGAATCATAAATTTCTGGAGTAATGTTTATGATTAGATCTGAAGGAGGAATTAATTCCATAATATTTTTTGTTTGAAAAATGGGAGATTCAGAATTTTCCTTTAAAAAGTCTAATAAAATTAGGTTATGAGGATTCTCACCTGGATGAAGCTTAAATTTAATTTCTGAATTCTTAAACTTTTTAAAAATTGAAATCAGCTTTCCTATCATAGAATTATATTTTAATATTAAATCCAGATCTCCTTGTCCACTTCGTATAACAATAGGGGACATTGTAATCAAAATATTTTTTTTCTCTTTTGTTTCAAAAGTTTCATCACTATGAAATAATTCATCATGTCTAGGACTTCCAGATATGATTAATTTTTCTTTTTCAATTAATTGATTTTTTGAAAAACAATTGAAATCACTTTCACCCCAAATTAAAAATTTTTTACATTTTAATCCAAAAATATTTTGATCTTCATATTGCCATTGATGTTTGTCTATATTTTCATTATATCTTTTAAAAGAATGTTGTAATAACATGCTATTTGATTTATTTCTATTTGTTTGTAAAATTGCATTTTCAGTTTCACCGGATTCACTTAAACATAATATTGTAGAAATATTTAATTTTTCAAAAATATTTCTAGCTTCCAATAATAGTTTCAAATAGTCGTCTAGCCTATAAGAAAAAATCATTTCAAATTGTTCTCTAATTAACGGCCAAAATGAAAATTCATCTTTTGAAAAAATTTTATAAATTTCCTCACTTTGCCATAATTTTTTAATCTCTTGTTCTAATCTCATATATTCTAATGAAAATTCTTGTTCTGTTTTTTTATTAAAAAAATGCTCTGGATTCAGAATTTTTACATTAGCCTTTTTTAATGATTTTAATGAGTTTTTATCAAAAATTGCAGGTCTTCTTCTGTTTAAAAGTACTACTTGTTTCTTAGAATTTCTTAGTTCTAAAATTAATTTTTTGTATGATTTTGTGTTAAATTCTAATAGTAAGACTATATCATCATCATAATTAGTGCTTAGCCAGAGACGATTTACTTTACAAATAATATTTTCAATAAATCCTTTAATTTTAGAATATTTTTTTTTTGATAAATAGAATGTAAAAGGTTTTGATAAAAAATTAAATCGTATTTCAATAAAATTTGTATTGAATGATTTTTCTCTTATGTTATTTCCAGACTCATCTAAAAATTGTATTATCTCATCTTTAACAATTAATTTTATAAATGAATAAGTCTTTTTGGTAACAAAAATTTTTGTTGGTTTAAATTCTTCAATTAGATTTTTTATAGAGAAAAATTTTATTAGATTTTTCAAAACTAATTCATGAAATTCGAGTTTTCCGAATAAACTAAGTATATTGATATCATTGATCAAAAATTCTTTATTAGATCTTAAATTCTCATACCAATTATTTTTTGAGACTACAAAATCATATATGTGATTACGATCTTCTTTGTTTAAAAAATCGTCTAAAACTAAATTTTTTATTTTTAACTTTTCTAATTTTTTATGTGTCAAATAATCTACAGAGATAATTATTTTTTTTTCATTTTGAAAATTTTCTAATTCAGATGTCGAAACTGTTGAGTCTAAAAATACCAACGTTGTTAATGGTGTAATCAAAATATTTCAAAACCATTTATTCCATTCATAATTATTAAAATTTACACTTTCCATTTCGTTATCATCTGGTTTCCAGGATATATCTGCCAACACTAATACTTTAGATATATTCTTGGAATTATTCACAATTGCAGCAGCTATACCTTTCTGAACTTGAACTAATTTTGGTTCACCGGAATTAACAGTAACTTCATGGTAATTCATTTTTGAATCTCTAATAACAAGAGTGATTTGACCTTCCAAGCAATAAAAATAGCTAGTTCTTTTTTTGTGTAAATGAGGTCCTTTAATTTCGTGTGGATTAATTAAATTAAGATAGATCATCTGAGGCTGATGAATTATTTTGTCCCAATCTCGCCAGATAATAGTTAATTCTCCATTAATGCTTTCGGTTTTGATATCTTTTGTTTGATGTACTTCTAAGTCATGAACATGAAAGTTATCATTCATGAAGAAAAAAATGATGATTAAGCAATAAAAGTTTGGATCTAATATCTAGAAACTTTAGAATGCGTTTTTGAGAAACGATTTTTTATGTATATTTTTTCTATTTACTTCATAAAACAATTATGAAAAATTATTTGGTTATTTCGATTCTTTTAGAAGATTCTTCTCACACAATAAATTTGCAGTTTCTAATAATATTTCAAAATTTATGTTTGATTTTCTTTCAATATCTTTTATTGAATTTGTTCCATCAGAAAAAGCTAAAACCCACATAATTGATTTTTCTTTAATTTTTGTTGTTGATTTAGAGCCTCTTCCATGAAATGGTTTTAGTTTTGGCCCACCTAAATTATGATAAAGATCTCTTTTTCCTAATTGGGGTTCACATTTAACAAGATTCAGAAAAACAGGATCTTCAAATGAGGATTTTTTTATCATAGTTTTTTCTTGATTAAATAAGAATTTTCCAAAATTTTCTTCTAGTTTTTCAATAACTCGAGTGTATATTTCAAAGGTATTAGCTAAATAGGTAGGATGAACATACGTTAAATTATCTGCAGAAGTGTGATATTCTGGAAAATCACCAAAAACAGTTCTTGTTAGACATCCCATAGATAAATTAATTCCAGGATAAGAGTATTGTCTTTCATCCGAACCAAATGGAAAAAAATCTAAAACTGAATATTCTTCTTTGGAATTTTTTAAAACATCAATAACAGTTTTGTCTATTTCTGAATCTCCAAAACGACTTTTTTTATAATTTAATCGCCCTTGATCTCCTGTACATGTTATAACCAAACCATGCTTAATTTTTTTTATCTGTTCTTGATTGCGCGATAACCAAGTAATTGATCCTATGGTTTCAGGAATGAATAAAATCCTATATGAATAATTTGATTTTTGTTTCAAATTATCAATAAATTTAGCTAATTCTACTGCAGTGACAACTCCAGATAGACTATCATTACATAAAGAAGGATGGCAAATATAACATGAAAGTAAAACCTCTTCATCAGATGCCCCTTTAAAGTAACATTCACCATATGTTAGATTACCCTGTTTTAATTCAGAATCAATAAAAACTTCATAATCACCATCTTCTAATTCTAAAAAATTTTTATGACTCATACAAAAACCCCATTTTTCAGAATAGTATGATGTTCGATAAGGAATGTCTTCAGGTCTATCAGGTTGTGTAAATATATGTTCTTTCAGTTCATTTAATGGGATTTTTTTGTGAATTGGTTTACTGTAATGCAAAATATGTAAATTAGATTTTTTAAAATCAACTATTTTCTCACCTGTTGGGGATTTGATAAATGCATCATTGATGTTCCATTCATTTGGAACAGTCCAATCAAAAACATTTGTTCCAGTCGACACTTCATGAATAGTTATTGGAATTAATTGTGAAATAATTTTCAAAGTTTTCCTTGTTCCATTTCCAGTAATACTTCTACAAATTGGGAACAAATCCTTTATCAATTCATGCATTTCTTCACCAATTTTAGAAGAATTTTCCATCAAATCAAAAAATGTTTAGGCATTTTAAAATCTACTGTATAATTCATACTTTTAATAGATAAGAAAATCTCAATGAAAAAATTATCAATAGAGAATTATAAATTTGGCCAAAATAGAATTTCCATAATAAATGAAACCCAATGTATGGAATAAGCTTTTAGTTGATTTGAAATTAAGAGAGATAGATGATTCAGATTTTAATTTTTTATATAAATTATTAAAAGAAAGAAAACTAGAAGAAAATATTTCACACAAAGAAATGCCTAGTTATAAACAACATATGAAATTTGTTAAATCAAAACCATATAAAAAATGGTATATTGTTGAAAAAAATCGGAAAAAAATTGGTGCAATTTATTTTTCAAAACAAAATGAAATAGGTGTACACTTTATTGCCAAAATAACAAACGAAGAAATTAGTCAAAAAGCAATTCAAGAATTAATTAAAAAAAATCCTGGAAAAAAATATTTCATTAATATCAACCCAGAAAATAAAAAACAATTAAAATTCATTAAAAAAAATGGTTTTTCTTTAATTCAACATACATTTGAATATGATTTAATTAAAATTGCTTCTAACTATCTTAATTCTAATAAAAAATTAAAATTTTTGGAGCCTGATTTTACATTTGAAGTTATAAATGATAAATTTACCAACCACATAATTAAATGGCGAAATGAGTCTTCTAATTTTAAATTTCTTGCAGATCAAGAAAAATTAACTAAAACAAAACAAAAAAAATTTTTAGAAAATTATTCATCGTTAAACCGTATAGATTTTATTTTAATTGATAAAAAAACACGTAAACCGCATGGAACTTTTTCACTTACAAATGTTTTTTCAAATAGACCAGAAATTGGAAAATTACTTGGTACAAAAGAAATAAGGGGAAAAGGAATCGCGTTTAGAGCTACTAAAACATTATTAAATTTTGCATTTAGAGAATTACAACTTGAAAAAGTATATGCAATAACCAGATCTGATAATATTGCTAACAATCATTTGAATCAAAAATTAGGATTCAAAATTATTGGAAATGAAAAAATTAATTCTAAAAAGTTTATTATGATGAGTTTAAAAAATAATTTGATTTGAAATGTGCGGAATTTTTGGTATAACAAAAAAAACTTTTTTCAACAAATCAGGTGTGAGTGGAGCAACAATTCTTTGTCATCGTGGTCCTGATAATGAAGGAAATTGGGAAAATGAGCACATCAAACTAGAACATTCAAGACTTGCAATTATTGATTTAACTGAAGCAGGAAATCAACCTTTTGAATATAATCCAGGAAAAGTATTGGTCTTTAATGGTGAAATTTACAATTTTCAAGAACTTCAAAAAAAATGGTTTGATGAAAATAATCCATGGCAAACTCATTCAGATACAGAGGTGTTGTATAGAGGATTAGTCAAAAAAGGATTGGATTGTTTAGACGAATTGAATGGGATGTTTGCATTTGGATATTATGATACTTCTTCTAACAAGATTTTTCTCGTACGTGACAGATATGGGATAAAACCTGTATATTATTATCATAATGATCTGGATTTTATTTTTGCTTCTGAACAAAAAGCTATTGCAAAATTTACTGGGTGGAATCCAAATTTAGATAATTTAACGGAATATTCTGTTTTCAAATATGTTTCTGGAAATAAAACTTCAATAGAAAATATCTATGAATTAGAACCGGGTCATGCAGCGGAATTTGATGTCAATTCAGGTGAATTAAAAATTTGGAGATGGCATGATTTTGGTGAAGAACGAACAGAAAAAGAAATCGACTATGAGAAACTACAAACAATAATTTCCGAGTCAATTAAAAGACATTTAATTTCTGATGCACCGGTAGGAATTCAACTTAGTGGAGGAGTTGATTCTTCCATTCTTGCATGGTATGTGAATAAAATTAAAGGTGAAGGTATCAAATCATTTTCTATTAATTTTCTTGAAAGTGAATTTGATGAATCAGTTGAAGCGGCTAAAACAGCTAAAAAATTCAATTTTGATCACCATTCAATTCCATTTTCAGTCAAGGATTTTATCGAAATTTGGCCAAAGGCAATTGAATTTTTTGATGAGCCAATAAACCATCCTCATACAATACCTTTATTCAAACTATATCAAATTGCAAAAGAACACGTCAAGGTTTTGTTATCGGGTGAAGGTGCAGATGAAGCATTTTTAGGATATGAACACCATAAAAAAATACTCGACATTACCAACTTCAACGATTTAAGAAATTTTAGCAAGTTTTTAGATTTTGATTCGATCAAAGAATATCTTAATTTAGATTTGATAAAAAATAATGATGACTATTGGGGAAACAAAACAGAAGCAGCTAAATATTGGATCTCTAAAGGTATCACTGGAATTTCAGGCTATGAATTTCACCATCATCTTAACACATTATTGAATAGAATTGATAAAATGTCAATGGCTAATTCAGTTGAAGTTCGTACGCCATTTCTAGATAATGAACTAGTTGGATTTGGATTAAAACAAAATATTGATAGTCTTTTTAGACTATCTGCAAATAACAAAACAAAAAGAAAAATACCTCTAATGAAAATTTACGAAAAATTATTTGGTATTGATGCTTCAGAGAAAAATAAAATTGGTTTTCGAGTACCATTTGATGAATGGATTCAAAATAAATTAGAATTAAGAAAATTTTGTATTGAAAAACTATCTAAAACAAACCAATTTGAAGAATTAAATCATAAAAAAATAGAAGAATTAAAACAAAAATTAGAAAAAAATGACAGATTAGATAATTCGGAAGTAAGAATAATTTGGTTACTAACTAATTACTTATTGTGGAGACAAAGTAATGATGAAAATATTTAGTTTGGTAACAATCCAGAATTCAAGATAATTTTTTTCATATCATCATTTGAAAATTTTTCAACTGAATCTGAACTATACTCATTCATATTTGAAACTTTGGAAGCGTTGGGATATTGTTCTATTGATACGTTTTTCTGTACAGATGGATTGAGAATGATATACATATTTTCATATTCCCAACTGTAACGCATTTCCTCTTGATTAATCAAAACTTCATTTAATTTTTCACCTTCACGAATACCTATAATGTCTTCACCGGTTTTTTCAAGTAAATCAAACAATGTATCTTTAATGCCTGAAATTGAATATGCTTTTAATTTAGGAATAAAAATTTCAGAGCCTTTTGAAATTTCTGTTGCCTTAAGAATAAAATCGAGTGCTTCGTCCATCGATATACTAAATCTGGTCATAGACGGATCTGTAATAGTGATTTTTTCATTATTTTTTATCTGTTGAATAAATTTTGGAATTACTGAACCGCTACTTCCTAAAACATTTCCATATCGTAATGCCAGAAAATTTGTTTGGTGTCTATCTTTTCTTAAATAATTACTTGCCGTTACAAATAATTTTTCCATTAATAATTTTGTAGCACCATAAGTATTCAAAGGTGAAACAGCTTTATCAGTACCTATAGCCACTGCCTTAGACACGTTTTCTTCAAGACATGCATCAATAACATTTTGAGAACCAATAATATTGGTTTTAATTGCTTCAAATGGGTTATATTCAATAATTGGTACATGTTTCAATGCAGCAGTATGAAATACTATATCAATATCTTCCATAGCACGTACTAATCTAGAATAATCTCGAATATCACCCAACAAAAATCTCAATCTATCATCATTGAATTTAGATTCCATAGTGATTTGCTTATTTTCATTTCTGCTAAAAATACGAATAGTGTCCACACCATCATCGAGTAATCTTCTTGTTAATGCATTTCCTAAAGAACCTGTTCCGCCAGTAATTAGGACTTTTTTACCCCGATACATACGAATAATGAAAAATCGAGAATAAATAATCTTACCCATTTATCATACTAGGATATCACAGATCATGTATACAAATAGAATAAAACATTCATGTACTAATTTTTGCTATCACAAATTATCTGTGTAGATTTTTCACCCATATTGAATAATAAATCAATAATTGACATATTTTCTATAAAATTACCATGAATTTGAACATATTCAGGATGAATAAAATTTTCATAAATTAATTTAATTTTAGATTCTGTAAAAAGATCTTCTTCAAGATAATCATGACCGCTAATTCCAGAAATATAAGAAGTTGCATTTAATTTGGAACAAATAGTAACTAATTTTTTAGTTTTAGTTTCTGAAATATTTAGTTCAGAAGATAAAAAAGTTTCTGTAGATATTTTAAGCTCAGAATTCATAAATTTGATTAAATCTAAGTTTAAGTTAATTAATTTTACATGTTTTTTTTCTAAAATTTTTTTTATTGAATCCCAATATGATGAAAAAAAATTGGTTTTACTATAACTCTCAAAAATTAAATCACAATGTTCTTTCATCCAGTTTGTATTATATGATATTTCAATTTCATTTAATTTCTTTGAAAAGACCGGGCGTTTTATTGGAACAGTTAACCATCTATAACCTTCAGAAGTACGAATTTTATTTCTATTATCAAAACGATCTTTAACAAATTGTGCATCATCTAAAAAAACAAAAATATCAGAAGATTGTATCTTTTTAAAGAATCCTAGATTAGGCATGTAACCGGGTTGTCTAATCATTATATTTTTCATGTAGATAATTAAAACTTGGAATTAGTGCTTTTAGATTTTTCTATAGATTTTACAGATTAATAGTAAAAATGATGGAAATGAATTATTTTATCACTTTGGAGAATACAATTGCTATAGCATAATCCTTATCATGACTGACGGATACTAAAAACGAATATTTTGAATTAAATTTCTTTAGTTTAATCTGTGGTTTCGAATTTTTATAAAAAATTTCAATATCTAAAAAAGATATATTTTCATCAATTGATTTGATGGTTGCTTCCTTAATAGCAAATTTTCCAGCAAAATGTTCATATTCAGATTTAAATTTCTTACAATAATCTATTTCAGATTTCAAGAATATTTTTTCATAAAATGTTTTATTTTTTGAATAGATTTTATTTTTAAATCTATTAACATTTATGAGATCAATTCCAATATTTTCAATCATCAAATTTTTCTCCATTACCATAATATTCACACACTTTGTTAGAACCAAATCATACAATTTGTTTTATATGTTCTTTTGCCAATGTATCAAATTTTGATTTGTGTAATTCAAGAAAACTTTTCATTTTTTCCTCAGGAATCTCAACATCTGCTAAATGACCCTTATATTGAAAAAAATCTGAATGTAATTTCCATAACTCATTCAGATTGAATTTAAAACTATTTTTGAGTATATGCTCCACAAAATCATTTAATTCTGATAAATCAACTTTTTTCTCTAATGAATTTCTGATTAATTTCGGTAACTCGTCAAATGATGAAACTTTCTCTATACATGATAGATTACTGAATGACACGTCAGCAAAATTTATGGCTGGTTTATTATAGAATGCTGCGTGTAACGCAGCTGTCCCAGAGATAGTTACAACCATTGATGATTTTTTCATCAATAATGAAGAATCTACTGAAGGGTGAATTAATCTTACATTGGGCAATCCCATTAATTCTTTATAGATTGAAATTTCTCTCCAATTTCGAACTTGACCAACCGGCGATTCTTTAAGATATAATTTATAATCTATAGGCATTGACCTGACCAAGTTTTTGACTATTTCCATTTGATTTGTAAAAAATGGTGCAATAACTAACAGAGAAATCTCCTCTTCTAAATGCAGAGGAAAAAATATTATTTTTTCATCATTATCAATTTCTCTAACAAAATATTTGTCGACAAATTTTTTTCTTTGTTTTGTTTTTATACTATCAAAAATTGTCTGAAATAATACCTTAATTTTTGTTCTTCCAAAATATGTATAATGTGATATAACATTACTATTTCTAGAGAAAAACAGATAATCAATAGCTGCTCGAAATAATTCTTGTTTGGATGATGGTAAATAATATTTTACTCCTCTTTTTTCTAGACTTGAAGTATTCTTTATCTCTTCTAATTCCTTAAATGTTCTTTGCATATTAGATTTCTCAAAATTTATTTTGCCACTTTCATCATCTTCAGAGATCATACATAATTCTGAATTCAGTCTTGTAATTTTTAGAATTAAACATTTGATACCTCTCTTTTTACACATTCTATAAAATAAATTATCATAATGAAAAAATGGCATATGCATTATAAGATAATCTGGGTTAACTTCATCAATGATTCTTTCAAATAATTTACATTCTTGTTCTAAAATTAACAAAACTTCATTTGTTGAAAATTTATAAAATTTATTGAAATGGTATAAACTTCTTTCATTATATGCAAGTAAAAATAAATTAATTTGATATCTATCCTCAAATTTTTTCAAGTAATCCATGTCTGGTTCCGATGTATAATCGTTAATGTGATCATGATAAAACCAAATTTTCTTAAAATCAACAATATCTTGTTTTTTAAAAAATTTCTTTACTCTATCAGTAACATCAAAAATTGCATACGAATCACATCCTAATGATTCTGTAATTGACTTTGCCAAACCAAAATATGATAGATCATCATTTATCCAAAACATTATTTTTTTATTCATAACAATTTTTTTCCAATCATCCTAATTTTGTCAAAGTTATATTTGTAAATTACTAAACAATAATCTTTTCCATTTTTAATAATTATTCATCATCATTATTTTTTTTTTGATATGTACTAATTATATGTGAAAATCCATTTTTCCCAAAAAATTGTATTGATTTATAATTTGTAGGATTAATGTTTGCTAGAAATCTTTTTTTCCCCGTTTTTTTTAAAAATTCGTTTAATGCCATACTTCCATATCCTTTTGATTGAAATTTTTTTAAAATAAAAATTCCTATTTCATCTCTATCAGTCAAATAGATATTTCCAATTTTTTCGTTGTCACAAAATATTAAATCCCAATGAGCATAGGGCTTACTTTCAATGAACTTAACATGTTCTTCCCATGATGGGGTTGATTTGTGAGAAATATTGACATGACCTTCTCTTTCTGTTAATAATTCTAACAGAAATTCTGCATCCCCTTTTTCTACTTGCTTAAATTGTATTTTCATGATTTCAAAATACTTTTTATCAATTTAAATTTTCAATAATAATTTCTAAAAATTTGATATGATTTTTGATAATTTATAACACCTTTACCATCAATGGACTTCCCACACGCCTGAGACATTTTTGCCAATTTTTTACAGAATCTAAATTCATGTAAGTGCACGTGAATTCATATATTTCCAATTTTGATCAAATGATTCAATCATAATATTTATCCTTGAAAAAATTTTTATAATTTAATATGGAAAAAACACTCTCAGAATACATTTCTCAATCAAAAAATCTTGATGATTTGGGATTAGAAAAAAAGATAAAAATTGCAGTAATGTCTAGTTTTACACTAAATGGATTAGATGAAACTTTACGTGTCAAATGTTCTGAAATTGGTGTAAGATGCCAATCCTACGTATCTGGATATAATCAATATAATCAAGAATTTTTAAATCCTCAAAGCAATCTCTATGATTTTTCTCCTGATATAACATTTCTAATTTTAGATATTAGAAATTTTTTAGGAGAAATTTTTCATTTTCCTTACAAATTATCTGACAAAGATAGAAAATTGCTTGTTAAAGATAAAACTGAAGAATTAGAAAAAATAATTAATATTTTTTCAGAAAACTCAAAATCTAAATTAATCATATCAAATTTCAGCATACCATCATATTCTCCAAATGGCATAATGGAATCAAAATCTAAATTTGGATTCCATGAAATGATCGATGAAATAAATAAATCATTACGCGAAATATGTAAGGAAAAAAATTCAATTTATGTTTATGATTTTAATAATTTTGTTTCAAAACATGGTGAAAAAAATATTTTTGATTATAGACAATTTCATGTAGGAGATATTCAAATCATCTATAATTTAATTCCAATTCTTGCAGATGATTTAATGGGCTATATTAAACCATTATTGGGGAAAAATCGTAAATGTATTGTTTTAGATTTAGACAATACATTATGGGGTGGCGTAGTAGGAGAAGATGGCTTTGATGGTATTGAATTAGGTCATACTCCTAAAGGTAAAGCTTTTGTTGAATTCCAAAAAGAATTACTTTCTTTATGGAATCAAGGAATAATACTTGCTATAAACAGTAAAAATAATTTTGATGATGCAATGAAAGTTATTCGTGAACATCCGAATATGGTTTTACAAGAAAAACATTTTGCTAGTTTACAAATTAATTGGAATGATAAGGCACAAAACATCAAAGAAATCACCAATGAAATAAACATCGGATTAGATAGTATTGTGTTCTTTGATGATGATAAATTAAATCAGGAGAGAATAAAACAGGAATTTCCACAAATTTTAACAATTGACATGTCCGAAGATCCATCAAATTTTGTGCCTATTTTAAAAGAAATCAATGATTTCAATGTTTTACAAAGAACTATTGAAGATACGCAAAGAGGAGAAATGTATGCACAACAAAGAGAACGTAAAAATTTTGAAAAAACAGTTTCTAATTTAGATGACTTTCTCAAAAAATTGGATATTAAAGTAAAAATGAAAAAATCTAGTGAATTTTTAATTCCAAGAATTTCACAACTAACTATAAAGACAAATCAGTTT
>MDSW01013869.1_pt1 | contig 13351 bp, 12 predicted proteins | sample 811171 | NCBI WGS metagenome assembly MDSW01 (sample SAMN05326641, study PRJNA326480) | marine metagenome | isolation source: seawater | place: Atlantic Ocean: North West | collected 2012 | reverse complement strand
AATTGTTCTATTCCAGTTTTTTCCAATGCACTCACCACCAACACTGGAACCGATTCAGAATTGCCCAATGCAAGCCCAGAACGAATGTTTGCTGCGGCTTTTTCTGCACCATCTAAATCTCCTTTGTTTACTGCCACAACATCTGCTAATTCCAATAATCCAGCCTTTTCCGCCTGAATAATATCCCCTCTATCAGGACCATCTACAAGAAGAACGGTATCGGTCATCGAAACAATGCCAATTTCAGTCTGCCCTACCCCAACAGTCTCTACCAATATTCGTTCCATCCCCGCTAGAGAAAGTGCGGAAATCATGGCCATGAGCCTTAGTGGAAGAGACCCAAATGATGTTCTTGTTGCAACACTTCGGATGTAAATCAAATCATTAGAACCACTTTGCTCCATTCTCATTCTATCACCCAATAGAGAACCTCCTGAAATAGGAGAACTCGGATCAATACACAATACCCCTACACGATGACCCTGGTTTGCCCAGTAAGAGGCTAAACAATCTGTTAGACAGGATTTTCCTACGCCTGGAGGCCCTGTAATACCAATTGTGGCGGCATTGTGTACTCCTGAAACGGCCTCTATTGATGCTGCATCACCTTCTTGAATTAAAGAAAGTAAACGGGCAAGAGATCTTCTAGAACCAGCAGCAGCTTGAGAGGCTAGTTCTGTAGAGGCCATTGATTCAACTCCAATGCCAACCATCAGAGGAACCAACCCCAACTGGCTGATTCGACGATCTTCGTTCAACAACTTCTACAAGAAATTGAATGAATTCATCAGTGGTAGTACCAGGACCAAAAATTGCCCTTACACCTGCTTCATACAATTCAGGGCGATCCGATTGAGGGATAATTCCTCCTCCAAAAACTACTACATCGTCTAAACCGGCATCCCTCAACAACTCACAAACTCTAGGAAACAAAAAACCGTGTGCTCCTGAAAGAGAAGACAAACCTAGAACTGAAGCATCTTCATCTTCGATAATTCGAACTATCTCTTCAGGGGTCCTTCTCAAACCCGTGTAAATGACTTCGTGGCCGGCATCCCGTAATGCACGAGCAACGACTTTTGCGCCACGATCATGGCCATCAAGACCGGGCTTGGCCACGACGATTCGGAGCGGGTCCATGGATTGCGAGTTCAACCGTTCGTCTTGAAACAACCGTATGTCAAAAAATACAATGAAGGGTATGAATTATGGGCAACTTCGCAGAATGGAGGTGCATGGAGACGACAGAGGAGCGGCTCCAAGACCTTAGGCGGCGCAAAGGGCAAGCTGAAATTGGAGGTGGGCAAAACAGAATTGATGCCCAACATAACAAAGGAAAAATGACTGCACGTGAAAGAATTGAAGCCTTTCTCGATGAAGGCACTTTTCAAGAAATTGATGCATTAGTTGAACATCGTTGCACAGATTTTGGAATGGATCGAAATGTAATCCCTGGCGATGGTGTTGTCTGCGGATATGGAACTGTAGATGGTAGAACAGTGTATTGCTATGCTCAAGATTTCACCGTATATGGCGGCAGTCTTGGAGAAATGCACGGACTCAAAATTTGCAAATTATTGGACATGGCTCTGAAGACTGGAGCCCCGGTCGTTGGCATGAATGATAGTGGTGGAGCAAGAATTCAGGAAGGCGTTGCTTCCCTAGGTTCATACGCAGAAATTTTCTTCCGTAATGTTAGAGCGAGTGGAATTATACCACAGATTTCAGTGATTATGGGACCTTGTGCAGGCGGAGCAGTATACAGTCCTGCAATCACTGACTTTGTAGTGATGGTCGACAAGACTGCGCACATGTTCATTACTGGCCCAGAAGTAATCAAAACTGTAACCAATGAAGAAGTATCTTTTGAAGAACTTGGAGGTGCAAATACTCATGCTAGTAGATCAGGAGTAACACACTTCACAGCCGATTCAGATGAAGAAGCATTAGATTTAGTTAGAAATCTACTCAGTCATATACCAAGTAATAATCTTGAAAGAACTCCAAGAAAGGTATCAGGAAAACCAAGTTTAAGCGATGAAGATTTACGAAATTTAGTTCCTGAAGACCCTTCGAAGCCATATGATGTACTTACTGCAATTGAAGGCATAGTGGACCACGGTGCATTCTTAGAAGTGCAAGCTGATTTTGCCCAGAATATCGTATGTGGTTTCGCAAGGCTCGATGGACAATCAATCGGCCTAGTTGCTAATCAACCAAAATTCTTAGCAGGATGTTTGGATATCGATGCTTCAGTTAAGGCAGCAAGATTTGTTAGATTCTGTGATGCATTCAATATTCCTTTACTAACTCTAGTAGATGTTCCTGGATTCCTTCCTGGAGCAGGACAAGAATGGGGAGGAATTATTCGGCATGGAGCTAAACTCCTGTATGCATACGCTGAAGCAACCGTTCCAAAGATGACAGTAATTCTAAGGAAGGCATACGGAGGAGCATATGACGTCATGTCATCCAAACATATTCGAGGCGATTATAACATTGCATGGCCCACCGCACAATTAGCAGTAATGGGTGCCGAAGGAGCAGTACAAATCATCCATAAGAAAAGAATTCAATCATCATCTAACCCAGAACAAGAACGAGCTAGGTTGGTGGAAGATTATACTGAATCGTTTGCAACCCCATACAAAGCCGCATCACTCGGTTACTTAGATGATGTAGTGGACCCAGCAGAAACTCGAGAACGGCTCTCGAGAGCTCTTGGACATCTAATGGATAAAGAAGAATCCAGACCTGCTCGAAAACATGGAAACATCCCCCTCTGAGGTCATAGAATGGAAGATAGAGCATCATTCACTTCAGAAATCGGGAGAATCCTGAGAAGTTCAAGAAATCTTGAGGCGAATCCGAATGAAAATAGAATCTATCTTGCAATTGCAATGGCAGTAAGAATCCATACTTCTAGCATTTCAGATAATCAGGCAGATATAGGCCGATTACCAGGGTCTGCATTTGCGCAAGATCATCGAAGGATGAGATTTGGACAAAGAGATCTGATTAGAGGAAGAAGTTCTAGAAGTACATGGAGGTGAATTTTTGACTGAAACCTACGACATCGAAATAGATGGTGAAGTCTACTCCGTTATTATTGATGAAATTGAAGACGGGAAACTAAAGGCTACAGTTTCAGGGATAGAATACCTTGTGAATTTACCTGAAGGATCTGAATCTACACCTTCCCCTCGAAGAAGAAGTTCTGGAGGAGGTTCTAAAGGAAAATCGGGTACTGTATCTACTAGCATCCCTGGAAAAATCGTTACTCTCGAAGTTACTGAAGGCCAAGAAGTTTCAGAAGGTCAAGTAATTTTAATTCTTGAAGCCATGAAAATGCAAAATGAAGTTACGGCACCAATTTCAGGAACAGTAGCATCAGTAAATTGCTCAGAAGGAGATAATGTGGAAGCCAACATGGCATTAGTAGTCATACAACCAAAATCTGAAGGAGAAGAAAATGAATGAATCATTACAATGATTCAAGTGATGTGAGTTACAGGTGATGATGAATGCCCAACTGTGACCACCCCGGATGTACCGATGAAGGCGAAGTCATTTCACGACTTTCTCCTGAAGGATTCTTGGTATCTACAGGTAAGAAAGCATACTCGTTCAGAGAAGCATACCGTCGATTCCATTATTGTAAGCGATGTCATGATGAATTAATGGCGAACGTATGGACAAGAGTGAGAAAACCAGATGATAAGGGCGATGATCACCCAGCACCAACAATGGTTTAATTGAGTAATTATTCCAATCAAGAGGCAAACTCGATTACGAGAGTGTCACCTAACTGGAATGCGATGAACATTAGGAACATGAAAACACCAATCACCTGATGATAACGCTTAGAATTAGTCAATGCAGCACCAATAGCGGCACACCCTACTACGGTCGGGGCAATCACCATTTGAGTTGCTAAAGCATGGCCGAATAGAGTATGATTTACCGCACTTGATGTGAAGAGTGAGAATGCAATAATACTGAAAAAAGCCTTGTGCACAGAGTAATAATGATCCTCTAGGTCAATCTCTCCTTCATCCGTCGCTTTAGGAAGAACGAGGGTAGTGAAGAAGTAAATCGAAGACAGGTTCATCACAAGGAACCAATATTGCCCATAGTTCCAAGTGACCATATCTATCGATAGCATCCATAACCCCCACCATGTGAAGACCGACCACATTGTGACAGTGACAACCCAGAGAGAATTGAGCCAGTATGGCTTTACACGTTCACGAATCTCATACAAATCGGATACAGCACGGAAAATATGCGTAAGTGCCAAACCGAGAATTAACGAACAGAAAATTGTGATAAACTCAAAAGGCGACATCTGAGACATTACAGAATCATTACATTAGACACTCTATAATCAAATATGATTTTACAGTATAAGAAATTCGAAAAAATATGGCAATTCTAAACGTGTTTGGAACCCCGGAAGAACTCAAAGCATTCGCATTAATTTTCTTTGGTTCTCTAATTCCTGCCACTATCTTTTCGATTATACTACATCGTCGAACTTCTTTACCACTACCTGGAGAACGAGGTTTTGATTACATTCTTCTTTTTCTTGGGCTATGGTGTATGTCTGGATTGTTAATTGACGTTTGGGCACACACCAACGGCGAAGTTGATGACTCCTTTTTCACTAAATGGCATGCGATCTGGTACTCAGGCGCAACTGCATATTCTGGATTCATAATCTTCGCATTGTGGCGACTCGCCGATGCACCTCCAAGTTTAACACCTACAGGGATTTGGAATTTCGCAACCAATGTTCCCAAGGGATATGGAGCACCAGTAGCTGGAATTGTAATTTTTGGAATCTCGGGTTTCGCAGATATGATTTGGCATACATTATTCGGTCTTGAAGGGGGTCTCGATATCCTATTATCTCCATCTCATCTTGGTTTATTGGTCGGGTTGATTCTAACAGTTATGGCTCCAATTTTTTCAGGGTGGCAGAACCCATTATCTGGAACAGAGGGGTTTTCTAGCCAGTTAATTCTGATCTTTAGTTTAGCAGCTGCATGGGTTCCAATTTTGCTTATCACAGGAGAATGGGATATTTTTCAGCTTAGAGTCAATGAATTCTGCTATGCAGGATGTGACATTTATGCAGGAGTTGGATTCGGAAATTATGAAGATGCATTAGCAACCGGAGTGATTGCTTCTATTGTTCCAACTACTATTGCAGTTGGGTTGATTTTGACTTTCGCTAGAAGATGGATTCCTACTAAAGGTTCGATGCTTATTTTGTTCTTGTTTTGGGGAGTTAGTAACTTTGCAATGGAAAATCTCGATATTAATTTCATCTATTACGGATTAGTAATTGGCCTGTTGACCGAGATTCTCAGCCACTTCTATCTAAGAAATGGCAGGCCAATGGCTTTCGCAATCGCGCTTCCAATAGTGATGTTAGGTACAAAGATGCTAGCCAGTTTAATTTCTTCAGGTGGAATGGCTTCGATCCAACGACATGGAGAACTATTCATTTCACCTTACGGATGGACAATACATGCAACTACTGGTTCAATCATCATATCATGTGTAATGTGTGCACTACTAGCTGCAGTGATGCACCCGCCAACTATACCTGACGAAATCAAAAAGATTCGAGATTAACCCCAAGAACCCTGAGCCAGCATTGCTTCAGCGACCTTGAGGAATCCAGCAACATTAGCACCGAACACATAGTCATGCGGACGCCCATACTTCTCAGCCGTCTCATAAGCAGCCTTGTGGATTCCAACCATGATGCCATCGAGCTTCTCGTCAACCTCTTCACGAGTCCAAGACATCCTCAATGAATTCTGGGACATCTCAAGTCCAGAGGTGGCGACACCTCCGGCGTTAGATGCTTTTCCTGGAGCGAAAAGAACACCAGCCTTCTGGAAAGCCTCAACCGCTTCTGGAGTGCAAGGCATGTTGGCACCTTCGCCAACTGCCATGACCCCATTCGCAACTAGTGCAGCAGCCTCTTCTCCATTGAGTTCATTCTGAGTTGCGCATGGAAGAGCGACATCGACGTCTACTGACCATAGGCCGTTCATGGATGGTTCCGGCTTGGACTCATGGTACTCGACACCTTCGAATTGCTCAGCATACTCTCGAATTCTACCACGTCGCTCGTTCTTAAGATCCATTACCCATGCGAGTTTTTCACGATCTATACCGGCTGGGTCGTAGATGAACCCACTTGAATCAGAGAATGTGACAGGAATGCCACCAAGATCGAGGACCTTCTCAGCTGCGAATTGAGCAACATTTCCACTACCAGATATGGCAACGCGCTTACCTTCCATGCTCTCCCCCTTGGTCGCTAGCATTTCACGAACGAAGTAAACACAGCCGTATCCAGTAGCTTCAGGACGAATAAGCGAACCTCCGTAAGGCAATCCCTTACCAGTCAGAACACCCGACCACTCATTGGCCATCTTCTTGTACATTCCAAACATATAGCCAATCTCTCGACCACCTACACCAATATCTCCTGCGGGCACGTCAGTGTCTGGACCGATGTGGCGCCAGAGTTCTCCGATGAATGCTTGACAGAAACGCATTACTTCGTTGTCTGATTTTCCTTTAGGATTAAAATCAGATCCACCTTTTCCTCCACCCATAGGAAGTCCAGTGAGACTATTCTTGAAGATCTGCTCAAAACCAAGGAATTTCAGAATTGAGGCGTTAACTGAAGGGTGAAATCGGAATCCGCCCTTGTAAGGACCAATAGCGCCGTTGAACTGAACTCTAAATCCACGATTAACCTGCATTTTTCCTTCATCATCTACCCATGGGACTCTAAATTGAATTAGCCGTTCTGGCTCAACTACACGATTGTAAATATTCGCTTCGAGAAATTCAGGTCGTTCATCAACAATAGGAGTTAGGCTTTCGAGTACCTCAAGAACCGCCTGATGAAATTCAGGTTGATCAGGGTCTCTTCTCTTTACATTCTCATAAACTTCTTTCAAGTGGCTATGCATTTTTTCATCTCTCCAGGTTATGGCCCGTAAGGGATATCTATTTCGAGATGTGAACGGCATTTGAATGGTTCGCATATTAGTGAATCTTCAAGAATAGATTATCCTTTCAGCAATAGACGAGACTGCTTCTTCATAACCATTTAATGTAATTACAGACATTGCATTTTGGCTAACCTGTCTTTTCCTTAATGCATCTGCCACAGGAGTATGTTCTCTGAACCACCTGGTTCGCCCATCCTTTCCTATTATTCGCACATCAACTGCAGACATTCGAGGCTCAGAAAGAAGTAATTTGATTGAAGGAACATCGATGCAAACATAACCAGGTTCCAATCCTGCTCTTCGAGCTATTTCATCTTCAACTTGAATCCTATCATCTGCATTTGTTGCTAGATGAACCAAACGATCTATTTGTTCTGGACTTAATTCCTCCATTCTTCTAGTCAAACAGTTCTTCAATAGACGCCGATATTTCAATCGCTTGAGCATATCCTTTGCAAAGGTACCTGCCGAATCAAGAGCATGCCAAACTTCTGCATCAACCATTCTTTGCATTTCAACTGCTTCAGGAAGTGAATCAACGGATCTTTCGACTGCTCGAGAAAGCATTACTTCTGTGATACGAGTAACTCGATGAAAATACACTGCACTATACATTAACGCTCTTGCAGTCATCATACCCTCCAGTGCAGATAATCCTCCTTCTGTGATTGCTATATCTCCAGAATGTCTTTCCATACAGTGTATTAATCGATGATGATCAATTATTCCGTGTCTTACTCCAGTAAAATGGGCATCCCGCAATAGATAATCCATTTGATCACAATCTACAGGACCATGTACTAAATGCGCCAAAGTATGATCTTCTGATTCAAATGATTCTGCCCCTTCACCCCAATGGAACAAATTTCTTTCCTTGCCACCTGCATCAGGCCCATGAATGAGAGATGCAACTTCTTTGGGATCAATATCATATGATTCTAGAATATCTGGGACTGTTCGACGATTAGGAAAAAGTTTCATCTCCTCATCAGATAGAATTTCGTAATCACCTGTAATGATTCCCTCAGTAATGTGCATATGATCTGCCCCCCCTCTCTCATGAAGAATATGCTCAAGTGTGTGAGAATACGGGCCATGACCAACGTCATGCAACATTGCAGCAACCTCTACGATTGTTGATTCTTCAGCAGACAAGGAAAGGCTATCTGCCATTCTTCCAGCTAAATGTGAAACCCCCAAAGAATGTTCAAATCTAGTATGGTGTGCACCTGGAAAAACTAGGTGGGCAAGTCCAAGTTGTTTGATATGACTCAATTTATTGAACTCAGGTGTAGAGAGCAACTCTTCTTTAACTCCATCAATAGAAAAGGACCCATGAATGGGGTCATTGATGACTCGCATTGTTACCTACCCGGAAGGAATCAGAAATGAAACCTACGTTTTACTGCTGGCCCCATCCTTGTTGCCCATACCCGTACTGTGCATACGCATTCGGGTCAACATTTTGCTGAATTTGTTGGCCTTGCGCTTGTTGTTGCGCCCACCATTCTGCCTGTTGGGCCGCTCGCATCTCTTCTTCTAATCTGAAACGACGGTCGCCAATTCTATCATACAGTAATGCGGTCTGTCCAGCATCAATTCTACCTTTTTCAGACAAAGATTCCACCTCTTTCTCAACTTCTAGAATTCCTTCAAAACCTTCTGACTCATCTATCATATTCCTTAGACGTTCGAAATTTCCTCTACGACTTGTGGAAGACCTCCATACCAAAACAGACATAATTGCCCCAATCATAATAATCACCAAAATTCCGATTGAAACTCCAGTCTGAACTGCTGGATTAAGAGTTGAACTCTGTTGCATTTGATCCGGAATTTTATCCCCGTCTTCGTCTATAGGATAATCATTAGCATCATACGGATTCGTACCCACATTAATTTCATCAAATGTAGTAAAACCATCATTATCATCGTCAGGGTCAACCATATCTGCCCATCCATCGCCATCAAAATCAGGACAGCCCTTCGTGAATAGAGTAGAATTTCCAGCAATTAACGGGCAATCATCACTGAGCACAAACCCTTGTTGATCTGCCCACCCATCGCCATCTGAATCAGACCACAATGATGCATCATTAGCCCAACCACCAGGTACACTAGCGTTTCCATCGATGAAGTCGGCATATCCATCACCATCTGAATCAAGACATCCAACTACTCCAATCGCATCAGAATCTCCTGTTTCTTCAGGACAACTATCTGGATTTGTTCCATTCGGGTTATCCCCCAAACCGTCTCCATCCGAATCTAACCATTGACTAGGGTCCATCGGGAAAACATCGCCTAAATCTGACCAACCGTCTCCATCTGAATCAAGGCAGGCAATTCGATCCTCTGAGGATGTTCCAAATTCATTAGGGCAATCATCAATATTTCCGGATTCAGCAACATCAGGTATACCATCTCCATCTGAATCAGGACAACCATTTATCGAATCTCCAAAATCTACAGGGCACTCATCACCATCATTAGAAATTCCATCTCCATCATTATCTGGACAGCCTATCTGATCAATAGATGATGACCCCTGACGAGTGGGGCAATCATCGGAATCTGCAAAACCAGGTGAATCCCCAAATCCGTCTCCATCTGAATCAGCATTCTGATTAGGATTATCTGGCATTGCATCGGAAATATCTGACCAACCATCTCCATCAGAATCAACACATCCAATTCGGTCTCGGAACGAGGTACCTGGGGTATCAGGGCAATCATCAAATGGGCCGATTGAATAGTCTAATTCAATGTCCTCATATCCGTCGTTATCACGATCGAGAGGACTTGGATCAGGTAAATAGGCACCTGAAATCCAGATTCCAGGCCAATGAGGCATTCTAGATGAGTTCCAAGATGCAACCCTCCAATTATCGCCCATTCCATCACCATCTGTATCATTCCACTGAGAAGGTTTGTTGAAGAAATCATCAGCTAAATCTGACCAACCGTCACCATCTAAATCTGTACAACCAAATGTATCCAAGGTTGAGGTACCCCATACATATGGGCAATCATCAGGTGCTTCTCCGTCTGGATTGTCGCCGAATCCATCGGAATCTGCGTCAGCCCATTGTGTAGAATTACCAAGGAATGCATCGTTTACATCCGATTGACCATCTCCGTCTTCATCAGGGCAGCCAAATACATCCCTAGTACTGGAGCCGTAGACAATAGGACAACTATCAGGCGTAGTGGCTCCATCGCGATACACGCCAGGCCCTCCGGATCTAGACGCATTCAATGACGGATCATTCCAATTATCTCCATAACCATCACCATCCAGATCAGACCATTGAGTTGGATCTATTGGGAATCGATCTGTTCTGTCACCAACCATGTCCCCATCGGAATCAACGCCATGCACTACAATTGCAAAATCATTTGAACCACTATGAGTTACTGCATTTCCATCAATTGAGAAAGAAGTAGGATAGTTGAATCCAAAATAGGTCTCATCCCCCAAAATAGCTGCACCATAACCTGTATCACTGGATGTTGAACCATACCCTTTGACCCAATTCCAAGAACCTGTTTGCGAGATTGTAGCAGTAAATACATCGTTTGAACCTGAACTACTTAATCCGTAAGCTCCGAAAACTGCAGTTCCGTAATAGTATCCAGTAATTGCAACTTCACCTGAATCCCACTCAGTTGATACATCATAACAATAATCAGTACTGCTGCCGCCTCCTTTATCGTGCCAATTCCATGTTCCTGAAGGAGAAATTTGAGCAACAAACATATCCCAACTTCCACCATTCGAAGTTAGTTGAGTTCCAGAGAAAGAAGAGTAGTAATAGAATCTGCCACAAACCGTTGCATTACCTCCTGAGTCAACACTTATTCCTTCTGGATATGTTTCATACGAACTATATCCAAATTCTTCAGACCAAGAATATGTTCCTGCAGATGAAAATTGTGCGATGAATCCCCAATAATCGTATCCTCGATTTCCATTGTTAAGCGTCTCGCCTGGGAATTCAATTTGGTACGAAAACTCTCCAGTAACATATACTCTCTCTTGGGCATCAACGGCAACAGAACGGCCACGTTCGTAATAGGAGCCTCCTAATCTCTCAACCCATCTCCAATTACCTTGGGAATCTAAACTTGCAAGGAAAGCATCCGAATAACAACTTCCGCATGAAATTGATCCCGCTGAACCAAACGAAAGAGTGCCAGAAGACCAATACCCTGTTACATAGACATTCCCAGATTCTGCTATTGCAATCCCATGTCCATAATCGCTACTACTTGCGCCTACTGTGGTAGACCAACGCCAATTACCTACAGTATCCAGAACCGCGACAAAGATATCATACGACCCACTAGAGGCATGGGAACTACTACCAAATTGTATTGAGCCGGAAAATATTCCTGTAATGCTCACATTTCCTCCTTTATCTACATCGAGATCATAGCAATAATCAGTACTCGTTGAACCAGCAGTTTTGACCCATAACCAATCTCCTGTTGCTGATAATTTTGCCACAAATATATCTGCAGAACTGCTACTAGATGCAGGAGTTGAAATTGATCCTAAAGTCATGGTATTGTAGTAATATCCACAAACATACACATTTCCAAAATCATCTACGTCTAATCCTTGAATATTATCTGAACTGGGTCCACCAGCATTTGCAAACCAGAGAAATTGTGAGGAGCTAGATTTAGAAGAATTTTCTTCTTCAAGCTCAATAATTAATTCAGAATGGGAGAAAGAAAATGTGAGCGATGTGAGAAACAGAGCTACTAAGGCAAGGCTCAAACGGCGGTTCATGGACTATGAGAAACGCTAAGGGATTTAGCACATTTGCATAAATGAATAAAATAAATTTATGCAAAAGGGTGTCGAACAAGGTATCTTTCCATTCGCTCAGTTAAACGTTCAGTTCCTTCAGAACGAGACGCAAGGAGTCTAATTTGCTCTACCATCAATGCATGTTCATCTGACTGTAAACGAAGAACACGGCGAAGTACATCAAGCATGGCCATTTCATCATCAGTGATTACTTCATCATCTAAGGCAGTAATTAGCACATTTTGATACATAGAAAGATCTCCTAACTTGCGATTAGTATGTTCTTCTACATCAGAATCAGTAAATGGAGACATCATATCGCCTCGAGCTATGGCAAAACAATCTTGAAGACTTCCAGAATCTAATCCCATTACCGATTCAATCACCTTCAAAATTGCAGATTCATCATCAGTCACAATGTCGTCAGCTAAAGCGACTTGGACAGTTCGCATTAGAATGTAAAGACCTCGACTTTCTCCGTTGCCATTCATGTATTCGGGTCATGCCACAACTATATGGCCAAATCGCTTGAGAAATGAAAAATTAGCCTTAATAATCAATTCGTAATTTAACAGAGGGTTCAAATGAAGAAAAAATTGGCAACGAAATGTGGAAGACAAGTCCGAATCTACTGTTAGGCCATTCCACATTTCCAAAAATTTACTTGGATTTGTAGCCCCTTGGAAAGATGCTTCAGGTAGATTCCTTAAACCAATAAAAATATTACAATCTCGTCGATTTACAATCTTGTATCTAACTATCGTTTGGTGTTTTGTCTTACTAATTAATGAAGCGCTAGAAGGAAGTATATTCTATGATTTGAGAATAATAAGTGAGCAAATCGCTAGGATGGACCCAAATGAATTAATTTCCAATCCTCTAATTTTCTTATTCTCAATATTCATTTCACCCTTTGCACATTGGAATACAGTGCACGCGGTATATGTTTCAGCAGGAATAATATTCTTTTTGCAATCGTTTGAAGCACATAACAATTGGAAAGCTGCAGCAATAATTTTCATCGGAACAAGTGCATTAACATCATTACTTATGGCGATTTTTTACAATGTTGGGTTCACCATTAATCCAGATTATGAACTGTTTTCTTACGTAATGAGCAGGCCATTCAGAGGTGGATCAATTGGGATGTTCGGTGCTTTGGGAGCACTTGCATATCATGCTAAGAAGCCGCTTTTTCCTTTGATAGTTGTTTTCTTATTTGAGGTTTGGAATTTCAATAGTTATGGAACGCATGCATCTATTTCAATTGGTCATGCAACTTCAGCACTAATTGGGCTAATCAGCTGGAGATGGTGGAACGAAAAAAGGACACGTGATAGTGAATCAGAGTAAAATTTCTGTGTATTACAATTGTATTTCATTTGCAATACAATTATATGGTGACTACTCCCCCATAAGTTTGGGGGCGCAGAGAAATGGCCAATACAAGTCCGATGGTGCAGTGTAGAATTCCAGAAGACCATTT
>MDSW01041404.1_pt1 | contig 13352 bp, 2 predicted proteins | sample 811171 | NCBI WGS metagenome assembly MDSW01 (sample SAMN05326641, study PRJNA326480) | marine metagenome | isolation source: seawater | place: Atlantic Ocean: North West | collected 2012 | reverse complement strand
CTTAACATTGTTGGTTGTGAAATTATCATCATCCTCAGGAATTTCTGCACGGACTTCGTATCGTGTGATACCTTGACTCGCCTTCGGCAGGACAAATTCGAAGTCTGTTGAGCCCTCTGCAGGAACACTGAGTGTCATGTTCATCTCAGACATTCCACTGCTATCGAGATAAATGGTCACTTGTTGTACAGGCCGTAGACCGCTGTTCTCAATGACGATAACAACAGTGTTTGGATCGACGTCTGCAAATCCATTGCTTCGAGATTTGGAAAGGTCTTGATTCCAGTTCAACACGCTGCGAGCGGATTCTACGACAATCTCAACATCTTCCTCTGTCACACCATCTTCGCTTGTGATTCGAACAGTAACTGTGACCTGTCCATCATCGAAACCAGGTGCTCCGGTTACAGAGAACGCGAGGTCTCTCAAGTTGTCCTTTGCGATGGTCGTAACACCGTTCATTGGACTGACCGTCCAACCATCTGGGAGGTTGTCAAGCACTTCGTATGTAAAGGAATCATCACCGTTACCATTGTTGTTGATGGTCATCGATGCTGTCGTAGTGCCACCAGGAGCAACTCCAACCGTCGATGAAACATCGGTCGTATTGAAACCATAGGTTTGTGGGACTCCAACATTGATGGAAACTTCCGTCATATCTCCGCTGTCAGCAGAGAACCGAATGTTGATGTCATGTCCGTTTTCAAGCCACCATGCAGTTTCGACCGATGGTAGCACGATTCGTGCAGTTAGTCTTTCCTCAAGGGTTGCGTTTTCTGCAACATCACCAATTCCGAGTTGAACATTGTATGTACTGACCCAGTCAGTGCCGTTGTAGAATTCAACGCTCCAGTCGTCTTGGTCAGGCGATACTGTAACAGTGCCTGTGACTTCAAACGGATCTGAAATCTCGGTTCCACCGTAGGCTGCAAGAACATCGAATTCAATAGCGGTGTAGTTCGCATCATCGCTGGTGTTCACAACAGCAAGCAAATCACGGTTCTCGTCTCCGAGTACTGTGGCACCCACAACTGCGTCGACAGTGAGTGTGAGGTCACTGTTCGTCTTACGGTTGTAGGATAGCAAGACCGCTGTTCGACCTTCATCGCCGTTGTCAATCGATACACCAGCAGTGTAATTCATTGGATGGTCGCGTTGGACTGTTGAGAATTCTGAATTGAAGGTTGCAGACTCAGCAGGAAGGAGAACTTCGAGTGTTCCATCGGATTCAAGTGGTAGAGCCCAAACTCTTCCATCGCCTAGGTCAACCTCAACATCAACAACATCGCTTAGAGGTGAGGACTCATCCTCCGTACCAGCATTGAAGGTTTGCAGATTGAACGAAGTGAATTCGGTTGAAAGATCGACCCATCCACCCTTGCTCATGATAAGATCGATGTTACCACCGTCTTGTACCTCAGCCTCAAGTAGACCAATTGCAACACCTCCGCCATTGAAAGGTGCATCATTTTGATAGACGACAACAACCCATTCTCCTGGTTCAACGACCGCTGTGAACGAGAGTGTCTCATCCGAGAGTGTACCCACAACATCGACTGAATCCTGTTGATTCTCTGAAGTTCCGTAAAGCGTGATGGACGCACCATCGAGTCGAGATGCGTCGAGCACATCGGTAATCGAACCGGTTACGGTTACCTCGGCCGCCGACATCTCAATGTCCTGAGAGACTGGCGCATTGTCTACAATGTACGTCCCGGTATTGTTGTCATCGTAGGTTGCAACACCAAATCCATCTTTGGCAACGGTTACTGTGTAGTTCTCAAGGATTGGAACATAGATTCGCCATACACCTGAGGCATCTGTTGTAACGACCGTGTCGATGCTTCCACCTTGAATGGTAACGTTAGCACCTTCAACCCCTTCGTTTGCATCAGCAATGTCGTTCTCGTCGGTATCCCAGTAGGCTTTACCACCAATTTCAACTTCCAATGCCGCATAAACGACACCAAGCGATGTGTTCGCATCGATCAAAACGGGCGAGTCAGAGGTGTCAAGCGTCCAATAGCGCTGTGCTGCGGACTCATTCATGAACAAGCTCCAAGTTCCTGGCATCAACAACTGCGTCGAATTTCCATCGACATCCGTTGGGTTCATTGTAATGTTACCAAATCCGTCGTGACTAACAAGAACAACGTCCTTACCAACGAGGTTGGATTCCGTTCCAGTTTCCTTCAGCGTAAGAGAGACCTCAATGGCCTCTACGAGACTGAGGGACAAATCTGTACGGACACTCGAATCGGCACCAATCGTTATTGGCATTCGCAATGACTCAGTTACACCTTCACCGTTGAGAAGTGGTGAGACAATAACGATGTAATCACCACTCTGAACGTACGCAGCAAAGGTTCCGTTTTCACCAACACTAATCGGTACGTAATCAGAACCGTCGGGTGTTGACAATAAGAAGTTGTCAAGCATTGCTGAACCATTTGACCAAGCGATGGTTCCGTTCATTCGCCACGCGTCGACAATTGGGACAAGAACAGCCTCTTCAGGACCGGTCAATCCGACCGGTATAATGTCAAGTACACCGCTGATTTCGAGGCTTGCATCAGAAGCATTCGCATCTGAGGCATCCAAGTTGTTTGTCGAAATCGCATAGATTCCGGGGCTGAGGACAACCTCAACAATACCATCTTCGGTGTAATCGTCTGAGGTGATGTTCACCTGTTGACCGACTTCTGAAACCGGTATCAATTGGATATCTGGACGAATCGCTGTTCCATTTTCGAACACACCATCTCCGAGGTCGGTAAACACATTGAGCGTAACCGTACTGTTCGCTGGATTTGTAATCAATTCTACGGGCTCTGGGTTCGAACCGTCTTGAGTGCTCACCATGTAATCTGTGACGGAGTTGGCATTGTATTCAGCGGAAGGGATGGTAAATGCCCACGTTCCGTTGAGTAAGACGAAGTTGAATGTACCAGATTCGTCGGTCTCTGTTTTCCACACGACACCATCTTCACCGGTTGCATGAATTTCGACAGGTTCGTAGTTTGGTATATCCTGGTTCCAATTGGTCTCATTGTCGAAGAGATGGACATTCCCGATTACAGCAACAGTTGGTTCTAAGACAAGCGTATCAAGCTCGGTCATTCCCTCTGTGACTGTCACAATCAATCCAGCAGCATAATTCTCAAAGGAACTCTGAGCGTTTAGATTGAATGTCATTCCAGCTGGCAGTCGCTGACTGAACTCTCCTGATTGATCAGTAACCGCTGTGAACTCAAATTCGCTGTTGTGGAAGACAACTGGTACCGAAGTAGCGTCGGTGTAGAGTTTTTCATCGTCTGGGAAGGCTAGCCATTCCTCGTAGCTTAATCCAGCAGTGTTCGGGGTCTCGATGGAACCATTGACCCAAACGGATGTTGAGTAGGTAAAGTCGAAATTCATGTCAGAATCCTCAACCGTCACTTCCTCGATGAGGATGTATTCTTCATCGCTGTTGTCGCTAATGGACCATTCTCCAATTGGGAGTTCAACCATGACCACACCGTTTTCATCCGATACGACGTCAATCGGTAAGAGGCCAAGTGGATCTGTGAAGTTGACTACTCGCCCGGCGACATCGAACCCTTCAGGGCCGTTGAGTTGGATGGTAAGGTCGTACATCTGCGGGACGCCGATGTCAAACGTGAAATTCATTGGCTCGTCGAAGACCTGCATGGTCTGGTTGACTTCAAAGAATCCGTCTTCGTCGATGTCGACTCGAACGTAGTACTCACCTGCTGTGATTGGACCGTAGGTAACGTTCCCTTCCTCATCGGACGTGAGCAGAATCATCTCGTCTTCTCCTAGAACAACATCAACCAATTGGACGATCTGATTTGGAACCGAATCCCCAGACATTGTTGTTAGTTGATCAGCGAAAAGCGAGGCTGGTACAGTCATTTCGAGATCGAAAGATGGTTCAATACCAACATCAACCGGGTCGGGTAAGAGGATCTCACGACCGTTTGGCATGACGGCAATCATGTTGTAGACACCTGGAACCAAACCGGTTTGATAAAAGGAACCTGGGCTTACAATTTCACCGCTGAAGGTCCCCGGTCCAATGAATAGACCAGTACCGTTGAGCGTTCCTACACCTTCGAAGATACCAGTACCCTCAAAGGTCTCACCATCAAGTTCTTTGGTCAAGGTACTGATTCCATCGGAGGTCAAACGACCGTTTGCCAATACTTCACCATCCAAAAGATACGTCGAGAAGTCCGTTCCGTTCGAGATTAAACAGAGTGTTGCATTCTCAGGCATGGTTGAGTTCGTATCGCATTCGGTCGAGGAGTTGTCGTGTTGGATCCACGTCGCCTCAATGGTTCCTTTGCCAATCCATGTTCCATTGCCTGCAAAGACACGAGTGTCGGATATCTCACGTGTGAAATTACCTGTGAAATCGTAGGCAAGGGCAACACCTTCGCTTGTGAAGGTTCCGTTATCGGAGAAGGTGACTTCACCCGTTCCTTGCAAGACACGTGTTTCATCGGTGTCAAAGGAACCGTTGGTGGTTGTCAACGTGTAGTTCTCAGTCATCGCCCAGATGTTTCTGAGGATGAAATCGGTCTCCACGAGTGGCTCACCATCGAAATCTCCGAAGCCTGACCAGCTGACCGTCCCTGAGACACCCGTACTCTGTACGTGAATGTCCATATCCGCCGTTTCTGGGGCAGTTGGATTGCGATCTGCTTGTGCGCCGGTGACGTTGATGGTGGTTTCACCGAGCCAAGTCATGTTGGCGACTTTACCAAGAATAGCTGTTATTGGGTAAATCTGACGGTCATCGTTCGAATCGGTCAAAATATCCCCAAATTGGCTGACATATTCACCGGTTTGAATGTCCTGAATGGCGAAGGTATCGTCAAAAATACCTGCGAATGCAGAAACTCGAATTCGTCCAGCAGGAGCGAGGAAATTCCAGTCGCCGTTTTCATCAGCGTCCGTCATGCCGATTGGAATCCAGTAGGTGTCGTCGTCGTCATCAGAAACGCCCTCGCCTGAGAAGGCATCACGTTCGATAAGAATGCGCGCATTCGGCAACCCCATTCCATCGTCTTCGGTCATGACCGTTCCAGAGATTTCCGCACCGGAGTAGTACTTCATGATCTTGACTTCATCGTTAGCGATAATGTCAACACCGCCTCCGCCTCTGGATTGATACATCTGTACTTCCTCAGGATTGTACCAGTTGGCGATAACGAAGTGGTTCATCATCGCTCCAGGAAGCGGATGCGCCTGCTGCAAGAAACCGGTTCCTCGATCGTTCCACATCACCTGTTGCTTAGGCTGTGGGTTGGTTGAACCCGCATCAGCACCAAGGGTCGATGCACCGTATCCGACATACGAACGTGCCAGCATGGTGTCAAAGAACTCAGGAAGGTGATCCACACGAATATCCTGAACGGTAAGTGGTTCGATTTCTGCGCCTGATTGCTGGTCCAAGACGTCCTTCAGCATAGCCTCATCAACGGCTTCTCGATCCATTTCACGGACGGGTTGGTCGCCACGCTTGGTCTCGTAAACTTCGTTGGTGAAGGTGCTGTAGTCTTGGCCCGAGAGGATGGTCGGTGCACCAAAGATTCCCAATGGCCGACCACCGTTGTAAGCGGCTTCAGAATTGTAACGTCCTGCACGTGGGTAGAGTTTGTCATCGACTGCAAAGTATCGGATTTCGTGATCGCGCTCAATGGTCTCACCAGGTGCTCCATTGTAATCTTGAACTTTGTAAATGTCTTCAAGTTCGATAATCGCATGATACATATCGATAACCTCATTGTCCGAAAAGCCGTTGCTAAGAAGTTGAACGAGGAGTGCGATTTGAGCATTCGAACGATGGATTCCTGTGGAAACTGAATCATACTCGTCGACCAAATCCGCAGTGTACCAATAATCTCCAAAGGTGTAATGAGTTACTTCGAATGTTTCTGTGGCACTGACATCTGCGCTGTTCCTGAACGAGCTGTTGGCCGCTCCTTCCGTTACGTAATCTCCGTTGAAACAGATATCTTCGCTTGGGTTTTCACAAGGAATCAATTCGCCCTCATCCCAAACTCTGTAATACAAACCGCCGGATTCATCAGGAATTCCGTTTGCGTCGAGTTGATATCCACGACTCATGAATGTGTCACCTTTGTTCTTGAAGACCTCAAACGAGTGCGCAACAACAAACTCCGACATGATATCTCTGTCTCTGTTTTCGAGATTCATGATGAACTCAATTTCAGTGAATTGTGCATCGTCGTTCATGTGGTTTTGGAGCGTTCTTTCAAACGCTGGAGTGAATGCTTTTTCTCCTGTGTTTGCAATGCTGTATGAAACGTCTGCAAACGCAAGTTGTCGAATAAACATAGCCACCAAATCGGTTTGACTACGTGCCAAAAGCATGTTTCCTGAAGCAGGAATTCCACTTTGGAAGTTATCGGAAACGGACGGATGCTCACCTGTGTTCAGTGCTTGGAATCCATAGTCCCACCAAGAAACAAAGGCTGGCTTGTCACTGAACTTCATTTCGCAAACACTCCCGTTCCATATTCCGTTTTCTTCATCGCACCCAGATTTGTCTGTAACGCCATCGTGATACTTGTCTTGTTCGGCTAACCATTCATGGGCAGCATTCCAGTTTTGGCCGTTAAATGCGCTTCCAAACGATCCCATGTAGGCACGTCCATTGAATGCCTCATAGTCGCGACTGTCAAGGATGGAGACTCCGAGTCCATCCCATCGCATGATGTCAGGGACTGTGTTGTAAATCGATTCGTCCAAGTCGGCTTCAGCAGGTGAGTTGCTTGGAATTGCAGAATCGAGACCGTACGTTAGTTGCTGGCCTGAGAGCATGATGAGAACAAGAACAACTGCGGAAAACGAAGGTGTTCGCCAAACAGCACGGCGTGCTCCAGCGATTCGATCTGAAGGAGTCCGAATTCCTGCACGTCGCCAACTTCGCACCAGTTTGTCCCATTCAGCCCACTTCCAGAAGCCGACAATACCTGCGGCTCCCATTACTGCGACGACAGGGGTGGCGTTGAAGAGGAAACGAGCTGCTGTCCAGGACATGTAGGAAGCAGTGAATATCCAAACCGCGAAGACCAATGAAATCTGACTGCGTTGACTAAACGTTCTCCACAACGATGTGAGGCCTACGACAAGTGCGAACACAAAGACAATCGGACCGAAACTTGCGAACATGTATCCACGGTCTGGTGCATTTGCTTCAGCGACAGTGCCGAAGATCTTGGTCTTGGTGAAGTATCCACTTCCTGTGAACAAAACGTCCCACGCATTGCTGATGTTTGCCAGCTTCAGAACGTAGAGTGAAGCGAGGAAGACGGTTGCTCCCACGACAAGTGTTCCAAGAACGAGCAACCAAGGCTTGTCACGGAATCCAGTTGTAATGAGCATGATGACAACGGTGAACAAGAGGATGAAAAGGAACGGCTGAAGGCCGGTTCCGTCCAGTACCAAATTCAGTTGTGGGTGCGCATAGAACGGCAGCGCAATCAAGAAATTGGTCAACAACATTGTCAAGAACAACGTGCTCAAGATGGTTGAGTCACGACGTCGGAACATGTTGATTGCTACTTGAGCAGCGTAAGCAAGGAACAAGATTGCAGGCCCAACGACGAATCCTTTCCAGCCCAGACTGGCCGTAGCGAATGCTACACCTGCAAGGACTGCATTGGACATGGCGTACTTTCGTTGCTCCGCAACCGCCCCCATTGCTCGAAGCAGATCAAGTGGTCGAATCGAAGTGTTTCGAACCAAGCGTTCTGAACCGGCATACTTGACGGCACGCAAGTAGAACATGAATCCGAGAACAATGAAAAGCATAACGAATGAATCGTGGTCTGCAAGTCCCCAAGTTGAGTGTGTTACGTGAGCGGGCATGAACGCAATGAGCCAGGCAGCGATAACACCAGCCGCCTTTCCAAAGTGGTCTCGAGCGATTGAAGCAACGGGCAAAATGGTCAGAGCACCGTAAACAGCAGGCAAAGCGAGCATGCTCCACCAAACTGCGTCATCACCGAGGAACGGTTGAAGAATCATAGCACCGATGGCCAGGCTCCAAGAGAACAAAGGCGGACGTGGGTTGATACCGCCGACTGGATAGAATCGATCCGCATCGACGATGAGGTGAGCATTTTGTGCTAGAATGTAATCCACAACTCGCTTCATGTACCAAGGGTCAGAACCACCGGTCATGTCGAAGCCGTCTGTGCCCATAGAGTGCATAGATGGCACAGCATACCATTGAATTCGGATGACAAATCCAACAAGGAATGCTACGACCGTCAAGAGACTTGCCCAGTGAGCGTTCCAAAACTGGCGCGCTCCACTTGGACGGTGCTCCTCGCGGTTTGACCAACCGCCATATTTCTCGTGATTTCCAATCAGCGATATTGCAACACCCAAGAAAAACGTAATTGCGAGCCAGATGAGCGGAGCCCACGATTCAGCGAATGTTTCGTTCGTCCAGAACCCTTGTTCGTACCAAGAGCCGATGAGGTATAGGCCCCACAATGACGAGAGAGTCATAGCGCGGGTAAACCAGCGCTCAGCGACCATGCCTGATACGATGATGGCGACAATCCCTGTCAAGAGTGCGGAGTAGTAACCGACGAAACCGTTGGCCTCAATGTCAGCAATTCCTCCTAGACGGAGGCGATCTGCAACCGATCCTTGATCAAAATGCCAGATTGTTGCCAAGTGGGCAGCAGCCCAAACGAACAAAGCGATTTGCAACGGAAGCGCCTTCCGGTTCCAGCCACCTTCAACAGTGCTGAAGGAGAACCATCCCTTATCGCCCGCAGGGCTGAGGAAGCCACGTCCAGCGACCGCCACCAGAAGTCCAAGGATAGGGAAAACGGTGAACCATGTGAAAAACACGAAACCGAGAGCCGTTTCTTGGAATGTGGAAACGTCGTACTTCTGATTGCCTGTGAATACGTATTCGAACGGTAGATACGCCTCCGGCAGGTATGTTGCTGGCTCATCGTCAACCGCAGGTACAAATCCGTCATAGTATGCTGCGCTCGTTATGTCAAATGCTGCGTGCACACCGATACCAGCAAACACAAGCATGGTCATCCACTCGTAACGTTCTCGAGTGTCAAGAAGATATCCGCCGAAAAGGACGATGAAGAACGTGAAACCAACGAAACCATCGGTTTGTGCTTCAGCAACTCCAGAACCAACAAGAGCGAGGATAAACACGATGAGGGAGATTTGTGTTTGGTTGATCGACTCTGGGATGGTTCCTAGTTCACGGAGGATGCGTGGAGTGACAGCCAGAAGACCGGCGACACCTGTAACGATGATTGGCGTCATCATATCGCTGTTCAATTCGACGTCGATCGACATGAGTCCATCGGCGTAGTTTGCTAATGTTGCAATCAGCACCGCAAGTGGGGCAATAAGCCAACCAAAAGCGGGGCGTTGCGAGGTCGTTGATACCTTTTCCATATTTTTCCCTCATAGGATTGCTCGACAGCAGCATGGCTGGAGCATTTTGGCCACTTTCGACCCTCTTTTAACCATGACGATGAAGAGTAGGAGAAAATCGAGGGACGGCATTGAATTCTAAGGTTACAATGCACGATATCCAATGTCCGTCCTGTGATGCGAGCCTTCAAGGGTGATGTTCGCAAGTCTCTGGTAGGATAAATCACGTGCTTTATCCAGGGAATCTGCGATTGAAGTCACTGCCAATACTCTCCCCCCTGACGAGATGAGATTGCCTTTTGCATCATGGGTTGTACCTGCATGGCTAATCCATGTTGCTGCTGTATCTTGAGACGAATCTGCACCGAGAATGTTACGGCCCTTGATGGCCGACTGCGGGTAACCCTCCGATGCAAGAACAACGGTGAGCGCATGCTGTTCTTTGAAAGAAACATCCATTGTCGCCAAATTGTCGTTGGCAGCACCAAACAGGAGTTCACCAACGTCTCCTTCGATGAGAGGTAGTGTCACTTGGCACTCTGGGTCACCAAATCGTACATTGAACTCAACAACGTACGGATCGCCTTTTGCATCGATCATGAGGCCAACGTACAAGACACCTCGATAAGGAACATGCATGGAAGACAAATGGGTAAACATCGGATGAACGATTCGTTGCAAGACCTTCTCATGAATACTTTCTGTAATGACGGGAGCTGGACAATAAGCACCCATGCCACCGGTATTCGGGCCAGTATCACCATCATAGGCTCGCTTGTGATCTTGGCTTGCTGGCAGACAAACGTATCCGGATTTGTCCATCACTACCAGCATGCTGGCTTCTTCTCCTGGTAGAAATCGCTCCAACAAAACATGACCATCGGATTGGATAGATTTGTCGATAAATTCCAATGCTTCTTGGCGATTTGAGGTAACGACGACGCCTTTGCCTCCTGCAAGCACGTCGCGCTTGATCACCCATGGTTCGTGTGAGCGCGCGTCGAGGCAAGCGTCCACGTCGGTTGTCGCATCCATGACATCGTATTCAGCAGTTGGAACGCCTGCGGCATCCATCGCTTTCTTTGCAAACAGTTTCGATCCTTCCAACTCAGCATGAAGACGTTGAGGTCCAAAACATGGAATGTTGACTGCAATGAGTCGATCAGCCAGCCCATCGCACAATGGGGCTTCAGGGCCAACAACCACGAAGTCAATCTCGTGGTCACCTGCCAACGCCAACAAACCCTCAATGTTTGACGCGGCAACATCGTGGTTTGTGCCGTAGTGCAACGTCCCCGCATTACCGGGTGCAATGTGAATTTCATCGATTGAAGATGACGCAGAGAGTGCTCGACACAAGGCATGTTCACGCCCGCCACCTCCAACCACGAGTACTCGTCGACCCATACGATGCCGTGTTGTGTTGGGCTGATAATTCAACCGCTTCAGCCGCAAGATGACAACAGTCTTCATGTGCTTGATAGGACAAGAGACGAATATGAGCGAAGTTGCTGAAGCAACGGATATGGGTGTTCTTCTTCTTGCATTGATGACATTATGGCTGTATCTTCCGGGTTTTATAGCCAATACGTTCGCAATGATGTGGGGGAAGTGGCTCCCCAAAACGGGTTACGGTCCATGGCCGATTGATGGAGGGCGAACCCTGAAAGACGGAAATCGAATGCTCGGTGATGGGAAAACATGGAACGGCTTGATTGGAGGCTCGCTTACGGCGGGCTTGCTTTGCATGCTTCAAGTCGCAATTGTCGGGACAACGTTTGACGAAGCATCTGTCTTTGTTTCTCCATTAACAGGTTCCGATGGTACGTGGTTTTCCATTGGAGGACCATGGTTCACTGCCTACGTCCTCGGAACATTCCTTGGATTTGCGTGCTTGGTTGGCGACATGACAGGTTCGTTTTTCAAGCGACGACGTGGATTAAAGCGAGAGGGTGAAGTTTCGTCGAAAGCCCCTCTTCTGGACACCCTACCGTTCGCAATTATGGTCTTTCTCTGGGGTCAACTTTTCCTCGGATCCTCGCTGCTCGCATCCTCAGAATTGCTGCTGCCCATGGCGATCATTGTTGGTATAACTCCAATCTTACATCGTTCATTCAACCTTATTGGCTACGCTATTGGCTGGAAAGACGTACCGTACTAAACAGAGAAGGATTGATGTCTCTCTTTGCTCTGGGGACACCATGCGAAGTGCTTCATTTCTGGCAATACTCATGTTGATTTCGATTACTCTGGCTTCACCTGTACTGGCTTCACCTCCATCGCAAGGCGATACCGTAACCGTTAGTGATTCAGTAACTTGGACAGACGGAACGTTTGATGGAGAAATCATCATTCAGAACGGAGGAGAGTTGCAGTGGACGGGGGATGTTGATGTTAAAGAAGGCTCGAAAATTATCGTCGAAGAGGGCGGTATCCTTGAATTGGATTCAGCAAACCTCGTGGGTGAAAACGCTGCATCGACGCTTTTGATTTACGATGCTACAGAAATCGAAATCGATGCGGAAATTGCAGACACATCTGCAACGATGACATTGTACTTCAACATCGATGTTCCGGAGAGCGCTCATCTTAATCTAACGGTCGACGAAACAACAACCAACGATATTACTGGGACGAGCAAATCCTTCACCGTCGACTTGTCACAAACCGTGAACATTGTTGTCGATCACTTCTACCCTTTGCATTTGGGAATAACACACGTTGAACTGTTTCATTCCAATGCAGAACTTATGACAATCCCAGCTGATGAATTAACCCAGCAAGGTGGAAACATTGTATGGAATGAAGCGTCATTTTCAATCGAAAATTATGGAACGCTTGTCGTTAAGGATTCAACCATAACAAGCGCAAACATCACATGTGTCGGAGGGTGCTCAATTGAAGATTCAAATCTGCATGGAAGCGGGCCAATCCATGTTGTGGATGGTACACATCTCGATTTCCTTGAATCAACCATGCTTGGCTCTCGCACCGATGAAGACATCGTTCTGCACGACCAAGCCAGCATCGATTACACAAACTCAACCGGAACCGGGGGCTACACAGATGCGTGGATTCGTTTGCTCTCGAAGCGAGATCTTGTTGTTAACGCACCGACCGCGACCGTGGTTGCCACAGGAATTGGATACGGTGCGACCACCATCAATACCATCATCAACGGTGATCCGACGGACTCGAGTACTTGGACTGTGAACATCGGAACAAGTGAACAGAAGCGCATTGTTGAATGGCTTGACGGAAATGGAGTCTACGGACAAGAATCTGGTTCTGTGAAAATCACCGTCGAGACAAATTGGGGCAACTTTGTTGCAGACGCTGCAGCGCCACAAACCACGAGCGCAAACATCAATGTCGTTTATCCTGAGCTAAGCATCGATAAGGTCGAGCCTGAAGCAGTCACGGCCGAAACGGGAAGAAGTCACGGTGTTATGGTGACCATATCCAATACAGGTACAATCGCTGTCGACCCGAACGTGCGCTGCTTTGTTGATGACGTTGAAGCAGATACGACAGCGAACACTGCGAATTGGGCAGTCGAACCCGGTGAAACCAAGGATGTCCCAATCACGTGGTACCACTACTCGGATGAAGCCGTTCAACTCAACTGCAATTTCCTTTATCCAGACGTACTTGAACCAGTGAGCAACCTCATCGCATCCGATGCAGGTACAACCAGTGGGGAGGTCTCTTGGACAACGGCAGAGGAGGCCGCTGAGTTACCAATTCTGCTCTATGCTGGTATCATCCTTGCCGTGGTCGTATTTGCTGCTGTAATTGCTGTACGTGCTCGTCAAGAGATTTCAAAGCAAGATGTTGTAATTGATGCTGCAGAGGAAGGAGAAATCAAGCAATGGGTTGATGCCGACGGAAATCGG
>MDSW01036620.1_pt1 | contig 13353 bp, 11 predicted proteins | sample 811171 | NCBI WGS metagenome assembly MDSW01 (sample SAMN05326641, study PRJNA326480) | marine metagenome | isolation source: seawater | place: Atlantic Ocean: North West | collected 2012 | reverse complement strand
TCAACTGAATTTCCGGGGATCGTTTGGTGCGAAAGTGTGCTCAACCACGACGCGGCTTTACGCTGCTTGAGTTGACGATTGTGGTAACAACAATCGCAATTCTGGTGGCCCTGCTGTTGCCTGCCATCCAAAGTGCTCGAGAAATGGCGAGACGAGGGTCCTGTACGAATAATCTCATGCAGCTGGGTGTGGCGCTCAGAAGCTACCACGAGACATTTGGGATGCTCCCTCCAGGCTGCGTCAATGAGACAGGCCCCGTGAAACAGGGCGGCTGGTTCTTCAACAGTGCCGATCTGGCGATGCGTGAAGAAGTTGATGCTGACGGCAACCCCGTTCCCTTTGATCCGGCATCATACGGATATCGGGTGAGTTGGGTGGCTCAGATTCTGCCGCACCTTGGACACGATGCCGTGTATCGACAGGTTGATTTTGATCGTCCATGGCTCAGCTTCCTTTCCGACACTGACAAGCAGTTTGCAATGCAGCAGTATTCAAAGGAGCAGGTGACGGCGGAGAATGACGCAGAATCTGGAATGATAAGGGGCTCAAATGAGGTAGCCATTATTCGCCGCGGTGATATTCCTCGGATGGACGTCTTAAAGTGTCCCAGCACTTTTGGCGGAGCAGTCTGTGATTATGCGGGATGTTACGACAGTCAGGATGTTCCGATCGACGTCAAAAACAACGGGCTTCTATACCTGAACAGCAGCGTTGTGCTCGATGATGTTGCTGACGGTGCTGCCAACACTTTGCTGCTGGGAGAGAAGACGTCTGCGGGAAGCGAGGCTGGCTACCTGATTGGTGATGCGAGCACGCTAAGGAACACAGGAACCTCACCCGGTGAGAAATCTCGAGACCTGGCCGGGCAGCAGATGATGGGCGTCGGCGCTCAGGCAACGAATGCTCAGGCTCGAGGGTTTGCCAGTCACCACCAACACGGCTGCAATTTTCTGCTCGGCGACGGGTCGGTGCGGTACATTCGAGATCAGTTGGATTTGAAGATTCTTCAGCAACTCGCCAATCGGCAGGATGGAGGCCTGGTGTCGCACCAGTCATTCTAGTGGCGCACTTCCCCGTGTTTTGGGGAGTTGTGACAGATTCCTTCTGTGTGAGAGGGCGGGCGAATCTCACTCCAAAGGTCTGACCTGACCAGGTTTCGCGTCGAAAACCAAGAAAACTGCCGATAATCCGGAGGAATACAGTGGGTGAAGATGCCCGGTCGTCAATATTGAAGGGCATCAGAACACGCTGCTTGAAAATCTGGACTGTGGCTCACCGTGTTGAGTGCGTTTCGGTGCACGTTTTTCAAATTCTTTGGCTGAGTTTGGCCCGCCATTGATTGCGAACTATAGTTTGACGGCAGTTGTGCTGACTGCCCCTGTTTTTCCTCGTTGAGCGATTCCCTGATGGCGTCACGGCTTTCCAACCTGCTGTCACGCCCACGCGAAGTCCTGCGAAACATCATTGGAATTAGTGACTCGCCACATGCGATCGCACTTGGAGTGGCGATTGGCGTCTTCTACGGGATGACTCCTACTGTCGGCATTCAGACAGTGTTTGTCCTGATCACCGTTTTTCTGACCCGACGGCTCTTCTACTTCAATGCCGCGGCGGCGATGGCTGCCACCTACGTCAGTAATCCCATCACCATGGTGCCGTTGTACTATTGCTGGTACCGGCTTGGAGCTGTGTTTACGGGTGGTGACGCCACGATGGAAGAGCTGGAAGCTCTTTGGAATTTCGATGATTTTCAGGGATGGTGGCAGGCCGTCCAGACCGCCGGCGCAGAGATCGGTATTCCGATGCTGGTCGGTGCCCTGATAACGGCTGTGGTCGCCTCAGCAATTGCTTATCCGGCTTTCTACTTTTTTCTGACGTGGCTGCACAGGAAACGTTCTGACTCCGGCAGTGCGAGTTCCCGGACAGAGAAGGTTGATTCACAGAACGAATCGGACCCGGAATCAGCGCCAAAGTCGGCCACCGTAACGGAGTCAGCTTTGGATGAATCGGCGACAGCAACGGCCGAAGAGAAATCGTCGGCCTCAGAAGAAAAGGGACAGGCGGAGCATCGGCCGCTGACCGCTTAATTGCCGCTCGACTGGCTGCCGCTCTGTCCCCATAATTCGGGGACGACTGAAACACCCGGTCGTTGATCCGTAGTCCTGTGGAGTGCATGCAATCGTTTCGGGCAGTTCAACTTCTGTACGGTTGGCGTGGGGGCGACCCACGCTATGCCTCATCGTCGGTATTTTTATGGGGATCGGCTCGCCCCTGATGGCCGACCCGACGGCACAGGCCTGGGGCAGAGATCTTGCTGAGCTTCGCCGCCTGCGAGCCGTTGTTGTGGCATCTCCGCAGGACGCGTCAGTCATTCGATCCGTCACGTTCCCGTGGGGGGTGCATCCGACTGCTTTGCAACTGCTGCAGAAATTCCGCCGGGTCGAGTCTGTCAGTTTTGAAGGCGGCTATCGAGTTGACGATGGACTGGTCGCACAGGCCTGCAGGGTCCGAGGTCTGCAGAGTCTGAATCTCGGCGGGACGGCTGTGACAGATGATGGTCTCAAGACTGTTGGGCGTGTCACAACCCTGAAGCAACTCTACCTCTGGCGCACTTTGATTACTGATAAAGGAACTGCACATCTGCGAAACCTTCCACTTCTTCACGTGCTTAATCTGTGGGATACGCCGACGACCGACCGGACGGTGACGGAAGTGTTGTCGCGACTTCGTTTGAAAAAGGTGCTGCTGGGAACATCCCCCCAACCGAAGACGATTTTCCACGACCAGTGGGAATTGCCAGGTTCCGAGATCACAGCCGAGGCAGCGGAAGAATTCCAGAAAACTCATCCAGAAACTGAGGTTGTATTCTGGGATGTGAGCGACAGCCCGGAAGCTCCGTCTCGTGTCTCTGCTGTTCCTCTGACTCAGCAACTGAAACTCGTACGCGGAGAGTCACAGCATGCATTGATGGCTCCTCGGCCTGACGACTGGCCTGCCTTTCTTGGGCAGAAGAGTGATGGCAATTCGTGGTCACAACTCAAGCGAATGAACTGGATGCTGCATCCCCCTGAGATGTTGTGGCAGCAGGGATCTGGCGGTGGACTTTCCGCTCCGTCTGTCTCACAGGGCCGCCTCGTTTATACAGAGCGCGGCGGAGATCGTTACCGGATCGTCTGCCTTGAGGCAGCGAGTGGTGAGAAATGCTGGGTCGCGGAGGGCCCAGCCGGTTACACGGACGCACTGGGCTACGACGACGGACCACGTTCGACTCCCGCCATTCACACCGGACTCGTGTATTGCTATTCCGCCGAAGGAACGCTGCATTGTTTAAAGCTGAACAACGGAGAGCCGGTTTGGTCGTGTGATACGACACAGAAATATGGGGTCAAGCCAAACCTGTACGGGGTCGGTTCTTCTCCGGTGGTTTATGAGAATCTGTTGTTGGTTGTGGTCGGTGGCACATCAGAAGACGAAGAGGAGACACAGCCGGGAATTGTTGCATTTGATCTGCGGACCGGTGTCGAGATCTATCGTGTGGCTGGTGGTCGGGCCAGCTATGCGTCTCTGCAGACGTTTACCTGGGAAGGACGGCATTTGGGGGCCGGGTTCATGCGAGAGGGACTGGTCATTTTTGACGCACGCTCCGGAATGGTTCTTGGCCGTCAACCGTGGGCTGCGCGCATCAGTGGATGTGTAAATGCCATGACTCCTGTGGTTGCCGGGAACCAGGTGTTCTTTTCTGAGGCTTACGGCCCAGGCAGTTGCCTGACGGAATTGTCCGGATTGTCTAAGCGGCAGGTTCAACTCGAAACAGTGTGGAAGGACCCTCCACGGTCCCGTCAAAGGGCAATGAGGATTCACTGGGCGACTCCCATACTGCACAACGGTTATCTCTATGGCTGCAGTGCACGCCATTCGCCAAATGGTGAGTTGCGCTGCGTGGACTGGAGAACCGGAAAGGTGATGTGGAGAGAGGCAATCCGTCAGATGTGTTCGGTTTGTCAGGTCGGCGATCAGCTGATCAACCTTACAGAAGATGGACGTCTGGAACTCATCAATCTGGACCCGGACTCCTATGCCCCGCAGGGAAGCTTTCGTCCCGGCATAAACGGCCGTAACGATCGATTCGGCAAGGATCCGTTGCTGAAGTTTCCGGTCTGGACGGCTCCAATTGTGGCCGGCGACGTCCTGTACGTACGAGGCAAGGACAGCCTGGCGGCGTTTCGACTGTCCGCCCGTTGACAGATTCACGAGTGAATGCTGAGGTGGAGACTGCGGGCGTTCGCAGATCCTGATCTTCAGGAAATCTTGGCGTGGATTGAGGGGTGATTTGCCTTCTTTCCATTCGGGCTTCAGAATCGGGACTGTCAGACAACCAGCAGGCAATCGCCTCGCTGGCCCCATCAAAAGGAAGACTCATGAGCGTATTGGACGGCCAGGTGGCCATTGTCACAGGTGCAGGAACTGGAATTGGGCGGGCCGCCGCAAAGCTTCTGGCAGCAGAGGGAGCCCAGGTGGTCGTGGTTGGACGTCGACCGGACCCTTTGAGTGCCGTGGTTGACGAAATCAAGGCTGCTGGCGGAAGTGCATTAGCCCAACCGGCTGACCTGATGGATGGAGCAGCCTGTTCCGCAGTGGCCGCCGCTGTTCTGGAGAAATGTGGGCGGATCGACATCCTCGTCAACAATGCCGGATTTTCGTCGAAAGTGCGTTCGGTCAGGTACGTGCAGCCTGATGAATGGCAGGCCGTTTTCAAGATCAATACGGAGGCTGTCTATCGGCTGACTCAGGCATGCCTTCCCGGCATGCTGGAACGCAAATCAGGAACGATCATCACGACGACCTCCATGGCCGCACTTAAACCTGGTGTACTCGGTGGGTCTCCCTATTCGGCAGCCAAGGCTGCCGCATTGAACTTCTCCAATGGTCTCAACGCCGAGCTGCGTGCGGACGGTATTCGAGCGACTGCGATCATTCCGGCCGAAGTCAATACGCCCATTCTTGATGGTCGTCCTGCCCCACCGGATGACGACGCTCGATCGATCATGATGCAGCCGGAAGACGTAGGGCGCTGTATTCTGTTGGCTGCGACCCTGCCGCAGCGAACAGTAGTCGAAGAGATCGTGGTTTCCCCAACCATTCCGCGTGACATGTCTGCCGAAATGGAAGTTGCGAAGAACGCGGGCGCTCCTGCGTGAAGCGTGTCAGAATCGAACCTTCGGTGAGTAAAACGCGTCCTGTAACTGGCAAACCGCGTTTTTGCTGCGCGTCGGGTCTTTGCTGACTGACAGGCCGTTTCTACAATTCCGCTTCTTTCGGCCCTGCGCCGTTTTCATGACCTGTTTCAGGACTCCCCAGGATGACTCGTTCCATGGAGAAGATCGTCGCACTGTGTAAGCGACGAGGCTTCATTTTTCAGAACTCCGAAATCTACGGCGGCCAGAATGGCTTCTGGGACTACGGACCTCTGGGAACGGAATTGAAACGAAACGTGAGGGACGCCTGGTATCACGACATGATTTCGGCTCACAATGAGCTGATCAAGCCGGATGGCGCTCCCTCGAACTACCAGATGGTCGGTGTTGAGACGGCACTCATCATGCATCCGCAGGTCTGGAAATGCTCGGGCCACTATGACCTGTTCCACGACATGATGGTCGACTGTCGCGAGACGAAAGCCCGACACCGTCTGGACCAGGTGCGAATTCGCAAAGTCAGTTTTGAGGGTGAGTCCGCTGAACAGGAGGACGGCAGCCGACTCGACTCTATCTACGTTTCAACCATGTCTGATGAGGACTTTGAAGCTGAACTGACGTCTGAAGCGCTGCGTGCATTCGGCAAGAAGAAGAAATACGCTGACCGCCTGCAGTGGGACGGTGACGCGACGACTCTCGACAGGATTCCGGAGTCGGACTTCAACATCGTAGTTGGCCCCGGTGCCACAAAGGCAGGCACGCTGACCAGCCCACGAGAATTCAACTTGATGATGAAAACCGTCATCGGTGCGCTTGGTACAGATGACGACGCCGCATTCCTGCGACCGGAGACCGCTCAGGGTATCTTCGTCAACTTTAAGAATGTGGTCGACAGCTGCCGCGTGAAGTTGCCGTTCGGAATCTGCCAGGTAGGCAAGAGTTTTCGAAATGAGATTCCTCCGCGAAACTTCACCTTCCGGTCCCGTGAATTTGAGCAGATGGAGATTGAGTTTTTCTGCCGACCGGACCAGTCTGCTGGTTGGTACACGTACTGGAGAGATCGACGGTACGAGTGGTATCAGAAGCTTGGTATCAGCGCTGACCGATTGATTCTTCGAGACCACCACGCCGAAGAACTTGCTCATTATTCTGTCGGCACTGCAGACATCGAATACGCCTTTCCTTTTCTTGATGATGGCGAGTTTGGTGAGCTGGAAGGTGTTGCTCATCGCGGTGACTTTGACCTGCGATCTCACATGGAGGGCAAGCTGGCCCGGGACGCATCCGGCGAACTGGCGGTTGAGCAGAACGAACACGGCCAGCCCAGACATCGCGGCAGTGGCAAAGATCTTAGCTACTTTGACGATCAGGCGCGTGAACGATTTATTCCGCACGTCATTGAGCCATCTGCAGGTGCTGACAGGGCGACTCTGGCGTTCCTCTGTGAGGCCTACGAAGAGGACGAACAACCAGATGACAAGGGCAACATGCAGTCGCGGACCGTTATGAAGTTTCACCCTCGGCTGGCGCCAATCAAGGCGGCTGTTTTTCCACTGATCAAAAAGGAAGGCATGCCTGAGAAGGCTGCCGAAATTTTTGGCGAATTGAAAGCGGCAGGACTCAGTTGCCAGTATGAGCAACAGGGGGCCATCGGTAAACGCTATCGACGCCAGGACGAGATTGGCACACCCTATTGCATCACTGTTGACGGTGATACTGCCTCAGACGGCACAGTCACGCTGAGAGATCGTGACTCCACGGAACAGATCCGCGTCAAAGTGGCGGATGTCGTTCAGGAAATCTCCGAACGTCTGAATTCCTGAATCATTCTTTTACACACTGGTTGGGCGAGGTTTCTGCCACTCCGTCACTGATGGCATGGCTGGAGTTTCGCCTTCCCTGTTGCAAAGGCCTCCGAATGTCTCATGACATTTACGAAAACCCACTAATCACTCGTTACGCTTCTCGTGAGATGGCTGGTGTCTGGTCTGCTCAGAAGAAGCATTCGACCTGGCGCCGTTTGTGGCTTGCTCTGGCCGAGTCGCAACAGGAACTGGGACTGAACATATCAGACGAACAGCTGAACCAGATGCGGGAGACCGTTGACGCGATTGACTTCGACCGAGCGGCTGAGTTTGAGCTGGAACGTCGCCATGACGTGATGGCTCACGTGGAGACATGGGGTGAACAGTGCCCGGATGTTAAGCCAATTATTCATCTTGGGGCGACCAGCTGCTACGTCACTGATAACTCAGAAATCATTCAAATCCGAGAGTCACTGCTGCTCGTTCGTCGTCGGCTCGTGCAGGTCATCGATCAACTTGCGACATTCGCTGCTGAGTATCGTTCTCTTCCCTGCCTTGGATTCACCCACCTCCAGGCGGCCCAACCAACCACTGTTGGGAAACGGGCCACGCTGTGGTGCTGGGACCTGCTGCTGGACCTCGAAGAGATCGAGCATCGGCTGGAATCGTTGAGGTTTCGAGGTGTAAAGGGGACGACTGGAACGCAGGCAACATTCCTGAGTCTGTTTGACGGAGACCACGGCAAGGTCGAACAACTCGACCAGTTGGTCACTCAGAAAATGGGATTTGCCTCCCGTCATGCAGTGACCGGGCAGACCTATTCACGCAAAGTGGATTCACAGGTGATGTCAGCGCTGAGCGGTATCGGGCAGACGTGTCACAAGGCAGGCAACGACATACGTATCCTGCAGCACCGCAAAGAGATTGAAGAGCCGAAAGGGAAACGTCAGATCGGCTCATCAGCCATGGCTTACAAACGTAACCCGATGCGGAGTGAGCGAATGTGTGCACTTGCCAGGTTTGCGATGGGCCAGCAGGCAGCCACAGATGCAACCATGGCCACGCAGTGGATGGAACGAACTCTGGATGACAGTGCGATTCGCCGCCTTGGTCTGCCGCAGGCATTTCTGGCAATTGACGCCTGCCTGATCATCTATCGCAACATCTCCGACGGAATGGTGGTTTATCCAAACACCATTGCTGCACGCCTGCATGAGGAACTCCCATTTATGGCGACCGAGGAGATCATGATGGCTGGTGTTAAAGCAGGGGGTGATCGTCAGGACCTGCACGAATCAATTCGCGAACACAGTGTGGAGGCTGCGGCGGAGGTCAAGGAACGAGCAAAACCAAATGACTTGATTGAGCGTCTGCAGAATGATTCGCTCTATGAAGGCATTGATCTGGCCAGCACTCTGGACCCAATGAAATACATCGGACGGGCGCCCGAGCAGGTGGATGAGTTCATTGCACAGGTGGTGGCACCGGTCCGTGAACGCTATTCGGAAGAGCTTGGTGAAGCGGCCGAAGACCTGAGGGTCTGAGGTATTCGAAGGAGCCCTCTGTAGATGCTCGGAGTCCGACCTTAGGCGATCAGCCTAAGGCAACGAGGACGCAGTGTCATTCAGAACTCAAGCGCGTCAAGTTCGTCCATGAGGTCGTCGTACTCATCACGTTCACGCTCTCGCAGGCCAACGGATGTCCCGACAGCTTCTCGTCCGTCAAGAATAAGTTCACGATCGCGTTCCTTGACGGCCATGTCGATCGCGGACAGTCCATCGTCTCCGCCAAACAATTTCGACAGGTCGATCTTGATGCCACCGACTTCGCCGTCGGCTCCGGCAATGGCGGGCGTCTTGTGGTGCGGGAAGATGATCGCGTTTTCCGGGCAGACACGACTACAGGCCGGACATCCTTTCTTACAGTTGTCCTGTTCCTCAACGAGGATTCTGTCGAGAGCATCGACTCCATAGACACCAAACAGGCAGAAGTCGATGCATTCCATGCAGTTGGTGCATCGTGTGTAATCGATGACCGGATACCAGCGTCTGCGTGTATCTTCGGGCAGAGCCTCTTTCTTATCGACAGAGATGTCACCGCTGTCGAATGCACGGCGAGCTTCCAGCTGTCGCTCCGGATTCAGGTATCGCTCCAACTGGTCGGCGTTGGGCTGACCATTGATAAAGGACATCAGGTCGAAAGACTCAGCCTGTCCGTCGACACCTGTCGTGGTGATGTCGGTGACTCTCCGCGGCTCGGCAGCGATCCGACGAACTTCTTCGCAGTACTCTTCGGAGTCGTCGGACACCCGGAGATCGATGCAATAAATCATTCGGTCCGGAACCTCAGTGATTCCTATTCCACGAGGTTCATGTGTTTCTTCGTGGTCATCAGGGACTTCCAGTTCACTCTTAATGAGGGTCTCGCCTTCATGGCCGCGGATCCCCGCGCGGTCCAGAGTCCATCGAATTGCTCGTTCATAGAGCCACCCAAGAATGACAACGCGGCCTGGGACAGCCTTCAGAAACTGCATGCCGCTGTGCGCGTGACTCATGTCGTAAAGATGGGGCAGCAGCGAGACGTAGATGTTTGGATCGTTCATCAGCGTGCTGAAGATGTCGTCTTCAAGCTGCCGTTTAACGGGATTTCGCCCCTGAGCCTGGCAGATGACAACAGTTGTTTTGAGGTCTGACATTCGAACACGAACTCTGTGGGAAACGCGTAATTCCGGTTAACTGGCAGAATAGCGAATTTTGGCCGAATTTCGACGCGCAAATGGGCATCAGATTGTTGCAGCGTGCCGGCTGCTGTGCCCGGCACTCCAAAAAGAAGAGCGGGGCTGCGTATGGCAACCCCGCTCGGAAACATTGGCATCGTCCGATTCGCCTACTTTTTCTCGTCGTTCGTGCCGGGACGTTGCAGGGCCTTAATCAGATCGCCATAGGTTTTGCCTTTGGTCGCTGAATCGGCATCCGCAGCCTTTTTGATGGCTGCAGCAATATTTGCCGTGTCATTCTTCTTCTTCAGGCCGCTTCCGACGTCAAAGCCATAGTTGTTGCGTTTCTTGAAGTTTGTCTTGCCACCTTCTTTGACGTGGCAAATGCTGCAGCTGACTCGCTTGCCGGTCGAGTCCGGAAACTTTTTCTGGAAGTCTTTGTAGGCGGCAGCCATCTTGTCAGCGTAGGGCGGTCGAGCGTGTGTCTCAGTCATTCCCAGACAGAAGACGACAGCAAGTGTCAGAGCGATAATGCGGGAGGGCATGGAGTGGTCCAGTCAGTTTAGTGTAAATCGGACAGGGAGAAAGAAAGCCCAGGGCGGTCCATTCGGCAGGGTGTCGGAGTGGCCGACACTCGTTTCACGTGTTTCCGGTGGTAGACCGAAGCGGAACGAGAAATGGATTGTTCAGAGTCAATTCCGCGTGGTCAACCGCCAGGTTGAATGCGTGGCTGCCGATTCTGCTGAGTCGACTGCTGGGGTGCGGTATTTGGCCCGTGGCAGTGCACCTGAGTTTTTCGCGGAAGCAGCCGGTTCATGCACTCCCGAAGGCGACATTTACACGATTTTGCAGACGGTCTACAAAGTGCACGCACAGCACGTGACAATAAGAAAGCCGCGAAACAACATGAAAATCAGCCAGTATGACGAACAGGTCGTCATCAACGACCTTATTGCACGATTCAAGATCCCTCAAACATGTGTCGAGTTTGGAGCCTACGATGGCATCACGAATTCAAACACTTATGAACTCTGGCATGATCGGGGCTATCGGGCTGTTCTGATTGAGCCTGATCCGAACCTGTACGAAAAGCTCTGCGGGATTGCGAATCAGAATTGCACTACGCTCAACAGCTTCGTGACTCGTGAAAAGGGGCTGACTTCGATCCTGCAGGATCTGAATTTCGAGGACGAAATTGGTGTCCTCAGCATTGATATCGATGCCAATGACATCGAGATCTTTGAGGCGATTGACCATACCCGGACTCACATTGTGGTTGTGGAGTACAATCAGCAACTCCCCGTCTGGTGTGATTATCGGGATCCGCCGGGAGCGTCCACTCGGTTTCGACATTCAGCGCGGGCTCTGATGAAGTCTGCTCTGGAAGTTGGTTATGGTGTCGTGGCGAGCACTGGACCAAACCTCGTATTTCTGAATGGACGGCATCATCAGTTGTCAGCGGCTCAGCTCGATCCGGATCTGGATCAGATTTTCGACTACGCAGCGCAGGACAAGTCGCTGAAAGATCCGCGGGTTGTGGGCTGTAAATTTACGACGAACGCCAAAGTGTTCACTCAGCAGCCGTCGGCATGGTTGCGTCTGAAAGCCGTCTGGTACAGGGTCAAGCTCGCCTTTAACTACCGGCTGAGAGGTAAGCATGTGCCTCCTTCAGACCTCTCGGAAGACCATGTCGAAGCGCTCCGGCAGGCGGGACTATTTGTCTGAGCTCAGACTTGCAGAGTGGTAGTGGAAGAGAGTTTATTGGTGGGTTGCTCATTAATCCCGCTCTTCGGGCTTTTCCTGTTGAGCGTACGTGGATGGGGTTGCAGTCTGTGTGACTGCTGACAACAGGCAGGTGGTTTCTCTCTTCTCAATTGTCCTGGGGACAGTTCTGACCGAGCCACGCTCGGTGACATCGTCTGCTAAACGTCAGGAGAATGTCCTGCTGCGGGAGGAGGCAATACGAGTGGAAGCCCCGGAGCCTGGCTGGCACGTAACGCTTTGTTCAGGGGTGATGCTCGAAAACGTATGACGCAGCGTAAGCCGACATAGTTGCTGTCACGATACGCAGCAAAGCGTTTTTGACACTTGTTAGTCCGGGTGAAACGGCAACACATTTATGGAACGCCAGAAAACCCGGAAGTGTTTCTGCGCGTTAAAGGTCGGCAAATTGGTATTTCTCGTGGCACTGCTAGACTGACTGCATGAAGACTCTGGTAACTGGCGGAGGGGGATTCCTTGGCCTGTATATTGTTGAACAGCTTCTCCAGAACCACGACGTACGTGTGTTCTGCCGAGGCAGTTACCCTGCGCTTGCTGAGTTGGATGTGGACGTTATCAACGGGGATTTGCGGGACACGGATGCGTTGAGTGCCGCGTGCGACCGGATTGACGCGGTTTTCCATGTGGCCGCTGTCCCCGGGGTGTGGGGCAGGTGGAAGCATTACCACAGCATCAATACGGCAGGAACTCAGAATCTGCTCACTGCTGCTCGGAGTGCTGGTGTCACTCGCTTCATCTATACAAGTTCTCCCAGTGTCGTCTTTGGTGGGGAAGATCATGTTGATGCGAACGAGAGCCTGCCGTATCCCTCAACATGGATGACTCATTATCCTCATTCCAAGGCACTGGCAGAGCAGGCGGTGCTGGCGGCAGCCACGAATGAGTTTCGGACTGTCTCTCTGCGGCCCCACCTGATCTGGGGAGCCAGGGACAATCATCTGATCCCGCGTCTTTTGCAGAAAGCTCGTTCCGGTCGGCTGAGAAGAGTGGGGGACGGGAACAATGTTGTTTCATTGGTGAATGTGGAGAATGCGGCAAGAGCCCACATTCAGGTCGAAGAGTCTCTGAGGGAGTCCGAGACATGTTCCGGGAGAGCCTACTTTATTAACGAGCCGGAATCCGTCAATTTGTGGGACTGGATAGACGAGGTACTGTCGTTGGCTGGTCTGGCTCCCGTGCGAAAGAGTATTTCTGCCGGATCAGCTTATAGAATCGGAGCTGTCATGGAGGCACTGTGGACTGTGTTGCCTCTCAAAGGGGAACCCCCGATGACTCGGTTTGTTGCGAAGCAACTGGCAGGATCTCACAGCTACAGTATCGCAGCTGCACAGCGGGACTTTGGGTACGAACCTCTCATCAGCATGGAGGAAGGATTACGCAGGCTGAAGGCCGACATTGAGTCGCAGGGTGGCTGAACTTTGGGTCAGCGTGCCAGTGTCTGCAGAGCTCGGTCCAGCTCGCCTTTCAAACGATCAACGGGTTCAAGTCCTACCGAGATGCGAATGAGTTCATCGCAGATTCCGATTTCCTGGCGTTCCTGTGCGCTCATGAAACCATGGGAAGTTGTCGCGGGGTGAGAGATGGTCGTGCGAGAATCAGCCAGGGTGGCTGAGAACGGAATCTCAGGCATAGCCCGCATGAACTCAGACACTGCCTCTTTACCTCCACCTTTCAGTTCGATCGACACGATGCCGCCGGTTCCGTGGGGATAATCACGGACTGCAACTTCGTGAGTGCCGTGCTGCTCAAGGGACGGATGGAAGACCGCACGGACTCCGTCATGGGCATTCAGAAAGTCAGCCAGCTCTGTGCAGGAAGTCGCAATCTGGCGCATTCGAAGTGGGAGCGTTCGCAG
>MDSW01013191.1_pt1 | contig 13353 bp, 12 predicted proteins | sample 811171 | NCBI WGS metagenome assembly MDSW01 (sample SAMN05326641, study PRJNA326480) | marine metagenome | isolation source: seawater | place: Atlantic Ocean: North West | collected 2012 | reverse complement strand
CTCCTGATGACATTGATTGGAGTAAATTTGATGTAGATATAGTTTTAGAATGTACCGGTAAATTCACTAGTAAAGATCAAGCAAAGGGACATTTAAAAAGCGGTGCGAAAAAAGTCATCATATCAGCCCCTGGTAAAAAAGAAGACATTACGATAGTAATGGGAGTAAACCATGAAGATTACATCCCTGAAAATCATCACATCATATCTAATGCCTCATGTACTACAAACTGTGCTGCCCCACTAATGAAAGTACTGCACGATAATTTTGGTATATCACAAGGAATGATGACAACAATTCATTCTTACACAAATGATCAACAAGTTTTAGACAAGAGACATAAAGATTTACGTAGAGCTAGAGCTGCTGCTACCAACATAATACCAACAACAACTGGAGCGGCAAAATCAGTTGGAATTGTAATCCCTGAGCTATATGGAAAAGTTCACGGAATGGCTTTTAGGGTGCCAACCCCAACCGTTTCTGTAGTAGATTTTGTAGCTACTTTAGAAACAAAAGTAACTGTAGATAGCGTTAATCAAGCATATAAAAACGCGTCTCAAAATTATTTATCTAATATTATAGAATTATCTATGGAACCATTAGTAAGTTCTGATTTTAGGGGAAGTCCAGTAAGTGCAGTAATTGACGGACTGTCCACAATCACAATTAATGACAATATGGTAAAAGTAGTTGGATGGTACGACAATGAATGGGGTTACTCTTGCCGAACTATAGAATTAGCAAATTTTGTAGCATCAAAGGGAACATAAATCAGTTGAGATACATCTCACATAAAGATATACGATATAATTAACATATAAATATTTTCGGAGGACATATGACTACAGATACTGACCAAATTACAGGTACTTGGCAAGTAAAATCAGGCCTTGCGCAGATGTTGAAAGGAGGAGTAATTATGGATGTTGTAACTCCTGAACAGGCTGTAGTAGCAGAAAACGCTGGAGCAGTAGCTGTGATGGCACTTGAAAGAGTTCCATCTGACATCAGAAAAGCAGGTGGAGTTGCTAGAATGTCTGATCCCCAAATGATTGCTGAAATTATTGAATCTGTGTCTATACCTGTAATGGCAAAGGCTAGAATAGGACATTTTGCAGAAGCGCAAATTTTAGAAGCCTTAGGTGTAGATTATATTGATGAATCTGAAGTGTTAACTCCTGCTGACGAAAATAACCACATTAACAAACACGATTATAAAATACCTTTCGTTTGCGGATCTAAAGATTTAGGTGAAGCGCTAAGAAGAATTGGTGAAGGTGCTGCGATGATCAGAACTAAGGGTGAAGCAGGTTCTGGGAATATTGTGGAAGCAGTTAGGCACGCTAGAAAAGTATTAGGCCAAGTCAAACAAATTCATGGCATGGAATCTGATGAATTGATGGCAAAAGCAAGAGATCTCAAAGCTCCATTTTCTCTTGTTAAAAAAATTCATGAAACAGGATCTTTGCCTGTAGTAAACTTTGCTGCCGGTGGGATATCAACACCTGCAGACGCAGCATTGATGATGCAAATTGGAGTTGATGGGGTTTTTGTAGGTTCAGGAATTTTTAAATCTGAAAGCCCTGAAATAATGGCAGACGCAATAGTTAAGGCTACAACCCATTATAAAGATCCAGCTATTCTTGCAGAAATTTCTAAAGGACTAGGGTCCGCTATGAAAGGCCTAGATATTAGAACAATGCCTGAATCTGAGCAATTTGCTAAACGAGGTTGGTAAATTTGCCAGTTATTGGAGTTTTATCTCTTCAAGGAGATTTTGCTGAGCATGTTTTGATGCTGGACACCTTGGAAGTTAATTCCATGGAAATTCGGAGTCAAGAATCCCTTCAAAATATTGATGGGCTAATTATTCCTGGTGGCGAAAGTACTTCAATAATGAAACTATTAGAATTATTTGATTTAAAAAATTCAATAATTTCTCGTGCTAAAAATGGAATGCCAATTTGGGGAACTTGTGCTGGGATGATTATACTTTCTCAAAACATTATTCATAATGAATATCAAAACAAAATTCATAAATACGAACCATTAAAATTAATAGATATTGATGTAACCAGAAATGCTTTTGGGAGACAAATAGACAGCTTTGAATTCGATTTAGATGTAGACGGATTAGAAGATCCGTATCACTCTATTTTTATAAGAGCTCCGCAGGTATCAAGAGTAGGAAAAAACGTGGAAGTTTTATCATCAATTACCAATACTCAACCTGTAATTCTAAAACAAGACAACATTCTTGTTTCTTCATTTCACCCTGAATTAACTCGAGACAATAGGATTCATGAATTATTTATACAAATGTTTTCATAAATGATTAGGAGATAAAAAATAAGTGTCAGCAAATATTGAGACAAATCTAAACGTTTTGTTTGAATCAATTCCATCTAAAATTGCAGACCTACTCATTCAAAATCCAAACATAGATCAATTATTAGAAGTAGTTCTTGATTTAGGTCGTCAACCTGAAGCGAGATTTATTGATTCAAATGTTCCCCTAAATTCAGGTGAAATCACTCTCAAAGATCTAGAGTTTGTAGTAAATAAAGTTGGAAATTTCGGATCCGACAATAGAGCAGGAATTGAAAGAACATTACATAGAATTTCTGCTATTAGAAATAGAGATCAAAGAATTGTTGGGATCACATTTAGGGTTGGAAGAGCAGTTTATGGAACCATCAAAATCATTGAAGATTTAATTTTGTCAGGGAAAAGTGTATTACTTTTAGGTAAGCCTGGAGTTGGAAAAACTACTATGCTACGAGAAGTTGCCCGAGTTTTAGCAGATGAAGCAAATAAAAGAGTAATTGTAGTCGATACATCTAATGAAATTGCAGGTGATGGAGATATACCTCATAAGGCCATTGGAAGAGCAAGACGAATGCAAGTACATTCTTTAGAACATCAACATTCCATAATGATAGAGGCAGTTCAGAATCATATGCCTGAAGTAATAGTCATTGACGAAATAGGAACTGCTTTAGAAGCAAATGCTGCAAGAACAATAGCTGAAAGAGGGGTTCAACTTGTTGCAACAGCTCATGGAAACACATTAGAAAATTTAGTCCTTAACCCAGTTTTATCTGATTTAGTGGGTGGAATTGAGTCCGTTACCTTAGGAGATATAGAAGCTAAGAGAAGAAAATCTCAAAAAACAGTATTAGAAAGAAAATCATCTCCCACTTTTGACATTTTAGTAGAAATTCAAAATTGGGATACAGTTAATATTCACCTAGATATCACCACTACCCTAGATAAAATGTTAAGAGACAAAAATTGCAATTCAGAATTACGTAAGTTAAATAGTGATGGCAGTTTCGACTCTAAAAAAATCCCATTTACCAGGTCTAAGCAAAACAATTTTGAATCCTCAACCTCTCCTACACCTATTAGAGATTTCTCTAAAGATATGCCGTATAAAGAAGATCCTTTTGTAGAAAAAAAATATGTACTCCCTTATGGTGTTAATAGAGGAAGGATTGATCAGGTAATCAAACATCTTGGAGCTCCAATAATTTTAGTAAATGATATGAAGCAGGCAGAAATAGTAGTTACTACTAAGAATTATCATAGACGTGGAACTCAGGCTTTAAAAGATGCTGAAAAATTAGGCAAACCAGTATTCGTATTAAGGAAGAATACGGTTCTTCAAATCGAGCATTTTGTCAAAGCAATTTTAAAAACATCTGATCCTGGAATTTCAGATGCTGACAGATCATTGGCAATTTTAGAAGCAGAACAAGCTGCCAAACTCATAGATAGTGGAGAAACAGAAATTGCACTTCGTCCACAAAATTCATATCTTAGAAGAATACAACACCAAATTGCAGATGAACATGGATTAGAATCATCTAGTCAGGGACAAGAACCATCTCGTCGAGTCGTAATTTCAGGGAATATCTAGTGAAAAAACTCCCAGGTAAACTTATTGTTTTTGAAGGTGTAGAAGGTTGCGGCAAAACTACACAATCTCAACTGTTATCTAAATATTTTTACGATAATCAAATTGATCATTTACTTGTAAGAGAACCAGGAGGAACCGAAACAGGTGAACAAATCCGTTCTATTCTGTTACATTCCGAAGAACTCAATGGATTATCAGAATTATTTTTATTATCTGCGGCTAGACAAATCTTGATATCTCAAAAAGTCATTCCCGCACTAAAATCAGGAAAAATAGTTATTAGCGATAGGTTTTATTTTTCATCACTTGCTTATCAAGGACATGCTAGAGGAATCGATGAATCTGTAATATTAAATTTAAGTGAAATTGCTTCCCTGGAAATATATCCTGACATAGCATTTCTTATAGATATTTCTACTTCACAATCTTTCAATAGAAAAATTAATGATAAAAAAGATCGATTTGAAAGAGAAAGTTCAGATTTTCATAATTCAGTTAGAAACGGATATCTTTCTATTGCAAAATCTGACAAAAATCTTTGGCGAATCATAGAAGGAAATAAAAACATTTCTGAAGTACATGAAGAAATCATATTGCTGTTAAATGAAAAATTATCATTAAGTTCCTAATAAAAACATTTCTGGGGTTTTACGAAAAACATTTTCAGCAAAATCTTCTCCATATTCTTTTAAAATCAATGTGTAGGCATCCAGCAAGTCTTGTTCTCTTTTCCCTTTAATCATATGTGTATCAGAAGAAATTACATCCACTAAACCCAAATCTAAAAGATTTTTTGAAAAATTTTCTACAGTACTACCAAATTTACCTAATATACTTCCCGAAGTTATTTGAGTGAAATTGCCAGAATTTTTCAAATTCTCAATTAGATTCGGATTATTTTCAAAACCCTTCATCCTCTCAGGGTGAGCAATTAATGGTAAAAGTCCATTTGACTGTAATTCATTCAATTGGGAATAAAAATCTGCATCAAATGAATCTACATATGGAGGTTCAACTAATATGTATGGTCCGTAATTGATTGTAAAAGCCAACCCATTGGTTGCTTGTTCACATAAATACTTATCAAGATGATTTTCCATCCCTATAAAAACTTGGATGTTTAATTCTGATTGAATTGCATATTGATTTAGCAACTGTACCTGACTCAAAATCATTTCAGATAAATCCAATTCTAAAACATCTTTTTTATGAGGGGTAGCTAGCAATTTAGTAATACCTTGTTTTGAACTTTTATCCAAAATCATTTTAGATTCATCAAAAGTGCCAGGACCATCATCTAATCCGGCTAATAAATGGTTATGTAAATCAATCATTTTGTTTCATTATAATAAATTTATTTGAATAAATTTCTGTTAGAATCTCGTTTTGGTTTCGGGATGAAACATGAATATAAATATAACAAACTTTAAAGCTAAATACTCCCTAGAAGTATTGAAATTGATAAACTCTCAAGATTCTAAACTTGTCGAAAAAAATACTGTTTCTGAAAATTTCTTCACCCAAATGATTTCTATTCCATATTCAAACCCTGAAAATGACTGTTATTTGATTTGGACAGAAAGTAATTTGATAGGATTCCTTCAATTAATTCACGAAAATACAATTTCAAGAACTGTACTCAATTTATGGATTTCAAAGAATGTTGATCAAAAAGAAATTTTCAGCAAAATCATTGCAACATTTCAAAACAAACTACATTCACTTAATTCTAAAATTTTCCATATACAAATTCCTGAAAATTCATATGAACCAATTCTTATTAAAAATAATTGGACTCAAGTCAAAACTTATCTCACATTAAAATTATCAATTAATTCAAATCCAGAAATTTCATTTGACAACAATTTTAAACTGACTCATTTAAATATCGATTCCAATGATGAGCAAGATTTAACTGATCTTCAAAATATATGCTTTGAAAACAATTGGGGATTCTGCCCAAATACTTTAGAACAAATATCATACAGAGTTCGGATGGAAAATTGTTCTCCAAATGGAATCATGTTCGTAGAATCAAATTCTAATAAAATCGCATATAATTGGACTCTATTTGATCAGCATAATCAAACTGGTTTAATTTCAATGATTGGCGTTCATCCAACGTTTCAAGGAAAAGGAATCGGCAAACTAGTGTTATTAGCAGGAATCAAATCACTGTATGAACAAGGCGCGAAAAGCGTACTTTTAGAAGTAGACTCAGAAAACAAAAATGCTATTAATCTATACGAAAAAATAGGATTTCGCGATTTTGAAAAAAATATCTGGTTTGAATTTAGTGAATAGATTTTTTAAAAAAACTATTCATTTGAATGGTCATTTGAGTCCAGCTCATTAATCTAGCTTTTTTTAATCCTTGCTGACCCATCTTATAATTCAATTTATTATCAATTAATAATTGCCATACTTTTTCTGCAAAACTTTTCGGATTATTTCCATCTATCAAAAAACCTGTTTGTGAATCTTTAACTAAAGTGGGAATTCCACCAACATTTGATGCTACTACCGGTGTTGCACAAGCCATTGATTCAAGTAGCACAAAGCCTAAGCTTTCATAAAATGATGTTAAAACAAATACATCTACAGCACTATAATACGTTCTCAATTGTTGATGTGGAACAGACCCTTTTAGAATTACATCACCCGATAAATTATTGGTATCAATTTTTGCTTGTAACTCAATTAATTCTTTAGATTTGATTGTTCCTCCACCTACAATAATTAATTGATATTTAATTTTTTCCTTAAGAATTTTTGCCATTTCTAGTAATATATCAATTCCTTTAATCGGGTCAATTCTTCCCACAAAAAGAACAGAGTTGTGACTTTTAATACCCAATGTATTTTTAGCAGAAGTTTTGTCTATAGGATAAAAATTTTGCAAATCAACACCGGGTGGGAATACCATGATTTTTTCTTCAGAAATATCATAAAAATTTTGTATATCCATACTTTCTACATAACTTAATGCAATTATATAGCTAGCACTATCCATCACTCTCTTTTCATGTCGTTGCCTATTCGGATGTTCTGAATTTCCAGGTAGAAACTTAGATTTAGTCTTTGCCATAGTATGAAATGTGACAAAATGAGGGATGTTAAATGATTTAGATAAATTCTCTCCAACTATTCCTGACAACCAATAATGTGAATAAATAAAATCAACCATTAAAGAATTTACATTAATAAATTCTTTAATTAATAATGCAAACTCTTCAGTATAATCATACAAATCATATTTATCTGTATCCGGATTTCCAATTTCAAAATGAATTAATTGAAATCTAGATTCAGGTTGTTTTTTAACATAAGTACATCCTTCATGAGATCTTGTAAATATCCATACATTATTATCAAGCTCGGATAGGTTAGCGGCTAGATTATTTAAATAAATATTCATTCCGCCCACATCAGAAGAGCCTGGAATTCCCATAGGACAACTGTGCATACTCACAATTACAATATTCATAAGATTAAAGTCTAGTAATAGACAAATCCATTACAAACTTATCTTGACCACCTAAATGATACTTATATCTTTCAGTGCCTCTCAAAAAGTTGTAGATTTTCTTTTGATTTTCTATAGATTCTTTAATAGTTAGAGCTTTATTTATTAAACCAACACTTAAACTAGAAAATTGTGGATTGTACCCACTGTTATATAACAAAACTTGATCACCGAAATAAAAATATATACATGCTGCAACTTTTTGATTATCTATCTCTAAAAAATATAAGTTAAATAATTTTTTTGGTGAAAATGTTTTTGCTAATTCTATAAAAAAAGATTTATTCATTTCAGTCAAAAATTCACCCTTGTCTTCGCTACTTAAAGACATCAATTCAAAAAAATCATTCATGTCATTTTCTAGAGATTCTGGGTTCAAATCACATCTAAATTGGTTAAATGAATGATTTGATTCTAATCTACGTATTTTACGTCTGAGTTCGTGTCGATCTTTTTTACGCAAGTTAGATAAATATTCTTCCCAATCTTCAGGTAGTTCAACTAAAGGAGTGCAATCAGATTGAACCACAGAAATATCAAAATGTTCTGAATCAAAATATTTTGGTAACAATTCTAAAGTTGGAGAATCTTGTGGAATAGATTCGAATTTCACATCTTGCCACTCATATGATTTTATAAAATCAGCAACAACCTCATAAAAAATTGATTCATACCCATTTAAAACTGGAAAATCCATATAATCGTAGACATCAGAATTTCCAATGAAGCTTAGTGTCCCATTTGATTCCATTAATGGAACTACCCCAATATCGATATTTTCTTGCCTAACAATCTCTAAATAAATGTTTGATTGAGGTTTATAATTCTTCAACCAAACCTCCTGCCATGTAGGCGTTATAAATATAGTGCCTGTGGGCGAATCTTTTAAAATTTGATTCCAGGAATCAATTTTTTCTAAATCATCAAATTTACTTATCATTATTTATTAATACTTTCTCCACTGATTCATAATCATTTTGGTATTCCCCATAAGATGCTGGAGAAATTTTGATGGCAGTTTCAGGATCTTTCAATCCATTTCCAGTCAACACACACACAATAGTTTTATTTTGAAAATCAGAACCATTTTTCTTTTCTTTAATCAATCCTGCTAATGATGCTGCAGATGCGGGTTCACAAAAAACTCCTTCACTAGCAGCAAGCATTTGATATGAATTTATTATTTCATTATCAGTAACACTTTCAATCAATCCTCCAGATTCATCTCTAGCAGTGATTGCGCTATCCCAACTTGCGGGATTGCCTATACGGATAGCTGAAGCAACAGTTTCAGGATTTTCAAACACTTGTCCTGTAACTAATGGAGAAGCGCCTTCTGCTTGGTAACCATGAAACTCTGGCAATTTTGTAGAAATACTCAACTCGAAATATTCTTTAAATCCTTTCCAATAAGCCGAAATATTACCGGCATTACCAACAGGAATAAATAATAGTTCCGGAGCTTTTCCTATCTCATCAACAATTTCAAAGGCTGCAGTTTTTTGACCTTCAATCCTATTTGGATTCAGAGAATTCACTAATTCTATAGGATGTTTATCAGCTAATTCTCTAGCTATATTTAATGCTGAATCAAAATTACCTTTAATCATTGCAATATGGGCACCATAAGCTATTGCTTGTGCCAATTTACCACTAGCCACTTTCCCTTGAGGAACTATGATTGTTGTCTTTAAACCTAGATAGGCGCCATATGCTGCGGCAGAGGCACTAGTATTCCCTGTAGATGCACAAGCAATAGCTTTTACGCCTTTTTCAACTGCTTTAGCAACTGCAACAACCATACCTCTATCTTTAAATGATCCAGTTGGGTTACATCCTTCAAATTTAAAATACAATTCTTCACAACCAATAGTTTTTACAATGTTTCTAGATTTAATCAATGGTGTTTGACCTTCACCTAAAGTAAAAATTGGGGTATCTTCATTAATTGGCAAAAATTGTTTATATGAAGCTAAAACTCCCTGGGACATATTGTCATCTCACTTACAAATTCAACCTTCTCACTTTACTTGAGATATATTTCAGTGGCAAGACAATAGGGTGTTGCGTTTGAATTTACTGGGAGGATAATATATACAACATATAGTATATAACTAACTGTTGGTTCACAGATCTAGATAGGAGGAACTATGCTACTTCAAGATACTGACCCAGAAATCTTTGAAGCAATTTCAAAAGAATCAATCCGACAAATTAATAATATTAACCTAATAGCATCAGAGAATTATGCCAGTAAAGCAGTACTAACAGCTCAAGGTTCAATTTTCACTAACAAGTATGCTGAAGGGTACCCTGGAAGGCGATACTACGGAGGATGTGAATTTGTAGATGTAGTTGAACAAACTGCAATAGACAGGGCTAAATCCCTCTACGATTGTGAATACGTAAATGTACAACCCCATAGTGGGGCTCAAGCAAATATGGCTGCCTATTTTGCAACTTTAGAACCACAAGATGTTGTAATGGGAATGAGCCTTGATCATGGAGGTCATTTAACTCATGGGAGTTCCGTCAATTTTTCAGCAAAAATTTATAACTTTATCTCGTATGGATTAAATCCTGATACAGAAACTATAGACTTTGAAGAACTAGAACAAAAAGCAAAAATACACTCGCCAAAATTAATAGTAGCTGGCGCATCCGCATATAGTCAGATCATAGATTTTAAAAAATTTAAAGAAATAGCTGATTTAGTTGGAGCTAAATTAATGGTAGATATGGCTCATATCTCAGGGTTGGTAGCAGGTAAAGTACATCCCTCACCAGTTGAATTTGCTGACATAGTGACTTCCACAACTCACAAAACATTGAGAGGTCCTAGAGGAGGGATGATTTTAGCAAAAAAAGAATTATCAAAAAATTTAAATAGTGCTGTTTTCCCAAATATGCAGGGAGGTCCACTAGAACATGTTATAGCCGCAAAAGCTGTAGCATTTAAAGAAGCACAATCAGCAGATTTCAAAAAATACCAAGTCCAAATCATTAAAAATGCGAAATCCTTAGCTCAAACCCTACTACAAGGGGGATTAAGGCTAGTTTCTGGTGGAACAGAAAACCACCTAGTACTGGTAGACTTAACACCAATTAATTTATCTGGAAAACAAGCTGAAGAAGCTTTAGGTAAAGCCAATATAGTCATCAATAGAAACGCAATTCCTTTTGACAAAAAACCACCCAGAGAAGCTAGTGGAATGCGATTAGGGACTCCATCTATAACATCTAGAGGAATGTTTGAAAAAGACTGTGAAGAAATCGGGAAATTTATTCTAAGGGTGCTTGAAAATCCATCAAATGAAAAAAATATTTCAAATATTCAAAAAGAAATTATGGAATTTACTAAATCTTTTCCAGTACCTGGCATTACTGAATAGTAATTATTATTGATTGATTAATAACAACATTTTTTCTGCAGCATCGTTTTCCGCGAGAGATATACTTTTTCCTTTTCCTAAAATTAATTTACCGTCAGATAGAGTAAGTTGAACTTCAAAAACTGGTGAATGGTCAGGACCATTTTTAGACATCAATTGATATTTAGGTAAATCTCCCAAATACGATTGAGAGTAAATTTGCAACTCAGTTTTTGGATGTTGATATTTGAAATGATCGATTCCATTTAATTTTGTGGCAAAAATTTTCAACACTACAATTTCAGTTTTATCTAATCCCTGATCAATAAAAATAGAACCTATAATTGCCTCGAATAAACCTGCCAAATTAGACTTTTTCTCTCTTCCTCCTGATTTCTCTTCTCCGTGACCTAAAAAAATATAATCGTCTAAATTTAAACTTTTAGAAATTTCAGCGAGAGTTTCACCTTTTACTAACTGTGATCGGTGAAATGTCATATCCCCTTCTGAGAAGTCTGGATATTCCCGAAAAAGGTATTTGGAAATTATAAAATCAATTACTGTGTCTCCTAAAAATTCGAGCCTTTCATTGTGTAAAATATTAGGTAGTTCATTAGCCATAGAACTATGTGTCAAAGCTTCTAACAAAACTTGTTTATTATGAAATTTTATCCCTAATATATCTTCAATGTTTTGAATTTTCGAAACATCGGACATTAAAGAGCGCCTTTAGGCCATGGAGGTTGAGGTCTTTTAATTTCCCCAAAATAATTTCTTTTACCAAACAATGCTAAAAATTCATCAAAAGCTTCTAGTGCTTCATTTTCTGGTGGGATAAACATTTTCACAAATGATCCTTGACCGTTTTCAAAAATATATGTTGGTGTACCAAATACTCCATGATTTTTAACAGATTCTTCATGATCTTGGCGTATAATTTTTATAATAGAATTATCAGATAAATCTTTTTTAAATCTTTCCAAATCTAATCCACATTCACTACCTATTCTTAAAAAAACTTCATTGTCATTTAATGGAATTCTTTTAGGACCATTTCTCTCTACTAATAATTTCATTAGAAACGCCTGGAATAAATCTTCACCTTGTCGTCTTGCTGCTTCACCTGCAATAGCAGCCATTAAAGATCTTGTAGTTTTCAAGTCTTCAGTTTCCCAAACTTGAAAACCTTCTTCAGTAGAAGCATTTTGCTGTAAAGAAAAATGCTTCCATTCAATATTAATTTTTTTATCACTATTTTTCTTAACCATATCTAACCAAATAGCTGCGTTGTATACAAATGGACAAGCAAAATCGAAATAAATTTTTAATTCAATATTTGACATGTTTCTCCTCCTAAAATCATGGGATTTTACCCTACATTGGGGTTTAAAAAAAGAAAAGTGTTAATTTTCTATACAAAAATGTAACAATCTATTAACATTTGGTGCTTCTCATGAGAGTAAAAAACTGAAACAATTGTTTATCACATATTGTTATACAAAAAAGGAGAGTTAGTAATGGCTAACGAATCTGCTGAAATATTAAAACTTATGAAAGATAATAACTGTGACATACTAGATCTGAAATTTACAGACCTTCCAGGTACATGGCAACATTTTTCAATTCCCATTAGTGAAGTGGATGACTCTTTAATATCCAATGGAGCAGGATTTGACGGCTCAAGTATCAGAGGATTTCAATCCATAGAGGAATCTGACATGCTTATAGTACCTGACCCTACTACAGCTGTAGTAGATCCCTTTTTCAAGGGAACTGTTTCTTGTATCGCAGACATAAAAGATCCAACATCAGGAGACAATTATAGTAGGGATCCAAGAAACATAGCTAGAAAAGCTGAAAATTACTTAAAATCTACAGGAATCGGAACTGAATCTTTATGGGGTCCCGAAGTAGAGTTTTTCATTTTTGATTCTGTTCGATTCAGCTATGGATCAAATCATAGTTTTCATGAAGTCAATACTGACGAAGGCATTTGGAATTCAGGAAACGAGTTCATGTTAGACGGAGTCACTTTGAATAAAGGAAGTCGTCCACCTCACAAAGGTGGGTACTTCCCTGCACCACCAATTGACACAGCACATGATTTACGTAGTGAAATGGTGAGAACTCTTGTAAATGATTTTGGCATCAGAATTGAAGCTCAACATCACGAAGTAGCTACTGGTGGTCAAGCTGAAATTGATATGAGGTTTGGTCCACTGCTAGAAACTGCAGATAAGGTGATGACTTACAAATATGCTGTTAGAAATGTAGCAGCAAAAAATGGCAAAACAGTAACATTTATGCCAAAACCTCTTTTTGAAGACAATGGATCAGGTATGCATGTTCATCAAAGCGTTTGGAAAGATGGTGATACCTTAATGTATAAAGAGGGTAATTATGCAAATTTAAGTGACCTTGCGCTTAATTACATTGGTGGAATTCTAAAACATGCTCCAGCTTTATTAGCTTTTTGTGCTCCCACTACTAATTCATACAAAAGATTAGTACCTGGTTTTGAGGCACCTGTT